>Ga0180732_1002010_pt1 | contig 11459 bp, 10 predicted proteins | sample KR11_01MetaG_FD_148674 | JGI IMG/M metagenome (GOLD analysis project Ga0180732, IMG submission 148674) | Groundwater microbial communities from the Olkiluoto Island deep subsurface site, Finland - KR11_0.1 MetaG | ecosystem: Environmental > Aquatic > Deep subsurface > Groundwater | place...
TTTATAGGTTCAATCTTTCTCGGGCTCACAGAAACAATAAACAATCAGGTAATAAACACACTCTATGGCAACGTAGTAATTGAACCGAAAAAAGATGAAAAATACATCAGCGATGTTAGCTCCATAGAGCAGAAGATACGCAACATCCCCGGTGTAACTGGCATTTCAGCTCAGTACATAATAGGTGCTGCATTCTCCTATAAGGACAAAAGCGGAGCATGGTCTGTGCGTTCAATCAATCCGGATGACGAGATCACTGTTACTACAACTCATAATTTTATGATTGAAGGCGAGTATCTAAGTAATCTGGACACCAATGAGATCATTATCGGTAAAGAGATCGCAGGGGGCTATGGCGGGGACATGGAACATCTTTCGCTCGGAGGTTTGAAGACAGGTGAAACTATTGACGTGCTTTTCAATAACGGCGTCAAACGGAACTATAGAGTTAAAGGTATATTCGATGTAAAGTTCATACAATCCAATCTTAACGCATTTATAAGCCAGCAGGAGATGGAATCTGTAATCGGCATGGAGAATAGAGCATCTCAGATCCTGATCAAGACTGAGGATAGGGGAAATGAAGAAAAATATATAAATCAATTTTTGGATATCGGTATAAAAGAAAAGATAAATCCCTGGCCAGTCTATTCTGGCATAGTGAAAAACATTATATCAAGTTTTGACATGATCGCTATGCTGATCTCAGGAATCGGGCTGTTCGTCGCGAGTGTGACAATTTTCATTGTTGTTTATATGAATACAATCAGCAAGCGAAGGCAGATTGGGATACTACGTGCAGTAGGGATTGAGGAGTCCGTGATAATTAATTCATACATCTTACAGGCATTGTTTATTGTTATATGTGGCACAGGTATCGGATTACTGATACTTCTAACTGTGATCAAACCATTTTTCGTCGCGAATCCAATTGAATTCCCGGTAGGGTTTGTTTCACTCATGATCCTTCCTGAAAAGGTCTCAATCAATATTATAAGCCTCTTAGCAGTTGCACTGATGGCTGGATTTATACCATCCTGGATGGCGGTCCGAGAGACTATAATAGAAGCGATCTGGGGTGATTGAATTGGATAGGATTGAGGATTCTGTAAATCTCATGGAAGTCAGGGACCTGTCCCGGGTTTATACCATGGGCGAGGTGACAGTGACCGCTTTAAAAAACATCTCGTTCGATATTAAACAGAGCGAACAAGCGGAATTCGTAGCTGTCATGGGTAAGAGCGGAAGCGGGAAATCAACCCTGCTGCACCTGCTTGGGTTGCTCGATTCCCCCACGTCCGGTCAGATCAATTCAAAAGGAGTAAATCTTCTTGATTTATCAGAATCCCAGAAAGCAAGGTTCCGCCTTGAGAGATTCGGCTATGTATTTCAAGAGTATGCTCTTCTTCCCGAGCTTACAGCTCTTGAGAATGTTTACCTGCCAGCCATGGCTCTTGGCAAAAAAAAAGAGGAGTACATCAAAGCCGCTAAAGAGGTGCTTGAGCAGGTCGGGCTCGGCAAAAGACTGCACCACCGCCCGCGCGAGATGTCAGGGGGCGAACAACAGAGAGTCGCGATAGCAAGGGCTCTGATCAACAAGCCGAATATACTGTTCGCGGACGAGCCAACTGCAAATCTGGACAGCACCTCGTCAAAGCAGATTCTTGAACTGTTCCAGAGGCTTAACCGCGAGATAGGGCTTACGATCCTTATGGTCACGCATGAGCCGGATGATAAAAAATACGTGAGCCGTGTTATCTGGCTTAAAGACGGAGAGCTTGCAGAGCAGGGAACGTAATTTCGGGCTATATCTCAAGAAAAATCATATAGAAAAAATAAATATGCGGCGGTATAGCCCGCCACCAGTTTACGTCCTCTATTCTTAGCTAATCCGTATCCTCAGTTCTTCTGTGTTTGTCGTCTATCGTATTTTTGTACTTTATCAGGGCCTCGAGGTTGAACGAGGTTGTCAGTTCCTGGGAACCGTAGTACAGGGGAGGAGTCGTTGGGGCTATGTAAAATGCATATTTAGTCCAGCTTCCATTCTTATTCTGGTGCTTCACTATATAATCCACTGCCTTTTCTAGAGGTTTTCCTTCATAACCCATGTTAAGCAGTGAAACTGTTGCTAATGCAGTATCTACGTTATTTCCCCAGCTTCCATCCGGTCTCTGCGTTGTCAGGATATAGTCTTTTATATTGGCAATTGACGGTTCAATATCTCTGACATCTCCGTCGGAATAAACCTTTGTGACCAGATAGGTAAACACATAGGGAGATGGATAATAGAGAGTTCCATTCAGGAAGGATTTGTTTTGAGCAACTTCATTTAAATACCTGATCACTCCTTCCTGGGGTCTGTTCCTTAATGAATACGCATAGAGCACATCCGCATTAACGTTCGGTTCAATGTTGTTTATTTTCACCCACTGATAGAACGGGCTGGTTGGATCTATCCACTGCAGCCATTCATCAGAATTGATCCATGTATAGAAAACACCGTCCTGCGTTCTGTAGTTGAGCATGTAATCAAGGGTCTCGTTGCTGATATTCACACCACTTTCTACCAGAGCAGAGAATACTATAGACGTATCGTCAGTATCCGGTGGATACATTTGAAGAGATTTTCCCCTGAATTTCCATACGCCATGTTCTTCCATATTATCCAGCAAAAATGCTGCCGCTTTTGTCTTCATTTCCTCTGCAACTGCTCCATTTTCCCGATCATCAGCAAGATTCAATGTATGAACTATGAATCCTGTATCGAAGACAGAGTATATTTTCGTTTCATTGGTGAGATCAGAAGAATTTGAATTATAAGTAAAGAACTGACCACTTGGATCCTGGTTCTCATGCAGGTACGACAGTCCTTTCTCTATTCTCTTTTCTATTAGTTTGCTTTTAGCCGTTGATCTTTTTACATTATGTTTTGAGCTATTGTTAATCTTCAATGATCTTACCATCTCCCTGTAGAGGTCTGTGTTATCAAGAGCTCTTCCGAGCGCCTGGCTTCCAGGTCCCTGGCTCCAGACGATAGTATCCACCCCTGTGTGCCCGCGCGTTGTCCAGCCTGGTATCATGTATTCGCCTGCTCTGATAAGGCTATACGGTCCGTTTATGGCAAAACCGCCAGTATCGTGATCAGGGACCACTATAAGCAGCGTGTTCTCTTTTCTCTCAGGATTTGCGTTGATCCAGTCAAGAACAACCTTAACCGCCTCATCGAAGGCAAGAACTTCACTTATCTGATACTTCATGTTGTTAACATGGTTCGCCCCATCGACCTGGGAGCCTTCCACCATCAGGAAGAAGCCATCTTTATCCTCTTCAAGCACATCCAGTGCAGCAGCGGTCATCTCTGCCAGTTTTGGCTCGGTTGTACCCTGACGCTGGCTCTCAGGAACGAGATAGCTATCATTGAAGAGACCGAGCATTTTTTTTGTTCCATTGTTCACAGCGGCCTGCATTTCGTCCCTGGTATATACTAATGTGTAACCTTTTTGCACTGCCTCAGAAATAAAGTCACCTGATGTTCCACATGGGTCTGGTGTTGCAGACCTGAATTTCGACACGCCCCCCCCCCAGCATCAAATCTGGCTCAGTTTCTTCGATGTACTGGCGTGCTATTTCGTTCTCGCAGTTTCTATTAGGTATATGTGAACCAAAGGCAGCAGGTGTAGCATGAGTAATGGTGTAAGTAGCAACTAATCCGGTGGCTTTACCCTCATCCCTCGCTAATTCAAGGATACTGAGATTATGGGGGCGCCCATCTGAGTGAGCGCATACCTCAATGTTATTGAACTTCTCACCGCATGCCCAGGTTGAGGCCGCAGCAGCTGAGTCAGTTATTATGCTATCTGCAGAATACGTCCTCTGGTACCCGATATTCTCAAGGGTTTCAAAGATGAGAGGGGCACCGTCAAGACCATTCTTGTAAATACGGGCAGCAGTTACATCCGATAGACCCATCCCGTCAGGAACCATGAAGATTATGTTCTTAGCTTCATGGTTGTTTTCCCCCTCAGCTATAGCTACGGGAGCGGTTGACACAAGCAATACCACCATTGCGATCGAAGTAGCGATAGCAATGGAACATAGAGTTTTTATATTTTTTTTCATATTTCACCTCATTTTATTAGGTAATAATCTTTCCAGTGCAGACCTAACTTTGTATTTTAGCAGCAGCACAGGAAGATTATCATCTTTATTACGAAACACACCCCGCATGGATTTGCCATGATCTTTCAATTCGATTCTCGCCCCTTCTTCAACTTCCAAGTTATCTGTTATAAACGAGACCGCTTTTGATGTGTTCCTTTTAAAATTCAGGTAGCAGAACGGACATGCCGTTATCACGCTTTCTGTGGCTACGTTTCTTAAGAGAGCATCCACCCTGCTCTGTACGTATCCTTTGTTATACAATAACATCCCACCTCCAGCCCCACAGCATTTTGTAGCTTGCATCACGTCAAGAGAAGAGTGCACGTATTCAAATAATTGAGTTATATCTGATATTATGTTTTTGAACTTATCATCCGAATTATAAATATGGCACGGTACCTGGAAATACAGTGGCTCCTTTACATTGCTTTTGAGCCGGCTACGCACCTCATGTAATACCTCTAAAATATGGAATACTTCAAACCCTGCACCCACAGATTTTTTGTACGTCTTAAGCATATTATAACAGCCTGGACACAATGTTATTATTTTATCAAATTTATTTAAAATATCTTTATTTTGCTTAGCAATGTTTTTTGCCTCTTCCACATAACCCAGAGTATAGAGGATATTTCCGCAGCAGGGTTCATTGTCCATTATAGTATAGCCAAAGCCCAATCTGTCCAGAAAACTTAACAGGGAATCTGCAAGCTCAGGGAGCTTGTGCCTCGTTGTACATCCCAGAAATACGAGTATTTGTTCATTTTTATTTCCACTGACCCCAGTTCCACCCTCTCGATGTTTATAGCCGTTATTCAGCCCATACGGGTTTCCGCACTGTTTAATGTTATTCAGAACTTCAAGATAATTATCATGGGTTTTTATTTTATTTAGCCTGGCTCTATATTCAACGACCAGAGCAGGTGTATCTATCTCACCAGGGCATACATTTACACAATGCCTGCACAGATTGCATTCCTGGAAAATTTCAGATAGTTCCGATAGGCTGTTCTTCCTGTTGATTATCGAATCGATTGCGCTTATCTTCCCTTTCGCAGAATAAACCTCGTTGCGATATACTGAATAAACAGGGCATTGGAACATGCACATTCCGCATTTGTAACATTTACGAGTTGCCTTTATGTCACTCAAACAAAACACCCCTGTTCAGAATATTGTTTGGATCATATTTTTTCTTGATATCCAGCAGATACCTCCATCTTTCATCTGAGAACATCTCTTCTGAGAACTGTCTGACATGCCCTCCATACTTGTAGAGCATCCCGCCCATCCCAATCGCTTTTCGAATTATTTCACTACTGAAAAACTGCTGATAACGCAGATAATCCTTTGAGAGAAGTTCTGTCCCAAAATTCAGACCAAAAATTAAATCATTCTTTTTGATATCCAGTGGAATAGGTGAAAAAGGTCTGGTTTTTGAGTCTTCTTTTACTCTCAGCCCCAGACAGAGCTTGAGATTTCCCATCGTCTTTATACCCTGCATCTTTACATTTTTCCGCAATTTATCAGAGTGATCAATCATTTCAATAAGGCAATCCCTGTCCGGGTATATGGTGTCGATAAAACTATTCGATACCGGAGAATATCTCAATAAAAATGGAAAAAAGCGAACCCTGATTCTCTGGGCATACATGTATTGTGCGAGCTTGATGTAGAAATCCTTATCCATAAATGTATTAATATGCTTGCCTTTTATCTGGTGGATATCCACAGGCTCTCCGAATTGCTCTATTCGTACGATCGGCTGGTTGAACACTTCAAGATACATTAAGCCGTCGCATACTTCATTTTCGCATAATCTAAAGTAATCCCGAAGCGCGGTTTTTCTATCCGTATAGGCGAACCAGCTATCGTATGATGTCCTGTTCAGACCTGTAATCTCCATCTTTACTTTCGTTATAACACCGATCATACCGTTGCCGTACAGAACATTGGAGAAAATTTCAGTATTCTTTTCAGAGTTGCAAACTTTTATATCCCCATTCGGAAGGACAACTTCGACCTCACGTACCTGGTCTGCGGAAGCGCCATGTTTAAAAGAATGGTTATCGAAACCTCCAACGCTGACAGTTCCGCCAATCGTACAGGTTGCGCTTGACGGCGCCACTTTGAACGTTGAGTCATATTCCCTCAGGAAATCATATAGTTCGATCCATGTCATACCTGACCCTACGTGAACAAGTTTTTCTGAGGTATCAATATCAAGAAATTCGCACATTTTTTTTGTGTCTATGATGACCGAATCCTTGGCAACTGTTTCACCTCCGACTGTGGTGCCTCCACCCCGAACCGTTACAGGGACGCAATAATCGTTTGCAATTTTCAATATAGTGGCAACATCTTCGCTGTTTTCAGGAAAAACAACGGCTATTGGGCTGCTTTTGACCGATTTTCCGATATCGGATTCATAGCAGTAAGCTGTGAAGCTATCGCTCCGTACCTTTTTTTGACCCATTTCTCTGGTAAGGTCATTCAAGAATTGAACAGATGGTCTCATTCAAATCCCCTGTTAAATCCCGGTTATGAAATTCAGATAGTAGATACTTGCGCCCATATAGTACAGTCCAAAAGACATGAATCCGAGCTTTGTATCCTTTTTTACTATAACTACGGATATCAGCAGCCAGATTGCCGTTATCAAAAGTAAGGGGAGATACCGCAGATTAAGCAAGTTTAAAAACCCCGGCAGCAGAGCCACGATGATAGAGGACAATAAGAACAGCACGATTAATTTTACTGCGCCATTAATCCCGTATTTTACTGGAACCGTCATGTTCCCTGTTTTTATATCCCCCTCGATATCTTTGATCGCGCCTGTTATGTTCACACTCGTATGTAGCAATATTATGGATATTACCACCAGCAAGGTAAGTTGATCGAACCCACCGATTGTGAAAATCCCTACAGCAAAGGAAAGTCCTTCTATCAATCCAAAAGAGAAACTCCCTATTAATCCCATCTTTTTAAATCTTGAATTATACAGTATCGCCAATATTATTAAAGCAACTGTAACTAACATTAAATTGATTGAGAAAACCAAAGACGGCATAAATCCTAAAACGAGAAGAATTATTGCTGCATACAGTGCCTCTGTTTGAGTAATTCTCCCGGAAGGTATTGGACGATATCGGTCCGTAATTGAATCAACTCGGTAGTCGTAATAGTCGTTCAGTATGACTCCCCCAAACCATACCAAGATGATTATGGCAAAAGCGCCCAACATATCAAAGAACGCAGGGAAGCCTTGACCCGCGAGATATAGACCGGCATAGCATGCGCAAAGCGGCGTAATCATTCCGTGCGGTCGGCTCATTTCAAGCAATGCAGAGATTTTTTTTAAACTAAACATTTTTATCATTCCTAAATATTTACTATTACGGGTTTTTCTGTAATCATTTCTTGCAGCAACTCTGCAAATCCCATGAAAATAAGAGCCGTCAGCCCGGTTATTACAACACTGAAACCTGGTAGTCCTGCCGTGAACGAAAGGTATAATGGGATTGTAGCCGTCCTGTACATTTTCAATGCTTCAAACCCGTTATTAACGGATGGGGAATGGTAGAACAGCCCGAGAGCCCTCATTTGGAAAAGGTAAGCACAAAAGGGTATCAGAACATAATTTTCTTTCAGATATCCAAAATACCAGGGAGTTAAACTCACAATTAACGCCAGTGTTGAAATCACAAACGCATACAGGATGGAAATGTGAATCCCTTTAATCTGGATAACAGTACTTGCATGGGTCTTGGCATCGACCTCGATATCCTTAAAAGTCCCGACTAAGTTTTGAGATGAATGATTGACTATTATTGCAATTAATACAAGATATATAAGTTCGGATATTTTATCAGCCGATATCGACGCCCCAATTATCAGGCATGACGCGACCATTGCTCCGAACAGGATATTTCCATATATCCCCTTCTTTTTAAATCCGGCTGAGTAGAGTGTAGTCCCGATGATAAAAATCAGAGCAAAAGCAGCTCCCATCAGAGAATAATAAGCGGTAATAGCTACTACGAATAAAAAGGTCGTTGCACTTACAAGCAGAACTTCCTGCTTGCTTACACGACCGCTTGGTAGAGGAAGAAATGGTTTTCCGATCAAATCCTCTTCATAGTTCAGGTAATCATTAATAAGCTGACCTGCCGCCCATAATAATGCCGGGAAAAGAGTTGCCATTAAAAGCAGGTTCAAAGGTGGAAAACCGCCATACGCAAGAATTGCGCCGCAAAATCCTACCGCACCCGGGACAAACAGATTATACGGTCTGGTCATTTCAAAAAATACACCGAAATTCTTAATAACAGCTGAAATCATCTAGTTTCAACTCCGATAATTATTTGTTTTTTCAAATATGTTCTATTGATCATTTTACCATATTTCAGAAGAATTTTCCAGGCATCTTCCTTATTTTCACTTGCCGGGACATGTTCGGTCGAAAATCCAATAATTCCATGTGGTGGGCTACTGAAATCCAGGGCAGCATTTACACAATCCTGGAAATTAATATCGCCTTCTCCTGGCAATCTCCATTCAAAAATCTTGTTATCAAAATCGAATATAGTGCCATTGCCTACTTGTTGAAATCCTTCCATCCACCAGCGTTTATATTGATTAGCTTCCCATTTTTCAATGAATTTTACATCCTTCAAGTGATATAAGATTATTTTTCCGCCAACATTATGAATTATTTGCGCAGCCAAAGCAGGACTCAAATAACTCCCAGAAGCTGAAATATACCTGTTGGCTGGATCCTCTATTATCCCAATATGATCGCGAATTTCCTCTGAAACATTTCCCAAATATTTATAAATTTCAACGACTTCTTCTACTTTTTCAGGATACTGCCCCTGATGAATTTCAACGCCCAGGATAATTTTTGAATTTAATCCGGTTTCTTGTTCATGGTACTTTTCGACCTCGCAAGCATATTTTGCAAGTTCATGTAGATTGGACAAAACAACACTTTTGCATTTTTCATTTACTATAGATTTTTTACTGCCTCCAACGATCCTGACAATCAAGGTATTTTGCGGCGCAACAAGTGTAAGTTTTATCGCTCTATCAATCACTTTTTTCCCATATTCAAGATCCTGCTGGTTGAATACTCCAAGATAAACACTGGTTCCAATGATGCACGTTTCATATTTCATAGCAAGTGAAATAGCTCGCTGGATACACTGCTCATCTATGATATCGAACGAAGAATTTTGATGAGCGCCGGTCCATAACATCTCATTATCAGTATATGAGTTGCGGCGGCTCCGCAAGTCTACAAATGTGTTTATTCCTAATTCTTTCTCGGCCAAAGCTGCTAATTCAAAAGTTTCTTCAAAATCTCTTGAACCAATTATCATTGAATTAACAGCGATCGCTGGTATCATTCTTTTATCTGGAATGATCGCACCCCCTGTCTTCTGAGAATTCCGTCCTGGCAAATTTGAGTATGAGATGATTTTTATTAATAGTTTCTCTCAGTTGTTCGGGGACTTCTTCAAGAGAACCCGCAGCCAGTGGATTTTCTCCATCATTGAATGTTTTATATAGAGAATGGAATCTTTTGAGACGATCAGGATTGCTATCAACCATTGCAATTATCTTGATATTTGAATCTTTTAACTTAGTATGACACTTGCAATGGATCGAACCTGCTTTACCGCAACCTACCAGAATAATATCAGTCATTTTTGATACTCCCAATGATCCGTTGTAATGATAACCGATTATATAAGTTTTTCTAATAAACAAAACAATTATAGGTATTATTATTAATTTATAAACTCTAATAAGTATTAAATTAACATAATTGGCATTATAAAGTATTATTTAATAAGAAAATTATGCTATAACCATAATTTCGAGTGCTAATTATGACAGATACATAACAACAAAAAAATTAAATACTAAAGAATAATATTGGCGCAGGGGTGGTCTATGATCAGCTTAATCAAGAATTACATTATTATCTATAAATTGAATCGACCCTTCCATGCAACATGGCTTACTGTACCCACAGTGATTGCCGGAGGTATGGCAGCGAATGAGAGCATTAACCCTGGAATTTTTTTATTATTTATCTCTTTTGCATGGCTTACTACGAACATTGGTAATTTCATCAACGACTACTATGATTCGGATAGCGATGTAATGGGCAGACCAAATGCACCACTTGCATCCGGAGTAATTTCAAGAGATCTGGCAAGAAGTGTTCTTATTGTTGAATACCTTATTTCATGTCTCCTTTTATTCTTTATAGTACTTGCAACTGGATCCTTACTATTGTTTATCCTTGGAATTATGCCCATAATATGCACATATGTTTATTCTGTACCGCCATTCAAAACTAAAGATAAGGGGGCCGCAGGACCACTCACTATCTCAATAGCATACATGTTCGTTACACTGGGTGGTTGGGCGCTCGCTTCAGAATTAAATCTTGAAGCGATCGAACTGGGTCTTTTTTTTGGAATTTTGATGCTTGGCATTGGTTTTTCAAAAGACTTTATGCATATTGAAGCAGACAGGGGTTTTTCGAATACCCCCCCAATTGCTTATGGCGTCAGGAGAACAGCGATTATTGCGGCAATTTCACTAACCGTTCCTATAATCTTCAATAAATTTTTTATTAAGATGCCAGCTAGTGATGAGTTTTTATTAGCAATACCTTTGATGTTTGCTGTTATTGCAATCTTCTTTATGATAAAAAAGCCGGAGGCGAAGAACAGGAACATCGTAATGTCGGCATTTCTGGTTTACTTGAATGCAGTTTTTATCATTATTTATGTCTCAGCAAATATGCCTGCAGCCCTTATTTTATCGATTATGGTGAGCACTGTTATTTCAATAAAGACCTGGGCTGCAGGAAGAAAGTTCGAAATTGTCAAAATAAAAGATCAACAAATATGGCACTATCTTATTATTCGGATATAAAAAAAGTAATATCATCACATTAAATGCTTCTGCTCATGATAGCGCTGTAATTTGCGGTCAACGGCGCAGACGGGCTGTCACTGGATTCGCGCCTCAGGGAAAAAGCTCGCGACAGCGTATTCCTATGAACAACTGACCTGTTACAAACTATCAATTGCTGTCCAAAATTCCTATTTCAAATGATCTCTGCTATCGCATCTATCTCAATCTTCGCATTCTTCGGAAGCGCTGCAACACATACGGTCGAACGTGCAGGCTTTCCCGTAGAAAAATAAGACGCATATATCTCATTAACTTTTGAAAAATCATTGATATCCGTCAGATAGATCGTGGTCTTCACAACG
>Ga0180732_1002011_pt1 | contig 11454 bp, 9 predicted proteins | sample KR11_01MetaG_FD_148674 | JGI IMG/M metagenome (GOLD analysis project Ga0180732, IMG submission 148674) | Groundwater microbial communities from the Olkiluoto Island deep subsurface site, Finland - KR11_0.1 MetaG | ecosystem: Environmental > Aquatic > Deep subsurface > Groundwater | place...
GATTCGGGAAGTTTCCGGGTTCGCGGTGTACTCACCCTGGGTCTGGACCGGTCCCAAAAACCCGAGCTTTCCGCCAAGATCAAAAAGTCGCTGCGCCTTCAGGGAATTCCAACCCCCCGGCTGAAATCCATGCCGGTTTCAAAAAGCCTTGTGACCTTGATTTTTGCGGGCCAGCAGGATTCCAAGGAATATGCCATACGGTGGAAAACCGGTCCCATGGTGGTTCCCCTGGATGACCAATTCTCCCAGATTCTCTGGGATGCCGTGGAAGCCGGCCAGACCCTGGTAAGCATCTCCCTGGAGGAATCCCTGGCCGGGGTCCGGAAAAAGGATGAGGAATGGGAGCCTTCCGCCACTTCAGCCAGCTGGGTGGTTCCGGTTGAGATGGACATGAAAAACCATCCGGACCATTTTCAGCGCATGGATCTGGGGGGAAGGATGAAGGTCGGGTATACCGGCCTGGATGTATTCTGCTTTGATTTTCTCGAAAACCTTGAAGATAAATTATATGCCAAGATGGTTGAGGTATCCATTCCCACGACCGGAAGAGACCTGGTGGAAACCATCACCTTTAAGGCGGACGGCGAGTACCGCAGCCGCATGGAGTTTAAGCTGGCCAAAGATCTGGACCGTCCCTACCGCTACCGTATCTCCAGGATCTGGCAGGATGGCACCAGAGAAACCGGCCCATGGCAGGAAAAAGAAGGGGAAACCCTTCTGGATATCACCGCCTATAAAAAAATAGAGGAGCCGGGTGAAGAACCACGGGAATCATCTGCATCAGAACCATGATTTAACAAAGGAGGCGTATGAACTTTTCCATTTTTCGAAAACCCCTGTTATTCTCGGCCTTGATGGTCTGGATCCTTGCCATGGTCAACCCTTCGTCGGCCCAGGAAATTCTTCTGGACAAAATGGAAAAGGGCGGGGATCTGGTCTGTTATCCCAGTTTGAAAGATCCCAATCAGTGGTATTATCTTCCGGATCAGCCCAGGTTGGCGGTTGAAAACGGCAAGCCCCAGTTTTCATTTCTTAAATATGCCAGAACCCAGGCTTCGGGAAAGGCCGGTACGGGCCGTGCCGATGGGGGTGGCATTGTGCATTTTCTGGTGACTTACGGGGCCTCGGAAACCCGGGTCCGCCAGGCCCAGAAAGCCCTGCAGGAAAGGCATCCCGATGCCACCATCGTGGGGCCCATCGTGTACCGGAAAGGAAGTTTCGCCCTGATCACCTCCTTCAAGGAAGGGGACAATCTCACCACAAAAACCGTGGCGGTAGGCAAAGCGCCTCTGATGGAAGGACAAAAAGCGGCCGTGTCCATGGCACTCACCAGGGAAGGGGCTGAGTTGCTCTGGGAAAGCTTTCAAACTTCCACCCCGGACATTTCCCTGGTTTTTGACATGGAGTTCGCGGGCGTTCGAGAGCCCTTTGAAGCCACCCTGGAGGCGGACTGGGCCCAGATCAGCAAACATCAACGGGTCAAAGCCGGGTTCAGCTCCCGGTGGTTCGGCGCGGATGTGGACATCCTGCTTCAGGAGCTCCGGCAAACCGGCGCGGTGAAGATCACCACCAAAGGGGAAAGCGCCCCCATGGAAAAAATCCTGGACAGCGTCAACAACAAGCTCCTCCAGGTGATGTTCGACCCTGCCCCCACGGATGACATCAGCCGGGCCGCGGCCGACAACAACAGTTACAACAGCCTTAATCAGGCGGTTCAGATGCTCCGCAATGCCTCCCAAACCAGCGGAAGCGGCTCCTCTACATCCTCTACGGGAACCCGAAGTGATATAGGAAATCTCCCCGGTTTTTCATGGAATTCCCTTCAGGCCAGGGCATCGAACCCTTTTTTCTCCAACCTCTTCTCCAATGCTTATGCCGATCCCGCGGAATCCACCGCCCGAACGGAAAGCGGCGGTGAAGGTGCGGTGGCAACCCCCCAAACCGATCCGGCAGAAGCCCGGTCGAGGGAAGCATTTGCAAGGGGACGGGATTATTATTCCAACAACCGGTTCCAGGAGGCCCATGATGCTTTTCGGGAAGGTCTGGACCTCTATTCCACGGTTCCGAATCCCCAGTCCAGAGTACGGGCCGGATTCTTGAATAACATGGGTGTGTCGCTCATGCATCTCAACCAGTATGATGCGGCCATCGCCAATTTGAATGAATCTGCGGATTTATATGGCCGTGATACCCAAGACGGAAGGGATGTTCTGGAAAAATTACGTGAAGCCGAGGAACTGGCTCGTCCTGCTCAGGGTGCGGGTGAAGCAAGCGCCCGGGAAGATACATCCAGGCAAACCACCTCAGACCAGACCCAGGCTCAAACAGCCAGTGAAGCATACAATCGGGCCAGACAATTGCACGAAGAAGCCAGAACCGGGGGATTCGAGCCTTCCAGGACCAGAGCGGCCCTGGACGCTTATGAAACTTACCAGCGGGATCATAGCCCCACGGGCACCCGTGCCGAAGAGATAGCCGGAAATATTCGAAACCTGCAGGAACGGCTTGCCGCTGCCAGTCAAACCGCCCGGGGGACTTCCCAAGATGGTTCCGCCACGGAAACTTTACCCGGCCTTCTTCCCAATCCCTTTCAAATACCCGACAACGGAAGCACCACCGGTACCACAGGGACCGTAACCCCGCCGTCATCGGGGACCACAGGTACTCCATCCACCCCAGCCCAGCCTGTGGGTTCCGGTTCAACACCAGCCTCAACAACCCCACCGGCTTCCACCACGGCAGCACGCCCGGCCACCCCGGCAACGGGAAGTGCGGCCGGGAGCCGGTCCAACGGAAGCCCCGGTTTTTCCCTGGTGGCGTCCTATCAGATGAAAAACATTAAACGGACCGGCAAGCTGGTTTACAACCTCAACCATTTCTCAACCGAAACCCAGGCCTTTGCCATGTCGGAAAATATCGGGGACATCTTTCGTAAATACGGAAAGGATTCCAAGATTTTCAGGGCCGTGACCATCGACGACCCGGTGTTCAAGCAACGGGAGATTCTCGTGACCCTGGATGGACAGGACGCCTCCACCTTCACCAAATATCTGAATTTTGTGACGGTGAAAATGAAAAAACAGCACCAGGCCGGGGATCAGACCACCGGAGAAGTCGTCATCACGCCGGACACCTTCAATAAGTCGGGCAACAATTTTTCCCTGACCTATGGCTGGAAAGATGATCCCGACCGGAATGCCTGGCTCAATTACGAATACCAGGCCATCTGGTCCTTTTTCGGCGGGGTTGAAATCCGAACCCCATGGACAACAAGTGAGAGCCCCATGATCGCCCTGGCGCCGCCCCACCGTTACCGGACGGTCACCATTGAAGGGGACGGCAGTGCTTTGACCAAAGCAGAAGTTCGCCACGCGGTGATCAATCTCAATTGCCGGATCGGTGACAAGTACATCACCAGACAGGCCACCCTGAAAAACAACAGCCCTGCCCCGTCTCTGGTCTTGGATCTTCCCGAAGATCCGGCCCATCCGGAAACCAAGGTGTTCATCACCTGGGTCCTGGCCAACGGCAAGCAGGTCTCTTCCCCGGAAGCCAAACTGGAAGGGGATATCATTTATTGGGACCAGGTTCCCAAAGGAGGCGCATAGCATGAAGCACCTTGGAAAAATCTGTAGGATGGGAATCATCGGCCTGGGGTTTGTTTTTTTCATGCCCTCCGCATGGGGTCTTGTGAATTATGAATCCGGCCAATTTGAACTCAACGGTGTTTTGCTCCTGCAGGACGCCGATGACCCGAATGTGTATTACTACCTGCCTCCGGCTCCACGGGTTTCCCAAAGAAAGGACGGCGGATTAGAATTATCCCTGGTAAAATTTGTGGACCCCCGGGGAGACACCAGCGGCGGATTGCTGCACATGCTCGTGACCTTTACCCTGCCCGATGATGAGCTGACTGCCCTTCGGGAAGCACTTGGAAAGGAGAAGGGCAAAGTCCGCCTGGCCGGTCCGGTTCCCCTCCGCCAGGAGGAGGAAGGCAGTTTCACCATCATTTCAGGCTCCCTGTCGGACAAGGGGTTCACCCGGAATCTGATCACCAGCGGCCGGGCCCCGGTAACTCCAGGCGCAAAGGCCGCCATCGCCGCCACCCTCACCCCCCAGGGGGCTACCCTGTTGTGGGAATCCCTCACCAAGCCCACCTCCGATGTTTCCGTGGCTTTGCGCACCTATTATGAAGCCGTTCTGCCCTCGTTCCAGGCCAAGATCAGCGCGGATATCAGCACGGTGTATGAGCATTTTTCCCGGGTGAAAAACCGGCAGGAGGATTACACCAAACGCCAGCTTCGGGACATCATGGACGAACTGGTACGAACCGGCGTCATTCAGGTGGAAATCTTCGACCGCCTTCCGGAAGATGCGGCCAACAAGGCCATGCAGAGTCTGGTGGATCTGGCCACCACCAAACTGACGGAAATCATCTTTGACACCCAGACCGGGTTCACGGCCCTTCCGGAAAAGGAAAAAGCCGTGGAATCGGGGCAGTTGGCCGGTCGCCAGCAGAAAGGGTGGCTGGCCAAGCTTTTCACAAGCTCCGGGAATCAGAAATATTACACGGATGACCAGTTTGTTCTGAAAAAGCGCACGGACATCAACCGGGCCGCCTTCACCATCAACCTGACCCGCAAGGCGGTGGTAAAAGTTCCGGTGGACACTTCAGGCAATATTTCCGGACTGTACCAGGAATTCAAAGAAAACCCGGACATGTTCCGGGTGGTGAACCTGGCGGATCCGGCGTTTCAGAAACGAGAAGTATTTTTCCGGATCGACGGGGATTTCACAGGGGTTTTCGAGGACATGATGAATTTTGCCGGGGTGTCGGTGTTGAAGAAGTACGCGGACCATGATGCCGCCACGGGGGAACTCGTGTTCACACGGGAGGATATTCGGGACGGAAAGCTCAGCAAGTCCTGGCAGTACGCTCGGCTTGGAGAGAAAAACGAAAGCTGGCTGGATTACGGGTATCGCACCACCTGGAGCATTCAGGGGCAGCATCAGATTAAATCTCCGGAAAAAGAAGGGGAATGGATTCAAAGCAGCGACCCCATCATCACCATTGCACCGCCTTTGAAACGTCTGGACCTGGAAATGGACGGAGATCGTTTCCGTTTTGAAAACGCGGGCATGCGAAGCGCCATGGTGGAGGCCCGTTACACGATGTTCAACAAGGAAGTCATCAAACGCCTGGGGGTGATGCGGTCCACGGACGCGGAATCGGTTTCCAAGGTCGTTTTGTTTCATGACCCCGGAAAGCAGGTATCCTACCGGGTGAACTGGTATCCTGCAACCGGTGAGGCCGTGAAAGGAGATTGGCAGCCTTTGGAAGAGACCTATGTGGTGTTTACTCCACCCGTCAAATAATTGAATCAAAAAAGGAGAATGGACGATGATAAAACCCTGGAATAAAATGGCTTGGGCAATGGCTTTTACGGTCTTTTCCCTTGCTGGAAGCGCCCTGGCCGCACCGGGAAAAGGTGCGGATCAGAAGATCAATTACATCCGTCAATTCAAACCCCTGGCCATCTCCCCTTCCCTCACGATACCCTCCGGGGATTCCGCAAAGGAAGTGGGCGGCATAGCCTACGGCCGTCATGTGGACGTGAAGCTCGCCGACGGCAGCACGGTCCGGTGCTTTCCCACAGCCACCACCGACCCGGAAAAACCCGGCAAGAACTATTACTACCTTCCCACCAATCCCCATGTGTCCAAGTTCCCGGACGGCATGCCCAAATTTTCCATGATCCGCTTCGTATCCGATAAGGCCAAGGAAGCCGGCGGTGCGGAAGGTGCTGTTCTTCACTTTCTGGTGGAATACGGCCTGGATCAGGCCCAACAGCAGGAGACAGCCAAGTTGCTCCAGAAACAGGTGAAAGACGCCGTGCTCAAGGGCGCTGTTCCCCTGGAAGTGGGAGCCGAAGGCAACAGCTTCAATGTCATCTCCGCTGTTTTAGGGGACAAAAATTTTGCCCCCACCCTGATCACCAGCGGCAAGGCCCCGGTCATGGAAGGCCAGCAGGTGGCGGTGGCTGCCCGGCTGGATGCCTACGGCGCAACCCTTCTGGCCAAGGGATTTGAGCAACCTACATCCCAGGTCTCCGTGGCTTTTGATCTCAAATACGTGGTGAAGCTCCCGGCCTATGATGTGAAAGTCACCATTGATTATGACAAATTCAATTTGGTGGAATCGGAGTACAGCCATACCAGGCAGAAAACGTCCACCAGCAAACGTACCTGGGATCCCAAATGGTATAACCCTTTTAATATCAGCACCAAAACCGCCACCACCCTAACGGAAAAAGAGCAATCCCAGGCCCTGGATTTCCTTCAGGAAAACGGGGTGGTAACCTTTGACTATGTCCAGCACGTACCGGATGCCGACAAGGAAATCGTGGAGAGCGGCCTTCATAAAATCGTTCTGGAATCCTTCTTTGACATGCAAAAACGGCTGGGAGAACCCACCGATCAGGAGCTCACCTCGGAAGATGAAGGAGACCAAAAGGAAGAAGCCGCCGCCAGACGAAAGGAAGCGGCCAAACACAACAATTACTCCTACACGGTTTTTCAGCGCAAACAGATTCAGCGGAAATCCAAACAGGTCCTGAATCTGAAAAAAGTCATGGCCCGGTATGAAACCTATACCATGACCGGCAACATCGGCGCTTGGTATGACCAATACAAGGACAACCCCAAGCTCGTTTCGCAAGTCAACCTGGATGATCCCTTTTTCCAGAGAAGGGAAATGCGCTTTGTCATCGACAATGAAGCCTATGATATTTTCAAAGACATGGTGAACTACGCCACCATCCAGGTGCGGGTGGACCGGAAAGACCAGCGGCCCTTCATCGATGAAATGACCATTGACCGGAAATACCTGGAGACCAACGGCCAGACCGCCACCCTCACCTACGCTCGCATGGGGGACGATGCCCAGACCTATGATTATGCGGTCCAATGGAGCCTGCGGGGCGGAAACCTTTACCCGGCGGAACCCAAATGGGCCAAGGGCGAACTCATGGCCGTCACCCTGGCAGCTCCGGTAAGGCCCAGAACTCTGGAAGCCGAAGCGGATCTTGAGGAGCTGGGACAGATTGGCGTGGCCCGGGTCAGCGTGGAACTGCAATACAACCGGTTCGGGAAACTTTATACGGACACCTCCGGCTTGGCCATCTCCGCAGCCGGGGGGGAAGCCCGGGTGAACAAGGTGATTTACCAGGATGCGGGAAACCACAAACTTTCCTACCGGCTCATCTACCATCACAAAAAACTGGGTAAAGTTTCTTCAGATTCCTGGAATCCCGTGGAAGGCGATTATATTTACTGCGCGCCCACGGAAATGATCCTTGAAAAGATCAAAAGTGCTTTATAAATTAATAATGACCTGTTTTTTTTCATGCGACTGTGCTATTTCTAGCCAATTTCATTTCCATTAAAAAAGGAGGATTCGGTTATGCTGAAACAATTTCGAAATTCCACACTGGCCCTGGGTATTGTGACTTACCTTCTGTTATTTTGGACTTCTCCGGCTGCAGCGGCCATGATGGATTCGGCCCTGTCCAATGGTCCTGCTTCCAATTCGGCCAGAAATCTCGAAATTAGTAAAATTCAGAGCGTTCTGGAAAACAAGATCGTCATGGACAAGCTGAGCGCCTACGGGCTTTCCGCTGATGAAATCCGGGGCAAACTTTGCCAGATGACCGACGATCAGATTCACATGCTGGCCCAGGCTTCGGATAATGTTCCGGCCGGCGGAGACGCGGTAGGCCTTCTGGTGGGCGTTCTTTTGGTTATTCTGCTGGTCATCGTCATTCTCAAGCTCTTGAATAAAGAGATCGTCGTTCGGTAACACAACTATTGAAAGCCTTTTTGGCAGCGCTTCTCTGCCTGGCTTTTGCAGCCAGCTCGGGGGCCCGGGAAATTGAAGGGATTCCTTTCTTCAGACAGGAAAGGCACCAATGCGGTCAGGCCGCCCTTGCCAGTGTATTGGCGTATTATAAAATCCCCGTTGATATGGAGATCCTTATCAGGGAAACGTATAGCCAAGCCCTGAAGGGAAGCCTCATGGCTGATCTTGAAAATTACGCCAAGGGACTCGGATTCAAAACCAAGTCCGGCCAGGGAACCCTTCAAATCCTCAAAGAAAGTGTTCTGGTCCGAAAACCGGTGATTGTTCTTCTGGATAATGGGGTTTGGCTGGCTGCCAAACCCCATTATATTGTTATTTTCGGGTTCAATGAAAAGGGCTTCATTGCTCATGACGGAAGCGAGCCTTCGATTTTGTTCAAATATAAGGGATTTGAAAAAACCTGGAAAAAAATGGGCCACCCTTACCTGATCATCCATCCATGAGATCTTTTGTCATCATTGCAGCGGTTTTATGCCTTTCGGGATGCTCCCTTCTCGGGGTTCATATTCTCCACGACTCCCTGACAGCAGCCCAGCACAGCGACCTGGGATACACCTATGAAAAGCAGAACAAGCTGGAACTGGCGGAAAAGGAGTACCTCAAGGCCCTGAAAAAAGACAAGGCCCTGGCGGTCCCCTGTTTCAATCTGGGAAATGTGTATTATAAAATGGGAAAGTCGAAACAAGCGGTCAAATATTATCGCCTTGGCCTGAAAAAAGCACCGGATCAATCGGACATCATGAACAATCTTGCCTTTGTTCTCATGGAACAGGGCAAATTCGTTGAAGCCCGAAAATGGATTGAAAAAGCCATCGCTATCGCCCCCAAACCCGAATACCTGGACACCCGGAATAAAATCCTGAACCGCTTGGAATAGCCTCTCCTTTATGATTTTCCGGCACCCTTATCCGGCCCGTCCTCCCCTTTGATTTTGCGAAGAATTTTGGGGATGAAAAAGGAAAACACAAACAGACCCACCGAAAAAAAGATCTTAAAAGAGATGAGATTTTGCCAGTTTCCGGAAGCCCACACCTCCTTTACCGTCCCGATAAAAAACGTGAAGATAAAGGTTCCCACTATAATCCCCAGACCGGTACCGAAAAAATAGTCCCGAAATTGGACTTTCGTGAGCCCCATACCGAAATTCATGGGGGTAAATGGGAAGTAGACCAGCCGGAGGTAGAGCACCGCAGCAAAGCCGTTTTGCTTTATGGCTTCATCATATTTCTTCAACCGGTCGCCAACAAGGGACGCGGCAAAATCCCTGCCCAGGGTTCTTCCGATCATAAAGGCCCCGCTGGCCCCAAGCATGGCACCGATCCACACGTAAAGAAAGCCCCAATAGGGTCCGAAGATGGCCGCACCCAATCCGGTAAGAAGGGTCCCGGGCACGAACAGACACACACCTATGGCATAGACCAATATATAAACCACCGGTGCCCAGAGGCCTGCATGATCAAGAAACCGGCCCAGTGCTTCCGCCGTAAGAAATTGTTTCACCGGGGTGAATCTCACCACATAAATAGCCCCGATGATGAAGATAAACAAAAGAAGCGCTTTGAACCAGGCTTTCTTGCCCTCCGGGGAAGATCCCTGAACCGGTGTTTTGTTCACGTTGATTCTCCTTTGACCCTGACCTCAGGGTTGATGGCCCCCCCTCAAGTGAAGCCCGCTCCAGCGGTGCAGGTATAGCAATGGTCACCCACGGCGATGGGGAGCCCTTCCTCCGGCGGCCCGGGCATTTCGGAGACGTGCGTCCTTTGTGCGCCCAGGTGGAGCCCCCTGGACAGATTGAAGTCGCAGTCATGAAGAACCCCATCCCAAGAAACGGAAACCAGGGATCTGCACATGAGACCTTCAACCGTGCAGGAATTAAACCCCGATGATAGTCTTTCGAGGTAGGCTTCCAGGTTGCCCTTTTCGTCAAGCCAGTTTCGAAAACGCCCCAAAGGCGCATTGGCAAAAGCATAGAGGTTATTAAAAACAATACCCCACTTTTTCAGAAGCACCTCACGAAATCTCTTTTCCAGCTGGTCCTGGGAGCCGGGCAGAAAAGCCCCGGCCGGATTGGAAACCAAATCCAGTGTCAACCGTGTTTCAGGATTCCCATACCCCAGGGCATTGAGCTTCAAAAGGGTATCGACACTCTTTCTGAAAATACCATTTCCTCTTTGGGCATCTGCCTGGGCTTCATTCAAAGAGGGGAAAGAGGCCACAATGCCCACGCTCTTTTCTTTCAGCAGCCTGATTAAGTCATGCCTTTTCCCATCGCTTAAGACACTCAAATTCGAGCGGAACGTTATCCTTGGGGCTTGTGGAAAAAGTCCTTCGATGAGCTTGACGATATTCGGGTTCAGCTCCGGGGCCCCGCCTGTGATATCGATGGCTTCGAACCGGCTTCGATCTGCGTAGGCGATGATATCATCCATCGTCTCCGAGTCCATATTCTCTTTTCGGTCAGGCCCTGCGCTTAAATGACAATGGCGACACCTCTGATTACAGAGAAGCCCCACATTGACTTGCAGGGCGGTTGTCTTCTTCCGGGAAAGAACAAGGCCATGGTTGGCCAGGGTCTGGCGGAACGTTTCCGGTGGCCTTATTTGCTCCCAAGGATAAGCAGCATTCATCTTCTGGATCACCTCTTTACATGGAAAGCTTTTGAGCGATATTGCGCATTTGCACCCCGTGAACCAGGGAAGCTCCCCCTCGAATGGCCGTTGCCACATGAATGGCCTCGGTCATCTCTTCCAGGTTGGAGCCTTTCTCCAGGCAGGCCCGGGTATAGGCGTCAATGCAGTAAGGGCATTGAACGGCATGGGCGACGGAAAGCGCGATCAGGGTTTTCTCCCGCTCGGTGAGCGCTCCTTCAGCAAATACCGCGTTATAGTAGTCAAAGAACTTTTGTGCCAGGTCAGGTGCCTGTTGCCCGATTTCTGAAAACTTGGGTAGGTCTTCCGGCTTGTAATAGGTTTCCATCATCAATCTCTTTGAACTCCTTTCTTGAACAGGTTTTTTTGTTTTAAAAGCTTTAGAAGAAAGCCGGTCTTCTTCTTTCATTCTTCTCCGCACGCCCTCCCTTTGAGGTGAAAGAAAAACTTGAGCCCTTTCCTGATTTTATCTGAAAAAATCTTCGGGGAAAAATAGGTTCCCGCCACACGCTTGTTGATCTCTCCCAGGGTGGGATACGGGTGGACGGCGGAAGCCAGGGTGGACAGCTTCACTTTGCCGTTGAGCACAGCCACCCACTCATTGATCAGTTCCCCGGCGTGGGGTCCCAGGATCTGAATGCCCACGGGTTTTTCACCGGCATTCAGGATCATTTTGATCTTGCCTGCCGTGTTGCCTTCGGCCAGGCTCCGGTCGTTGTCCCTGAAAGCTTCCGTAACCACCGAGTAGGATATCCCGGCTTTCTTGGCGGCTTTTTCATTCATCCCGATACTGGCCAGTTCAGGGTCGGTATAGGTGCACCACGGCAAAAAAGTATAGTCGGCCTTTCGGGGAAGATGAAAGATGGCGTTGCTCACCACAATGCCCCC
>Ga0180732_1002012_pt1 | contig 11447 bp, 24 predicted proteins | sample KR11_01MetaG_FD_148674 | JGI IMG/M metagenome (GOLD analysis project Ga0180732, IMG submission 148674) | Groundwater microbial communities from the Olkiluoto Island deep subsurface site, Finland - KR11_0.1 MetaG | ecosystem: Environmental > Aquatic > Deep subsurface > Groundwater | place...
ATAGACTTAATTTGGGATTGTGATATTCGATCTGACATTTTCCTTCCTCCTTAATATTTAAACCTCTTCCACAATGGCTTCCCCTTTTTCGATCTTATTGTCAAGCTCCCATCCTTGTTTCCTGTTATCACCGCATCTGTATCTCGACTAAAATCATGGTAAAAGTTTTTCCCCTTAAATTTACCATGTTGCTTTTGAGCCTCAACCCTGAGAGTCCTATCATATATAAGAGCACCAGGATTGGACTTCATTTTTGATAAGTGTCTTAGTTCAAGTAACTGCTTAGTCGTAACAAACCTATGTTTACCATTGACAATAACCTTGTGATATTTAGGTTTAGGATTACACCTATTTTTAATCAATCCCTTTCGTCTATTCCAACCAGAAAGAATAAGGTTTAATTCTGTTAGCCTCGATTCACCTGCTACATTTAGAAGTTTGCGTTTTCGTAATTGCTCTAACTGTCGCTTCTCTCTAATTAATTTACTTTTTAAACCTTCTAATCTTGGATTGATAATGCCCTTTCTTCTTTTTGTCGCCAATGATTTCTTAGTCATCTTCTTCATCCTTGTAGGATGAAATTTCTTGTAATGATGTCTAACCTTAGCTAATCCTATCCTGCTTGGCCAAGTCTTGACTGAAAGTTTATGACCACATTTGAGATGAATTATTTTCATGTAAGAGCCTCCAATGAAACAGGTTTCGTTCTATTTCTCTCAATTTCCTGTTCCTTTACAATCTCAAAATATATATCCATCTTAATCTTCCTGAATCTCTTTGATGCCTCAGATTGAGTAATCCTAATAAAATTCTCAAACTGTTTCTCAAAGTTTCCTATGTGATCCTCATAGGATAGCTTCGATTTTACTTCATCTCCAATTACAACTACTGGACACCCACACTTTTTGGCCTCATCAATTAACATAGTGAAATTATCGTAGGTATAGAATACCTCTGAGATCTTTAAAATTTGTGCTACCTCTTGTCGATTCATTCCTATAACTTCTTTCATTTCCAATGTCTCGGGTATTCTTGGGATATTGTAACCCTTGCCAACATAAAAACACCCACCTTTACGTGGTAGTCCTTCATCTCTAAAATAATCCTCAATCAATGGGATACACAAAATCCGATCATCCGACGGGACATATTTTCTTAGCTCTTCACCATTACAAGTAAAGAGAATTTCACTTGGATCATAAATCTTATCTCCACCTAGTAACCCAGGATGATTAAGAATATATCGGACTACAACTTTTGCTCCATATGGATTTCCTTTTATAATCTCAGGGTAGATAGTAATTCCCTCATAAATAAGGCGTGGAAACATTTCAAGAGGGCATCCCTTTTCGTTCCACTCAGGATTTACCTCATTCGTTATATAAGCCTCGTACCCAGACTCATTTAGATGATGACAAAGCTTATGAAGCATCCTGACACCGGCTGAGGATGGATAATAACTTGGGGATATGATTAAGTAAGGTATTTTTTCCATTTATTTTATTGTCCTCAGTGTAAACTCAATATCTTTTACCACATTAAAATAATGTTGTCTCGCCCACTCCCTCGCCACATCTGCTTTAGGCTCCCAATCTGGATTGTAATAATACCTTGTTGCTACATTCTCAAAATTGCATTTAATCTTAATTTCCTTATTATTCTGTTTAAGCCAGTCATGGTTGAAACGCTGAAAGGTAAATTCAGAGATCAATCTAACTTTATTAATGGCAGAAATCGAAGTGTAATAATTTGCCATAATATTCAAGGTTCCCATCGGCACAAGAATCCGGTAGCACTCTTCCATGAACTTATCAAGATCAATTACCCTTTCTATAAAATAAGAGGAATGGATTTGAAACGCCTCATTATCTTTTTCGGCCCATGTCCAAGGGTAAACATTTAGATCAGCTACAATATCCGGTTTAACTTCTGGCGATATATCTACCCCAAGATACCCCTCCATTTTCTTATTACCACAAGGCATATTGACCTTAATAAGATAACTCGGAGCATCCGCTACTGAAAAATCTTCTTGTTGAACTAAAGGTTCAGGCATATTTTACCCTCCATTAATAGATTTCTCCCCATTTTGTCATGTGTCCTACTCTAACACCACTATGGACACCGATCCTAAATCCAGCATTCCTGACCTTCGCACAAAAATAGGCATCCTCTGTAAAAACCCTTATTCCCTGATTCCCAGGATCAACCATATTTTTAGAGTTGCAGGACTCAAACCAAGGCGGAGGTCCAAGATGTTGAAGTATATCTGTTTTGATTAAGGTAAAATCCATACCACAAAGATGAGTTTCTACAACCTCCCCGACCTTGAAATGAACGCCCGGAAGCATATAACCCTTAACGCTATTGTGAGACATTACCGACATTGGAATAGAATATTGATCCGCTTTCATAAAATAGAGACCCGCAAGAACATCGAATTGTCTATTGACCGCTTCCTCGTAAAGAAGTATCAGGCTATTCCATGAAGGTAGCATATCATCCCCGATCATCAACATCCACTCAGGCTTATTTTTAAGCTTCATGGTATATTCACACATATAATTCCTTGCCACTCCTACTTCCATACCCTTAACCAACAAACTCTCCATATTGGAGTTCATCGGACATTGGAGGCGCATTAGAGCAATACACCATTCTACAGGAACCATTCCTAATGTGATTAAGCCTAAAATGAATGTCGGTCTTCGATGACTTCCTATAACTACTTCAGGATCTTTCTGCAATCTCAATTTCCCTCCGATCTAAATAGCCGATGGGGAGGAACCCTTGGCGGGTAGCTCATCAGGCTCAACTCCCCTTAATTGCTCGGCAGACACAAAGTTGTATCGGAGCTTACAATCATGGCCATGAAGAGGTCTTGTAAACCCCGTAGAAAAAGTCCCTTTACAGCTTATCGTGTACACGACTAACCTCCTTGCCTACTTCGGGACTATCATTTACTGAATAATAGTATGAAACCTCATTGATACTACTTCTAACCCAGGGGTAGTTGTCGACCCACCATTCCTAATTGTTACAAGAGTAGCTCCAGCCAAAGCTTCTAAAGCACCCATTTGATTACTTGTATTTGAGGCCATTGTCGCTGTAGCTCGTATGACAACAGAATCTGGAGTTCCCCCAAGATTATGAGCAAGGGTAATACTTGCATCGGTAGCAAGTCCATTAAAAGTTGTCTTATCAACTAAAATCCTCATCAAAGTCATTATATGTTCACCTCCTTACTGAATAATAGAATGGAGACGCATCGAAACAATTTCAAGGTCCGGTGATGGAGAAGCCCCACAGTTCTGAATAGTAATATTTGTGCCATCCACCGGAGCCGTAATGCCGACGAAACCAGAAGTCGTAGGAATATTTGTGATAAAACGAATATCAACGGTATCGGGAGCCCCACCTAACAAGTGAGCGAATGTTATCGAAGCATTGCCTGCCATTGCTGCCTGAGTCCTTTTATCAATCAAAACTCTCATTAAGGCCATTTTTTATACACCTCCTTTTTACTGAATAATCGAATGTAACCTTATTGACACAACCTCAAAATTTGGGCAAGTTGTCATCCCAAAATTAATTACTGATACGTTAATTGCATCCACTGGACAAGCCAAACCTTTCCAATTCGAGTTTCCAGTTACAGCTTGAGTAGCGATATAGCGAATTCGGACAATATCAGGAGCTGCAGGAAGCCCATGGGCAAAAACTAAAGTTCCATCAGCCACCAACCCTACATTCGTTCTCTTATCAATATTTACTCCCATAAGTGCCATCGTTATTTCACCTCCTTAATTTAGACTAAAATCGAATGAAGCGTATAAGTTAAGACTTCCATATTAGGGCAATTTGTAGCTCCACAATTCTGGACAGTTACACCCGTTACATCTATTTGAGCAGAGATTAATGGAGCAGAGACATTTGAAGCCATCGTGGTGACAAATCGAATATTGACACTATCGGGGATCTTCCCCAATCCATGAAAAAAGCTCGCTGAAGCATTAGGAGCCAATCCCGCTATCGTTCTTTTATCTGAAAGAGTTCCCATTAGACCACCTCCTTATTTCTTCCTTCGTCTTGCTTTAAGAATTACTAAACCACTAATACCAATAAATAAAAGCCAGTTTGGGATACCTGAAATTAAACTTGCCTTAGCACTTTCTCCTAATCCCGTATATTGATCATAGAGATCATTTGTATCACTAATCTGCTTCTCCATAAAAAAATAGAATCCTCCCGCTGAGATAATATCTGTAAAACTACCCTCAGAAACACTTGATACAGCGGTTGGGAGTTCGGTTTCAAGTTGGTTCTGAGTGGTAAGTAATTGGTTAGCCTTGTCAGAAATAGTAAGAATAGGAGACCGGCTCATTTCTTGGAGCTTAGATTTGAGTTGTAAAAATATTCCCACTCTACCCTGTAGCAATCCTTGAATCTCGGATTCGGATATAACTTGAGGCATTTGTTCCACTTGACCGATCATCTGTAACTCCTTCTGTAACTTCTTCGTCCTTGAATAATCTCTGGTAGCATTTTAATTCCAGCATATACAACTATCCCTATAAGAATATATGGAAATAATGGCTTTATAATTTCAGTCACAGTTCTCCCAGCTGTTCCTCCAATATTCGGTATTAATTCCACAATACCACCTGGTTGAGTTGATACAGTCCCCCCCTCAGATGTAATAAACGTAATATGATCGTATCCCATATCTTTCCACGAAGCATCGAAAGCCATTAGCCAAGTGTTAAGAGAAACTTCGTCGGTAGGAATAACAGTAACAATATAGCGATCTGAAAATAAGCCACGAATGACACTTGAAATAGCTCCAATGTTAGCCATCCGCTCATTTAAGCCAACTTGAATATCTCCAGTAGAATCGAAGAAAAACCACTCCCCACTTTCAAAAGTAAAAACATATTGATTTCCGACCTGTAAAACATCAGAGGTTAAAAGAGTTCGACCAAACATTAGACCTCCAAGATATCATTTAATGAAATTATTCGATTAGGAAAGTCATAAACATCAACATATTTTTCTTCCTTTTTCACCTTTCCAATAAAACTTACCTGATCTTGTTTTGGAGCGCCACAAGAACACTGCACTCCACTATAATTTCTTTTACATGAAGGACATACTCGATATACTTTTCTTTTACTCATAATAGAATATCTTAAACCTCCATATCCTTTATTTTCGTAATTCCCTGCGGTTCATCTCCCATATATCCACCCTTTTTACCGACCACAAAATCCATTGGTATCCAGCCTTTATCTCTAATCTTCACTAATCCATAAATATGGGAAAAATCGTCATTATTAAAGGATACCGCACGGAGGGCATAAGGTAGTCCAATAGATTCAATAAGTGCACCTATTAGGATCGTAGCATCATCACAATCAATAGCTGGCGAATCACCTACTTCAATTAATTGAAGGGATACCTGGGGAGTTTTTAGAAGTTCTAATCCAACGGGGTCTTGAACGTAACGACATCGAGAAACAATAAAATCATAAATGGTTTCAGCCTTTGAGTATTCATCGGGAGCGAAATCAACTATCTTCTCAGCCCATCGCCTAACATAATAACTACGAATAGAATCAACAATAATCCGTCTCATCAATTCCATAGTATTAGGAGTTACGATACTACCGAAACCGAGCGATTCGAGCCTAACTGGTTGATTAGCCTGGAACGATATTCTCCCCACCATCTACTTTTTCCTCTTCTGGTATTTCCTGTTTTAGCCATTCCGTAAATTTTTCAAAGTATGCCCTTATTTTTTGATCTCCAATCGGTAGCCCATAAGCCTCGTGCCCAATTTCGATAATCATATCATAAGATAACTCACCCGAAACAAGACCGTCAATGAAGTGAGGCCCCATAACGAAGATTCTTTGACGAAGAGTGTCGAAATATATTTCATCGTTTTCGTTAACAGCTTTCATTAAACGAGCTACAAATGGATGAATAGCATTTGGCAATAATTCAGGTTGCCGATTCTCCAATCCTAATTGAGCAGGTTGACCACTTAATCCTTGAAGTCTTACCTGCATCTCTAACTTTTTAGCCTCGGAGAACTCTTTAAACGCACCGATAAGAGGCTCAATTAACTTAGCTCCATGCTCAATTAACATTGAACTCCATGAAGAAGGTTCAGTAATTCCACCACCTCCTCCAGTAAGAGGTCGGAGAGCAGTAACAATTTCCGTTACCTTACGAACTGAATCAAGAGAATCCTCCCTTTTACCAGATAATCTTTTGGATACCTCATCATATTTCATTAGCTGTTGAAAGAAATCTTCCTTGGAGGATTGAGGTTGGAGTTTTATAAGAACTCTTTCTACAATCTCTTCAATCTTTGGAGGCTCGGGCTTAACAAGTAACTCTTTTATAATCGGAAGAAATGCAATAAGAAGTGAATCTTGACCATTCCCCTTATCAGCCATTGATTTACCTGTCTGAATAGCCTCCATGATAGTCTTGCTTATTGACTCTACATTTACAGAAGGACGAATTTTATCAACAGTTGAAATTGTTTTGGAGAGAAGATCAAGTTGGTCAGATACCGGATTGGTAGGAATATCTTTCTTTTCTACAGGTGATAGATCACCGATTAAAACTTTTTGATTTATAAAAACTCCTTTCGTTCCCCTCTGTCTTACCTGAACCCTATAATCCCCTGGACCATATTGCTTTTCTCTTACGATCCGGTTCACCTCACGAATTAAATCACCATCTGGAATTGTCTCGGGAGCTTCAATCTGGTAATCTTTTAATTCCCATTGCCCATCGTTTCCCACCTTCCAAATTTTAGCGTAGTATCCTTCTGAAGATGGAAATGAGGAAAGAAGTTTTTGAACTGATTGAGGAGTATCTATAATATCATCTTCTGTTATGAGTTCTCCGGTAGCTTCCTCGGCAGCCTGTATCCTCTCAATTTTATCATCCACCACTCTTTCTACCGCTGCCGCAAGCCCCACACTCGCATCATGTCTTTTTCTTCCCATCAATCCTCCAAGAGGTCTAAATCACCGTATCAAATAAGCACTGTAATCATATATGGATAGTAGGATAAACTAAATTATTTAAGCTTGTCAAGAGAAAAGTTTTTTGGAAGTTTATAGGTAAGTGAATTTATTAGACTTTTACAGTAGGTAATATAGAGATAAATAGCACGAATTAAATTTCAAGGATTGGTAAAATTCCATCTCATTCCCCTCCTTTCACTTCCTCAAAAATTAAGCTCTACATACCCACATTTTAGGCAGTAGAAATAATATGCCATAGTATCAAAATCTATCTGCTGGATTAAAATGCTAAACCCACACTTAGGACACGATTGAATTATCATTTTTTCACTTTCCCAGATTTTCCCTCAATCATTTTATCTCGATGGTCTGGACAAGGAACCCATCTGTCAACCATGCGTTGAATAAGTCTATTTTTAGTTTCAACCCTTTCAAGAGAGGAGAGAAGGGTTTCTTCATAACCAATATAACCTCTATCAATTATTCGTTTCTTGATTTCCTCAATATTCATTTTGTCTCCTCCATCCATCTCTGTAATCTCTAGTGCAATTCCAGGTTGACCGCTCATTTGGCCTCCTTCACATCATATTGATCTGACCATCCACAATTATCACAATGATAATTTCCTTTCATCGTTCCGACCCCGATATCAACCTCATCATAATCTAATTCTTCATCACATTTAGGACACTTCATCTCAATCCTCCTCATATCCACACCGGACACAATAGTAGTAGTAACTCATCGTCTCAAAATTGATCTCTTGGATTAGGATGCTAAACCCACATTCTGGACATGACTTAACGGTCTGCATATTTCTCCTTTTAAAAAGCAGGATATTCCAAATATCCTCTAAAGTAGCACCAAGGGCAACCTTCTCCCTTACAATAGAAACATACTATTTTAATCATTATTTATCTCCCTTTTAAAAAGCAGGAGGAGCAGGAACCCTGGTAGATATATCAATCCTAACTCCTGCGATTCTTGGCAAGGTCATCTATTCGACATCCACCTGCATTATGTCTACCTTGCACGCTCCACATAGTCAGATGTTATAAGGATTTAGAAATTTCCCAACCTTCATCAATTCTTAACGATATGGCTATGGGATCTTTTAATTTCAGCACACTCATCCCAATTGGACAAAATCTGGAATCGAATTTGTGTTTGTAACATTGATCTGGACGGTGTTCATAATCACTACAAAAAAAGAATGTTCCTTTCTGGCTCAGTTTGGGGCATGGAGTTCCATTTGTGAGTGGAGACATCCTTCGACAGCAATCACCACAATGCAGGCAATACATGAAAAATCCTTATAACCAATCACTCTATCGGACGTCCAAAGTGCCGCTGAGTTCAGACGTTATGCAATATGATAAACCCTTCTTTCCGTATATCCCCTTGGTAATGTTGAAAGTTTTATACCAACTTCTTTTTCATTATAGAGATTTGGGAATAATTTCCACCGTCCTCCAGGTGCCCAATATGCCACAATAATGTAAAAATTTAACGGTTTATCTACCGGAGGCCATAGTATCTTTTCTGGAAAAAGTTCATCCATAAAATCACCATCCCGCTGTGTTAATTAAGTGAGTGCTCGCCGCCTCACCCTTGATGTTATCTGCGATTAAGATTACTGGGTTCCTCATAATCACGACGGCGGTTTTCAATATAATCTTCTGCTTCTCTATGCCTACGGTCAGAAAGAATAGGTTCGACTTCATCCGCCCAATAGTGTATTTGCCAATCACTACAACTACATCCATATTGCATTCCGCAACGAGGGCAAAACATAATAAATTCCTTTCAGATAACCAATCATTGAAGTCCGACCGTGGATAGCCCTGCCAGATTTATCCACGGTAGACGGCGGCTTAGTTCAAGCGTTATGCCAATGAATAAATCATTCATTCTCATCAACGAATCCACAATCAGGCTCCCCAAACTGAGGTTCCCAGTTCAAGATATATTTTCAGAGATAAATGACTTTTGTTCCTTCGATAACTGGTATTATTTGTTTCCATTCCATTTTTTAAATTCCTCCTCTACTTTTTTCGGTAAAGCGTGAAATATAACCAATCACTTAAGAATTCACTAATCTATGGCATCCTCAATTTTTCCTTAATCGCTTTAATCTCTATCCTCTGCATCTCAATTTGCGTTTCATGTTTAGATAATCTCCCATCTCGATCCGTAAACTCCCATCTTCCTAAAATAAAGCCGGCTTCAAGAAAGGCTATTGCTACTAAAATCATGACACAAATAATTAGTCTTGTTAGGTTCATTTTACTTCCTCCTCTCGGATAATCCTTATTACAACCATCTTGGTACACTCTACCCCTACTTTTAATCCATATCTAAACGCACTCCAAAGCATTTGAGGATCACCAGTTATTCCCTTTGATGCAAAGTTAATCACCCCTATATAATCAATAAATTCATCCTGTATTTTCTTGATTATCCTTTCCCTATCCATCTCATTTCCCCTCCGATGGTATATTCTTCGATAGCTCCACAATCTTTTTGACGATATTCTTCCCGATCCTCACCGACTCTTCCATATTATCGGCAATCACCTTGACACTCTCTGCAATAATCTTCATCTTAGCAGATAGAGTTCCAATATCATCCATAATAGAAATGAGATCACCAGCTCCAGCTTTAAGGACAGAAATCAATTTTAGGATTTCAGATACTTCCATTTTTAGCTTACCTCCTTTCCTTACCAAGAAATTTGACTAAATCTTTATAAAGTTGCTCCTCTTCCGAGAGATCACTTATAAAATTACATTGTAGAAAAGTATCTTGAAAAACAGTAAAACCAAAGGTAATAACTAACTTACCACCTACACCAGAAATCTCAGATTGTTGTGGAACAACAAAATAGGCTCTGCTTGCGTGAATTGAGAAACCATCTCTCACAATAATATTATCCTTCGGAACTACAATTTGCACTCCTCCAGCGATACAATAGTAAATCTTTGGATTATCCATTCGATACCCTCCTTTTTTTATTTTGGGATTGGTAACACTAACGATTTTCAAATTGTTTCCTTCACAATTAAAACATATTACCATTTCAATCCTCCTTTCCTAATTTATTTTCCTATTTTAATCTCCATCTACCCATCACCGTCCCTCGGCTATCTGTCCGGAGTGGTCAACCATTCAGATATAAAGTAGATGATGGGTAGATGGGTTAAGATTATCATATTATACCTATTTGTAAAACCAAAACCTTCCCACTTTGTAGAACCAAGGGATCAAGGGAAAAACAAAAACCCTTAAACCCGCTTAAGCCCCTTGCTCTTCGATCAAGGGGGAAATTTTAGCTTTAAATAACATTTCTTCCTGTTCATCTCCAATTCCAGCTATTACATCATGGATGTTTTTAACAGCTTGTCTATAATAGCTCGGTTTCAATTCAACCCCTATCCCTTTACGATTCTTCTTTAACGCCATACAAACCTCTGAGCCAACTCCCATAAAGTGAAATTTAGGATACTTTTTCCTTGCTCTAATATATTCATTTTTGGCTAACTTAAAAAATCCTTTCATATTTCCTCCTTAAATTCCAACGCCTCACTCCACCATTCATAGAAGAGATTCGAGTTTTTACCATAGAAGGTCTCAAATTGTTTATCCAAAATGTAACTTACTCCCCAATCATCCATCGCTCGAACAATCCTACCCGTCATCTGCATTAGTGAGCAAGCGGTCATCCACGCATACCAGTATTTCCCAAATGATGAGGAATATAAACGGGAGGAGACCTGCTTGTCTGATAAGTCAGGAAATGGGAGTTTAGCAACGATACACCATCGGGCTGTGTCGTATGGTAGATCAACTCCACGATCCATAGATGGAGAGATTAGAATAGATGGATTATTTGATCTTTTGAATCGTTCAAGCGTTTCAGTCCGTTCACTTCCATTATGAGTTAGGAGCCGACCACTATTAATATTAGCTGAGATATAAGAGGCTAAAGAATAGGATACTGTATGGATTAAACCCTTTTCGTTTGGGTGAGCTTCGATAATTTCTATTATCTTATCAACCAATTTTGGTCTTTCCTCATTCATCGTTTTAAAGGTTAGATTAGCAACCGGATCATAGATAACTCTTCTATTCTCTTTCGGGAACTGAGAAGGGATGTCAATCTGTCTACAATCTTCTAACCCTAATAACTTTGGAGGCGGAGGCGTAGCACTCATTAAAACAAATCTCTCTGCATGATTCCAGAAGTAGTCAGTCATAAATTGAGATATCCATGTAGGTTTGAACTCCCACTTGTCATCTTTCTCTTCGTATATCCATGTGTCATCAACGGTATCCCTGAACATCTTTACCTTACGTGCAAGATTTCTGGTAGATTTAAGGATCCTAAGAAAAGGGATGTCT
>Ga0180732_1002013_pt1 | contig 11443 bp, 15 predicted proteins | sample KR11_01MetaG_FD_148674 | JGI IMG/M metagenome (GOLD analysis project Ga0180732, IMG submission 148674) | Groundwater microbial communities from the Olkiluoto Island deep subsurface site, Finland - KR11_0.1 MetaG | ecosystem: Environmental > Aquatic > Deep subsurface > Groundwater | place...
ACAAAATAAAGCTTGGAATGTATCTTTTACGTGGTGACGTAATTCAGGTAATACAAGAAAATGGTGGGTACTTAACATTATTGCGAATGACCCCTTATGACCCTGGAAAAATTAAGTGCGTAACTTTCAGTAAGTCGTTATGGATCGAATTCACGGAAGGTGTTTACAAAGAAATACCTCAGGCGAAAAGGCTTACTCAATTGATAGAAGAAAAGACAATTCGCCAAACGAACCCAGTACTCATGAGCACTGTAAATTAGTATTCTACGAAATCACTTACCCAATAAGAGTATAGAAGGGAAGGACATATGAAATCAAAGTTCAGGCCTGCGAAATTAGAGCCAGGCAACGTTGTTCAGTTTGAAAAAAGTATTGAAGTGACCCCTAATTCCTGTAGTTCAAAGATATTTGTTGTCGACACAGTTGATGGCGAGATATTGAGATTTACAAGGCTCGGGAATTTTCCGTCGAAATCTTTTGGTGTGAAGAATTTTTCACTTACCGGGGCTGTTGATCAATGGCTGAAGTCAGCACAGATTTGGAAATCAGAGGACGATTTCTTTCTCTACGCCGGTCCACAATTAGGGATGTACAGCAACCTGAGTGAGATTTTTCAAGTCATCCAAGTAAGCGGAAAACAGGTTAAGGTGTTGGCAGTAAGCAAAAATGACCCAAACGGAAATATTCGCGTATACGACTTCGCGCTGGATTTTTGGATCAACACATTGGAAGATGCGTACAAACCATCTCCTGAAGTGAAACTGATCACCAGCAGGATCGAAGAAAAAACACTTGAGGTAGTTCCTTTTGAGGTAATTTGTATTGACTCAACCGCTTTCGCTGATCATCTCACCGAAGGAGTAGCTTACATGGTAACAGATGTGTTTTTCAGGAAAGGGAAGAAGCATTATGAGGTAATAACCGACGAGGGTAGCAAGAGAGGTCCATTCGCTGACAGGTTTGTACTGAGTGGGAAAGGTGGCATATATGCGAAATCCGATCAACCGCACTCTTAACCTGTCAATCGGTAGAGTTGTCGAGCTCAAAACTCCAATGCTAATGGGAAAATACACAACGAAGCACGTGACCATCGAGCGGAGAAAAGGTCAATATCTAACCATTCGAAAAACAGGATATTGGCCGGCTCCGTCCAAGGGGTACTGGAACAAGGAACTAAAACGGGAGTGGTTGGCAGATCTCACAGCACGTACATGGTCATCAGAAAATGATTTCTTTGCGGAGTTTGCTCCTGAGCCTGGCATGTATGAATACGATAACCTTATCGAGCTGGAAGTTGTAAGTGTTGAAAAAAGAGAAGTCCACGCCCTTTACGTTCTGAAAAATGATCCCTTGAAGATGGTTCACATTCATAACATGACACTCCGCCACTGGTATGAGAACTTTCGACATTCATACCGGAAAGTAAAAGGGAAGCGGAAGATTTCTACAACCATGAAGAAAATGAAATCATCTTCCCTGTTCACGACATTCCAAGTTAGGTTGAAGAAGTCAGCAAAAGGTGCAGGCCAATTCACGCAAGGGAAACACTACGAAGTCGTAGGGATCACCTATGACAAGGGTAGTCGTCAATATATGATCAGGGACGACTCAGGGATGTTAGTCAAATCACTCCAAAACAATTTCTTCCTCGCGAAGAAAGAAAGTCGAGGTGAACGTGAACGAAAAAGTATTGCTGCTCGCTAAAAATAGTGAGGATGAAACAAAAAGCCGGGTATTCCACATTATCCTGACCCCAAGGCTTGCCGAAATGATCAAAATGACATGCGACCACATGAAGTTCATGCATATCAGGTATAAGACGCCTTACCATTCAGTGACGTTACCTTTTGACGCACTGGTCTTTGAAGGATTGGGCATGGATGCCGTCATCCGGAAGGAAGCATTGGAGTCCTTTGATGGTTTGGAGGTACAGGAATTTCCTGAAATGAATGAAACGCCAATCAATCAGGTTTTTCCTAAATGTGTTTTATATCTGGATATCAATATCCCCGACGAGGAGTATATGCGTGGGGATTGGTCTGTTTGGCTGCGCTACTCCTATCGAAATGATGACGGGGTATACAGTAAAAATGCGGCTCCGGTCCAGATGTTGTCGGATTACCTCTGGTCGCTTTGGTATGGCAAAAAACCGCCCAAAAAACGCAAAAAAGATGTATAGTGCTGACCAGTTTTTGATGAATTGAACTATGAAACGACCTCCATTATCGAGGTCGTTTTTATTTCTAGTAAATGAAAGGACCAATAATGGAAAATATACTCGTACTTGTCCTGCATGAATGTATTAGGGGAGGTAAACAATTATCTGGACACGAACCTATCGTTGTTCAATTAGCTGTTTCCGATGAACTTATTGAGTTGATTGAAGAGGGAATTCGCGATGTGAAGAAAACTGTTGATTCAAGGATAAAGGGAATTGATTCTCTCGCTTGGCGTATAAGCGCTCATTGGGTCAGCAATACCCTCAAAAAGGCTCAAGTATTTACTGAGCCTGGATTTGATGAAGATATGCTCGAAGAGGTTCACCAGGCAAAAGGTGAGATTTTGACAATTGAAGATATCGAGCCTAGGAATAAGCCTCTTCCTGATGCAGAATGCTATTTGGTTGTTTTTGAACCGGATAGACAATCTGTAATTTCTACTGGGGGATCTGTCTGGTTGTATGCAGAGTACGACGGGCAAGATTTTGGGGTACCGGTTAAATACTTGTCAGACCATGCTCAAAAAACTTGGCTTTCAATGTATCAACCACAAATCGTAAATACCATTTCATACGAAATTGCGTCAATCCACTAATAAACGAAAGAGGTGAATTATGTTAGAAGACCATGTTCATGTAGAGGCAACTACCAGAATAATTGAAGCTCAAGAGTTTTTGGAGCATCGGCCCAATTTTGATTCTGTGCTCATCAACGTTGAGCAAATCTTTAATGACGAAGGCGATTCTGATGGCCAAGATAAAGATATTACTGATCATCTTTTACCTGGTAAGAAAGATATTCTCCCCAGCCTTATTGAGTTCACTCCAATGGGATGGTACTTTCTTTCCTATCATAATGTCAGGATATCTGAGCGACTAGAATATGAATTACTGGAATCCAAAGGTACCGGTGAAATCAACTGCAGTTCTTCTGGGGATATTTTGCTGGTGGACGAATTCTGGGACTGTGAGTGTGATAAAGATTTCATCCACCGTAAAGCTACAACACCAACCTGCACTATCTGCGGTACTTCTCATGAGAACCAGCCTGACAGCAGGGTCAATGAGGTTTTAGAAGCTTCAGGTGACTTGATCACATCGGACGAGCGAAGATTGCTCACCAAAGAATGGAAAAAATTCAAGGAGGTAAAGCTATGAATGAAAAAATCGTTATCGCACTCCCTGACACTCACCCCGAAGGTTATGAGTCGCCAATGGCCGTTCTCATATTTTCTGAAGCAATCGCGAAGTTGATTGATACTGCCCTTAGCTTCATCAAGGAGGTTGAAGAGGGGATCGGAAGAAAGATTTGGGTTAGCAGCATAGTTCAAGAATTAGCGGTATTTGATGAGTGCTCTCTTGAAGAGTCTTTGCAGCAAAAAGTGCTTGAATCTGATGGCGGGCTTGTGGTTGAGAAGTTTTCTGCAACTGCAAAAGCCCCGATCCCATGGACATCGGCACACCTGGATATCTTCCACCCTGAAGAGAATGTGAAATCAAACGGCCATGCTGTTTGGCTGGTCGTAGAGAAGGGACACTTCATGTACCGAGCCTATGTGAAGGTGTTGTCAGATTATGCTCAAGAAGCATGGAGGAAACTTCAATGCCAAGAGCGGTAGCCGACCCCACGGACAAAAATAAAGATGTGGAGGTATGGATGTTTGAAGGGGTTGGGTCAATTCTGATTTGTAAAGTTGTAGTTCCAAAAGAATCACGGGGGCAGGGGAAGGGTACCAAATTCATGAATGATCTTGCCAAATATGCGGACAGTCTGGGCAAAACAATCTACCTAACTCCTGACAAGATTTTTGGTGCAACAAGTAAAGCTCGCCTGGTCAAGTTTTACAAGCGGTTTGGGTTCGTAGAGAACAAAGGCCGGCAAAGAGTTTTCGAAATGAGTTCATCTATGTATCGTAAGCCAAAGGAGGCTTTATGAGCGACAAGAAAATTGGAAAGGTTCTTGAGGATCTGCTGCTTTTGATTGCAGATAGCGCTGGTGAGCAGGTAACAGTAAATTCGGCAGATTTAAACACCCTGGTTGACGCATATGAACGAACCAGCAGGTTATTGGACATTCTTATCGTCCACGATGGAAACTCGTTCGTATGTAAAGACTGTCACAATATTTCTTCAAGATTGGAATTAGCAAACCGGGTATGCGAAGAGAAACCGCTGTGTTCCAAATGTGGTGGTTGGAAATTTATTTCAACTGATGAAATTTCAGAGAGAGACCTAATAGATTTTCTCAATAAACAACGAGACGGCAATTCCGAGGTTCGTTTTCCTGTAAAGGTTATATGGTCGAATCTTGGAGAAATCATCACTATAGGTGTTGGAAAGGAAGAATCAAAGGATGTAGAAGTCCTTCGGTTCAGTGTCCACGAATGGAAGAACGAGCAATGGACAGCAGTCGAAGACGCAAGTTACTGTACGAACTTCCCAGTTTCTGCCACTCCAGAACAAAGGTTAGAAGGTTTGAGATTTCTAATGGATGAAGTGTTCGAACCATTAAAGGATGGGCATTCTATCAAAAAGCTCTGCGAACGTCTTTCGTGGATAGGGCTCAGAGAAGGGATTCCAACAATAGGATCTCCTTTAATGCGTCTCGACAAATTGACCTAAAGTACGTTCATAATAAACAATGAACCGATCTTTTCAAAGATCGGTTCATTTAATATCCGATATTGGGTGAGCAACCCGGAAAGTGAGCGTGAAATGTTCTTAACCTTACACACCTTAATAATGGTGGATCCCTTCCCATTGATAATTTCTTTACAAAAAATGAACAATCGCCCCGAAGTGTTTCAGAATTGCACTGTATTAACCAAAATAACAGCCAACTCCTTAACCACAAAGACGATATTCAACGAAGAACTGCAGACAATTGATAAGGCAGAATACGACGTTGTTTTTACCGACCTAAACTTCAATATTGTGTTCTTCACAGATCCTTTTGCCTACAATCTTTATCAATCTATGCTGGGAGCAATCCAAAGCAATATTGATCTCAAAGAGAGGGCTTTCTGGAGAATAATTCCGGTTGTAACAAGTGAGTATTTTCTAGCGGCTTTTAGGTCTGACAAAGAATTGGACTCTCCAGTATTTGAGACCATGGTAAAGGGTTGCAGGATTCCGTTACCAGAAATCACCTTCTGGTCCAATCATGACCAAGGTTAATACAAACCATTAGGGCGAATGAGCCAGAAAGAGAAATCAAAATGATTATCACGACCTTACTGATTCAATCCACCGACTCAAAATATCCTCAAGTCATAGCAGGGTCTTTATCAAAAGACGAGATTGACCAAAACTTGAAAGAATTCGTTTGTGGAAATTGGGAAAGTGAAATGAATACAGATATCAATGTACCAACACCTGAAATGATCACCGAAAAACAAATTGAAGAATTCTTTTCCAGTGGTCATTACAGTTACCATGTTGCGGAAAATCTTTCCGATTTTGAACAAAAAGCCTATGTCTTCCTTGATATTAACAAGGGAAAAACAACCGTTGATGTTTGTTCAAATGCAGAAATGGTTGAAAAGAAGTATCGGAAAAAGGTCTTTGAGAAATGGGAAGAGGTTGTCGGGGAAGATTGCCCGGTTGAATCAGCTGAAGAATTAACTGAAGAGATGATTGATGAATTCTCTTCAAGCCAAGAATGTGAAAGCGAAGGTTTATCAACAACCAACTGGTTCACACGTAAGATCGAGTAACTCTATAACCTAAAAGTGGAGGCTAATCAATGAAAGGTACATTACTTCAAATATCCCAGGATGATTATATTCTCCGGGATGGCAAGGATGTGTGGGTTGGCGTTGGGAATTTAGATGTCCGGATTACAACAATAAAGGATCCACAAAATGACGGCATTGTTTTTGAGATATTTCCACGCCATAATGCTGCCGGAGATAACTTGGGTGGTGGTGCAGCATTGTATTCGGATGCAATCAATGCTGGTGGAAAATCAGTATCGGCCATCAAAGGCAAAGGAGGAACTGGGAATCTAATCAAAGGGCGCGAGGACCCCCAAGATTATGTAATGCGCGATGAGGCAGATTCCGCCTGGATTGGATATAAGGAAATTGTTATCCATATCAAACGCAATGATGAGGGTGTTTCTGTTGACCTTTGGCCAAACAACACAGATTTTGCCAATCCATTGGATGCCAGTTGGGTATTATTCTCAGAGGCTGAGATTTATGATGATGATGCTATTGTCAACACGAATACAACCAATCCTCCCCAGCACAAGCCAGTATTTGATAAATTCTCAGTCGGAGATCGAGTAAGAGTCATTTCAGTAGATTTTTCTGCCGACGATAAAGGGTATGTTGGTATGGAAGGTGTTGTATTCGATATTCAAACCTCTGGATTAACAGTTGGTGAATCTGAAGAAGATCCTGGAATATGGGTTGGATTTAATGATGAGACTTTAAACACATTCTTTTGGCAAGAAGAGCTAGAGCTGATTGGCAAAGCTACTGCTGAGGAGGTTCTTGCAACCTGCATCATCGATTTAGTTGTCAACCAAGAGAGAATTGTGTTGAGCGATCATTAGCAGAATCGATCAGAAGAACTAAATATTAATTTTCAGGAAGAGGTTGAAAGATGAAAACAATAATTGCTGTTTGGAACCAAGAATTGTTCAGACTCAAAGCATTTCCAAACACTAAGAAAGGCAAAACTGATGCAGAAAACTGGGTTTTGGCACAAGCCAAAGAAACGACAGGGAGCAGTTTTAATAACTTGTCGCAATTGGACGATCGGTTATGGGTCATTACGACAATTGACACACCAGGAGTTGTTGACCTAGTTGCTGACAGCCTTTCGATTGAGCAAAAGACCAAATACTTGGAGAACCACGGCGTTGCATGTCCATACTGTGAAAGCACAGCATTAGACACTGATGGCCCTAAAGTTGCCGAGTTCAACGATAATGTATACGAGGTCACCAAATGCCTTTCCTGCGGCAAGAAGTGGAAAGACCAATACGAAATCGCGAATCTTACCGATGACTTGTCTGACACGGACGATTCAGATGAAGCCAAGGGAGATCAGTAAATAGCGCCGTTCGTTACTTATCACTGGTTAATACAAAAGTACCCTAATTGACAATGCCGTTTTCTGAGTATACAGATTACGGCATTGTCTCAATTCACTATGATTGGAGTGTAATAATATGAAAAATAAACCAACGCAAAATGCATCCTCGAAGTTATGTGAAATGTACACAAACGATTTCTTCAATGCTTTACTGGATAAAGTCATCACCTGCATTTCTGAAACCCTTAATTTCCCAGGTTCGCAAGGAGCCACTTTTGTATTCGCTCCAAGATTGTTTATTGGCTACCCTGACAATGGTGGCAATAGCATATCCTGGGCAATGGGAATTCCAGCGGAATACTTTGATATCAAAGATACAAAGGAGAAGTTTGCAGCTATTGGACGGTGGCATCACTTTACAACGGGTGAAGGAGCATACGCCGTGGTTATTTGTGAGCCAGTTCCTGATGCTGACGGTAAGACAAAGATCGTGCTACATTTGTCTACATTTACTCAACAAACAGCCATTGCAGTATTGTATCTTGACCGGAATGAGCTTGGGGAAATTGCAGTCACCGCGAAACAAATTATTACCCCCATAACGAACAAAAAAACACCACTTGATATGAACCCGCTCATGTCTTTCTTCCACGCAATTACCGAAGATATGATTCACGAAACGGTAGGGGGCGATGATATTCATGGGGAATCGAAGATAAGCGGTGAACAGAGATCTGTCCGGCCGGTGACCAAACTATTGTTTGATGCCATTATGCAGGATGTTTGGCCCGCAGAACCTGTCGTAGCAGATTTTGGGATTGATTCACAAGAGCATTATGAGGCTCTTTATTATCCCGTAAAGCAAGGACAAATCACAATAGAAATGCTTGATTGCATACTTGGTGATGGGTTTGCCATCACAAAAATCGTTAATACGTGTTCAGCAAACCCTCATAAGAATATCTTATTTAAAACTGGCTATGACATCATGAATGAAGATATTAACAAGGAGGATTTCGATGAAGAGGAGCTTATATCGCAAAACACTAACGAAGTTTTAAATGCCCCATTATCTGAAGCTGACATCCTGAAGGCAGTTGATGAATCCGAATGGGTATCAGGAGTTGTGAGAGTGAAGCTTTCGGAATTACTGGAATGTAACGGGTTGGAAGAATTCCTAGATCTAATGTCAATGCGCCTTACAGGAAGTGGACTTCTTCAGAAAACTGAATATGAAATGGTGGCCGTTGATAACTATCATGGAATACAACATCTCCAAATCAAAGTGACAGGGGATCCCGCTTTGGTGGCAGAAAACATTGATACAGTCGTTTGCAAATTCTGCCACAAAAATGTTCCCGGAGCTACAGCTCATTTACACGAAGGTGAGTACGTGGGGGATGACTGCTGCTGGGACGAACGGCTAAGAGCCACAGAATAATCAACAAACAATCTATCAAAACACATGCTCAACTCTCACAAGGGTTGAGCATGTGGCGTTTAATCAAATTAAATTATCCAAAGATATTTACTTTCACAGAGGATTCTGTGGGAAAGGACTAAAGATGTTTGCGACAGCAGCCATGATAAATAGTAATGCAGTTTCACTGGTCACATTAACAAAAAGAGTAATGTCTCTACTTGATAACCTGTGCCAGTTTACCGAAAGAAATATGCCGATGCCTTTATCAAAAGAAAACAAAGAAACACTGGAATGTGCAGTTAGGATCAAGGACGCAATAAAAACTCTGCCGGCGACACCACCTATGTTCAATCTGGATAAAGAATCTACTGAAGATTACTTAATCAATATATTGGTGGAAGCGCCTCAGTTTATTCAATGGGTGAGTGATATTGAAACCCATATTGAAGTAAACGAGGTAGTCACCGGTGGGCGTGAACTAAATGCAACAATAGAGATTCCTGCAGGGGACATGTTTAAAAACGCTCCATGGTTTGGAACACACATTGATATGGATGCAACGAGAATCGCGTATCAAGAATTCGTTCTGAATAAGTTGTCAGATAGTGATTTTTATTCCTCAATTTGGGGAGAATTTGTTGAGGTCAAGGTTACATTGGATCCCGGTGAAGGGGATACCTACTTAATCAAATGTCCAGGGTACGCGGAGGATTACATTGGAGAGGATGTTGGGGTTTGGATTGAGGATGCAATTAGGGAACTGACTGAAGATGATATTGTCAAAATCGTCCAAGAATCTCGGGAGAGTAAATGGTGGCTCAATAAATCTCAGGTTTACCAGGATGAAGAAATTATCAAGGAAGTCGGTGGCATCAAGTATAAAGCCAGAGTTGTAGGTGATTGTGTTCCAGATGATTTTTACGATGATGGGATGACTCCTGCAGCAAAAAAAGCATTTAATGATGGAGATTGGAGTTATGTTGGCATCGAATTATTCAAACTGGATGAAGATGGAGACGAATCCGATGTTCTCGATTCCCTCTTTGGGTTAACAAATGAGAGGGAATATGTCCTAGAAACAATGGATTTAATGATCTCCGAGCTTCAATAACGCAAAAACATATCAAATCTAAATAAAGGAGTGATCATGACTTACAAATTGATATTTATGTATGAGGATATTACGCGCAAGGACACTTTAGCATCGTGCACTGTTATTCAAGGTCTGGATAGTCTCCGTGAATGGATAACCACTAATGAAGATAATCTAAATCGGATACAACGTCGACTGCAGCAACTAAGGACTTCATTTCCAAAAGATATCCAGGAAGGGAGCACCTCAATTAGCAATAAAATTGAATTCGAGCCGACCAAGTGGATTGATATTCTGGCAGTAACCGATCTGGGTGGAAGAGACGAAGACATCGTTGGATATAAAATCATGGGGGTAACAATTACTCCAGATCTTATTTTCTTCAATGCAACTCCAGATATTCCATTGTCTATTGATTTGGATTGCGGATTTCCCGTAATAAAACCAAATGGAATCGGTGTGATCGATTTTGTTCAAGATATCCAAGATTGTCTTCCGGACATTAAGGATGGGGAGAATGAACCAATTTGCTCTGCGCCTGTGAAGGCTGTTGTTACAGCCAGACCTGAATCAATTGTCATCGACATCTTGAACGAAACACAGCAGATTGTTGGCACCACCATGTTAGAAAATTATCATGGAAAAATAAGGGTATTGACATGGGATACAGCTGATATTGATTGTGATCCTTCCCACACAATTGAACTTGGCTTAGATTTTACCGAAAGTCTTTCTGAACCTCACCTGGATCTAAGCGGGTATGTACAGTTGAAGTAATTGGTGTGGTAGCTTTCTGTTACTCGAACAGACCTGTTGCGATTACGGCAACAAGGCAAAAATTTATAAAGGAGATAATGTGACAATCTTACGACAGTTCCTCAAACACGGAATTCTGAAGCTTGTTCACAATAATCCAGTTTTCTCTACAACCTCTGCATGGAGTACAATTTTGCAGAGCCAATCCATTTATTATAGAAAGAGGTTGATCGTGAAATATACATTGCAGTATAAAGGCGAAGAGCTGAACGAGAAATTATTGACACCCTCTGGATATTCTATCCAGAAGCTTGAAAAAATATGGCCTTGGTTTGAGGAACACGCAAAGGAACTAATCCAGATTCAGTTTCGATTGGATTATATGGCTCGAATATTTCCGGCGTTGCCTGGCTTTTTTAAAGAGGGGACTTCTCGCGTGGAACACGAATTTGAGTGGAAAGAAGAAGATACTACTTTAATCTTTGCGGTGCAGAGCGGGGAAGAAAAACCAGAAGATGCAATCCGAGATTATGAGGTACGCGGTGTAATTGTTACACCAAATGAAATTCGACTCCTTTCTTATCCTGACATGGACCTTTCCATCAAAGTTTGGTTCACAACTGAAACACCAGAAGAACAGCGTAAACTTCTCGAACCGGCACAGAATCTGGTGCTTGTACACAATTTGTCTGATGACCCAGATAGAAAGAATCCTGGTAATCCAATCAAACTTTTGACACAAATTATTCCTCGTTTGATTGGCATAAGTGTTCTCAACCCATCCAATCAATGTGTCGGGGAAATCCGAGTTTACAACGAAGAGGGGAAGTTGAAAGTTGATTCATGGGGTACAACTGACCCGGTGCTTGAGCTTAGCAGCGAGGTAATACCACAGATCAACTTTGAT
>Ga0180732_1002014_pt1 | contig 11441 bp, 9 predicted proteins | sample KR11_01MetaG_FD_148674 | JGI IMG/M metagenome (GOLD analysis project Ga0180732, IMG submission 148674) | Groundwater microbial communities from the Olkiluoto Island deep subsurface site, Finland - KR11_0.1 MetaG | ecosystem: Environmental > Aquatic > Deep subsurface > Groundwater | place...
TCTTTATTGATGAATCAGGTAATTTTACAGGGAACAAAAAATCCCGATAAATTATCGGAATCTTTTGTAGAGCGGCGTCTCTTGAAACGAACCCTCGAGCTTTATGATCTCCGCATCTGCGAAGAGAACACCCGAGCGCTTCAAAAGGTATTATTGCCAGCCCTAATAATAGAATATCAAATATAGAAACCTTGTCAAGTGGCTATTGATTTTAATCTGGGGACAGTCCCTTTTGAAAAATGAAATCCCCCGCCCCCAAGCGGTTTTTTTGATTGATTTGTTTTTTCGGTTGGGGTAATATGAGGGGGATGGGGTTGAGGGGATAAAACAAAATTATGTTTGAACAATCATTTAAAAATATTGACAATATTCTTCATACTGATTCCGGCTGCGGAACTGAACTTGATTATGTCGAGCAAACTTCTTGGATTCTTTTTTTGAAATATCTTGACGATTTGGAAGAAACTAAAAAGACCGAAGCGGCGTTGGCGGGAAAGAAATACAAATATATTTTATCTCCAGATTATCGTTGGAACGCTTGGGCTTGCCCAAAAGGTGGCGATGGTAAATTAGACCATAACAAAGCGTTAGGTGGCGATGATTTGAAGGATTTTGTAAATCATAAACTTTTTCCGTATCTCAAAAAATTTAAGGCCGAAGAATCAAATACAATTGAATACAAAATCGGCGAAATTTTTAGTGAATTAAAAAACAAAATTTCCAGCGGTTATAAACTGCGGGATATTTTGAATATCGTTGACGAAATGCATTTTCGGCTTTACGAAGAAAAATACGAACTTTCGCATCTTTACGAAGCCAAAATCAAGAATATGGGCAACGCTGGACGAAACGGCGGCGAATACTACACGCCTCGCCCGCTTATAAAAACAATCGTTAAAGTAGTCGCGCCAAAAATCGGCGAGACAATTTATGACGGCGCTTGCGGCAGCGCAGGGTTTTTAGTGGAAGCGTATAATTATCTTACGCAAAATCAGTCCAAACTTTCTTCAAGTCAAATGGCGACTCTGCAAAACAAGACCTTTTACGGAAAAGAGATTAAATCGCTGGCTTATATCATCGGTATAATGAATATGATTTTGCACGGCGTTGAAGCGCCAAATATCAAGCATGTCAATACGCTGGCGGAAAATATCAATGACATTCAAGAAAAGGACCGCTTTAATGTTATTATAACAAATCCGCCTTTTGGCGCCGGTATTGGTCGGGAAATTCAGCAAAACTTTCCGATTAAGACAGGCGAAACGGCGTTTCTTTTTCTTCAGCATTTTATAAAGATTCTTAAAGCCGGAGGCAGGGCGGGTATTGTTATTAAAAATACTTTTCTTTCCAATACCGATAACGCCTCGGTTTCTTTGCGCAAACTTCTTTTAGAAAATTGCAATCTTCATACAGTGCTTGATTTGCCTGGCGGGACATTCCAAGGCGCGGGCGTTAAAACGGTGGTGCTATTTTTTGAAAAAGGCGCGCCAACAAAAAAGGTCTGGTTTTACCAACTCAATCTCGCTCGCAATCTTGGCAAAGGCAATCCTCTTAACGAAAACGATTTGGCGGAATTTATAGAATTGCAAAAAACCAAAGCAAACAGCGAAAATTCGTGGAGCGTGGCTGTCAAAGATATTGACCAAACCACATTTGATTTGTCAGTCAAGAACCCAAGCAAAGCCGCTGAAGCAGTCCTGCGCGAACCGAAAGAGATTTTAGAGGAGATGAGGAGATTGGATGGGGAGAGTAGGGAGATTTTGAAAGGAATTCGAAAAATGATTTAAAAATATTTAGGTGGGTTGTATGAGAATAGGTTTAAATAATTAAAAATATGGAAAAGCAAAATTTAACTCAAGGTGAATGGGATACAACAGAAAAAGAGTTCCTTAAAAACCTAAATAATAATTATTTTCAGGATATTCGTGATGATGTTCAGACACTGAGAAAAAACAGACCCGAATCTATAAAAAGTCAGCTTTGTTTGGCTTTTACATTAGCGGATTCTTTATCTAGGATTCATAAAATTTTTTTGGGAACAAGAGGTAGTGATTTAGACAACAACAACGAAGCTAGATTTAGGGCATGGGTAGATAATTTTGTTCTTACAGAAAAAAATAATGAGTATAAAAAATATAAAGGGCTTATAGCACCAAATTCTAAAGTTGTTTGGAATATAAGAAATTCTTTTCTTCATTTTTATTCGTTTCCTCCAGCCACCAAAGAAAAGGAAGAGTATATTATTTTTGGACATAATCTTTCGATAAAGACGAACAGTAACATAAAAAAAGCTTTTCGAGAAAAAGGTTGTACATCTATTACTTACATAGATGCTTTTCGGCTTATTGAGGCTATTTTTTCTGGATTTTTAATTCAACTGCTTTACCTAAGAGAAATAATCAAGACTAATCCTGACCAATATATAAAAAATGTATTATATGCAAGGGATATATTATTCACGCAAAGTGCTGTTGTTGTCCCCGCAAAACAAAATGAAAACTAACTGGCAAACAAAAAAACTTGGCGTGATGAAAAAGGCATGGCTGGTGCAGTGGAATTTTTATGCTAAAAATGAAAATAAACGATTAAAACAATGTGGAATAACCAAGAAAATCGTTGATATTATTAGTATTAGAAAAACTTTTGAACAAGTCATAGATATAGCAAAAGATATTTATCGTCGCGAGCGGCTTTCTTATTCTGAAAAAGTCTTTTTGGCTAATTATTCAAAAGGGAAAAAGAGAAAAAATGATTTTTTCTCAACAACACTTTTAAATACAAATTATCAGACTGATTTATATAAAAATTATATGCGTTCTTTTAGAGACAATGGAATGCATAGTCCTATAACTGAAAAACTGTTTGATCAATGGAAAAAATATCCTACTTATGTAACTATTGGGCATAATCCTACGCTTGAAATTAGATTAGTTTACAATTTTATCGTTAAAGAAGATGAAAATGGAAAAGAAATATTAAAGTGGGACGATCCCTTAGCTGATGGGACATATAAAAAAGAAAAGCATGAAAACTAATTGGCAAAAAAAATTTAATTATTTTGAAATATACAAACAGACATATAGAAATGCAGTTGATTTATTGATGGAAGCAAAAATACTTTTTGATAATAAATGTTATTCTCGATCATACTTTTTGTCATTTACTGCGCTTGAAGAAATATCAAAGTCTCAATTTGCTGCAGATGTATATACTGGTTTCTCTAAAGAGGAAGATTTTTTAAAATTTTATAAAGAACATAAAGATAAAATAAAAAGAATGAGTTGGGCCCATTATGACGCTAATTCATCTCCTTATGATTTTAAATGGGTTGGTCCTAATCGAGACGATATTGAGATTATTAAATCGCATAAACCTGTTTTAAAAAATAGAATGGATGCTCTATATGTTGATTTTAATATAGATACATTACAAATAAAATCACCGGAAGAACGAATTAAATTAAAAGATGCTGATGAAATTATTCATATTGTTGATGTTGCCTTGCGAAGAATATGGGAAATGACCGAATATTATGGTCATCAAATTGGGACGAAAGGATTTATGAAATGATCATGAAAAATAGTTGGCAAACAAAAAAACTTGGGGAAGTTATTCTTGATATTAAAGATGGTGGGACGCCTTCACGTCAACGATCAGAATATTTTGGTGGTGATATTTATTGGAGTGTTATAAAAGATATCAAACCACAAATATATGATACTACTGAAAAGCTCACACAAGAAGGATTAGATCATTGTTCTGCAAAGGTGTGGCCAATTAATTCAGTTATTATTTCTCTTGGAGCTACTATAGGGCAAATAGGAATTGCAAAAGTGTCTACAGCTACTAAGCAAGGTATTTCTGGAATAGTAGTAAATAAAAAAATAATAACTCCAGAATTTTTAGTTTATGTTTTAACCGATAAAAAAGAATATATTCAAAAGATAGCAACAGGAGCAACAATAAAAGAAGTTCGTCCTACAAAATTAAAAGAGGTATTAACTTTTTCTCTTCCATCGCTTAAAGAACAAAAACGGATTGTAAAGATTTTGGATAAAGTTTTTAAAAAGATAGCGAAAACGGAAGAAAACGTTAAAAAGAATCTCCAAAACGCCAAAGAGGTTTTTGAATCGTATTTGCAAAATGTTTTTACTAATCCGGGGAAGGATTGGGAGGAGAAAAGATTGGGGGAGGTTTATGATGTTCGTGATGGTACCCATGATTCACCAAAATATCATAAAGAAGGATATGCTTTAATTACTTCAAAGAATCTTAAAAGGGATAAGTTGGATTTTAAAAATATTAAATATATTTCTGAAAAAGATTATCAAAAAATTAATAATCGAAGTAATGTTCATAAAGGCGATATTTTATTTGCTATGATTGGGACCATTGGTAATTCTGTTGTTGTAGAAATTGATCCAGATTTTGCCATAAAAAATGTTGCTCTATTTAAAATTCCGAAAAATCAGAGCAGTTATTTTCTTAAATATTTTTTAGATTCAAAATTTGTAATAGATAAAATGGCGGAAGAGTCGAAAGGAACTACCCAAAAATTTGTTGGATTAGGATACCTTAGGGACTTTAAAATTCAATTACCAAAATTAGCTAAACAAAAAACCATTGTCGCTAAACTTGACGCGCTTTCTGCTGAAACTAAGAAATTAGAGGGGATTTATAGGCAAAAATTAGCGGATTTGGAGGAATTGAAAAAATCGGTTCTGAAAAAGGCGTTTGAGGGGGAGTTATAGTTAATTTTTCAAAAAGAAATTGTGGCAAATTTTGGCTAATAAAAGGGATAAATTATAAAAAAAAGATACTAACCCTCCAAAGAGGTATAGTATTGACTAATTATAACCCTTTGTGATAGTATAGAGATATGAAAAACAAAGAATTGCAAGAATATATCCAGGCGCAGATTGTTCAAGCGCCCAAAAGGTTAAAGGGATTAACTAATGATATGCAGGGCAAGCCCCTTTTTAAGAGGAGCGTATTTTTGGTCTTGCGAAAATATGTTGCTGATTTTTTGAAGAAAGGAAGCGAGCCAAGGATAATCGTTATGCCAGGACTTCGCGGAACGGGTAAGACCACATTGTTAGCCCAACTTTTTTTGTCTTTGCCAAATGAAAATATTACAAAACTTTATTTATCAGTAGAAGAGGCCATAAAAAGATTTGATGTTAATTTATGGGATATTATTCAAAATTACGAAGAGTTGATCGGAAAGAGCATTGAGGAAATTGATGTTCCCTTGATTCTTTTTTTGGATGAAATCCATTACGATGAAAAATGGGCGATTTTTTTGAAATCCATGTACGATAAATCTAAAAAGATTATGATTTTTTGCACTGGATCGGCCGCTCTATTATTAAGAGAACAAATTAACGCGGATGTTGCCAGAAGAGTTTATTTTGTAGATGTCCATCCTGTTTGTTTTTCTGAATATATGCTTTTTAAGCGCGGCAAATTTCCCATTAAAGGAATTGGACAAATTATTAAAGACGCGATTTTGCATTCGGCAAACGCCAAGGATGTTTATGAAAAACTTCAAAAAGAAAATGATAAAGTAAAAAAATATTGGCTGGATATAGATACATTTGAAATGCATAGATATATCAAACTCGGAACATTTCCGTTTACTTTAAGATCGGAGAATGAGGTTTTGGCGGTGAGTTTTGTGTCTCAAGTTATTAACAAAGTTATATATACTGACATTCCCCAGTTTTACAAATTTGAAACCGAGACACTAAACAGAATTGATAAGATACTGTATTTAATTTCTGAAACTTTAGGGGTAAGCGTAACAAAATTAAGCGAAACTTTACAGATGAAGCCGGATACCATCAGAATTATTCTTAAATCGCTTGAAAGTTCAGGATTGGTTTTAAGGATAGCTCCTTATGGCGCGCATTTTCGTCAGGTTAGAAAACCATCAAAATATCTTTTCGCGACTCCATCACTCCGATTTTCGTATTTATCATCAAGGGAAAGTATCGGTATATTTGAAAATTACCAAGGAAGTTTATTTGAAGATATTACGGGAATGTATTTAAACAGAGTTCTGCCTAAATTTGGCGGTTTTTCATTAACTTATGATGTGTCGGAAGGCGGCGCTGATTTTATAGTAACCATAGGAAATGAAAAAGTTGTTATAGAGGTTGGCGCGGGAAAAAAGGGATATAAACAAATTATATCAACAGCCCAAAAAGTGAATCCCAAATATAGTATTATTATTTCAAATAATGAGTTAGAATATTCTCAAGAATATAATGCGGTAAAAATTCCGTTAAATTACTTTCTTTTGATGTAAAAATATGAACGAATCAGAAACAAGAGCAGAATATATTGACCCAAAACTTAAAATGAGCGGTTGGGGCGAGGTTGAGAACTCAAAAGTTTTGCGCGAACGCGATGTCTGCAAAATCACGGACGGGCGGATTTTGTCTGGCGGAGAACGGGCAAAACCAGAAATCGCGGACTATATTTTAGTTTATAAAAATAAAAAGATTGCTGTTATTGAGGCGAAAAAAGACGAATTGGAAGTAGGCGAAGGAGTGGCTCAAGCCAAATCTTACGCCGAAAAACTTCAGATAGATTACACTTACGCGACAAACGGCAAAGAGATTTACGAAATTTCAATGAAAACGGGGCAGGAAGGATTGATTGAAAAATTTCCGGCTCCCGATGAATTATGGAATAAAACTTTTTCTGGTCAAAACGAATGGAAAGACAAATTTGGAAGCGTGCTTAACGAGGGCGAACACGGCAAACGATATTATCAGGAAATTGCCATCAATAATATTTTGAACGCCGTGGCAGAAGAAAAAACCAGAATTCTTTTAACTATGGCGACAGGAACGGGGAAGACCGCTGTGTCTTTTCAAGTCGCTTGGAAACTTTTTCAAACTCGCTGGAATTTGAAACGGGACGGCGTTCGCCGACCGAGAATTTTGTTTTTGGCTGACAGAAACATTTTAGCCGACCAAGCGTTTAACGCTTTTTCCGCTTTTGACAAGGACGCGATGGTTCGCATCAATCCTTTGGATATTCACAAAAAAGGCGGAGTGCCAACAAGCGAAAGCGTTTATTTTACGATTTTTCAAACATTTATGAGCGGTCCAAACGGAAGCCCATATTTTGGAGATTATCCGTCTGACTTTTTTGACTTTATCGTCATTGACGAATGTCATCGCGGCGGGGCGAATGACGAGGGTAATTGGCGGGGGATTTTAGAATATTTTTCTCCGGCGGTTCAACTTGGAATGACGGCCACGCCGAAGCGAAAGGACAATGTAGACACTTATCAATATTTTGGCGAGCCAGTTTATATTTATTCGCTCAAAGAAGGCGTGAACGATGGATTTTTAACACCTTTTAAGGTTAAAAGAATTCAAACCACGCTTGATGATTATGTTTATACTTCTGACGACCAAATTATTGAAGGCGAGGTTGAAGAAGGAAAAATTTACGAAGAGACAGATTTTAATCGGATTATTGAAATAAAAGAGCGCGAAGCGAAAAGGGTTCGCGTAGTATTAGACGAGATAAACCAAGACGAGAAGACAATCATATTTTGCGCGACCCAAGACCACGCGCTGGCTGTTCGCGATTTAGTAAACCAGATGAAGGAAAGCAAAAATCCTAATTATTGCGCGCGCGTGACGGCGAATGATGGCGCTCGGGGAGATCAATTTTTGCGTGAATTCCAGGATAACGAAAAAACAATTCCGACAATTCTTACGACTTCGCAAAAATTATCTACTGGCGTTGACGCGCGAAATATCCGAAATATTGTTTTAATGCGACCGATAAATTCAATCATTGAATTTAAGCAAATTATCGGCAGGGGAACGCGGCTTTTTGACGGAAAAGAGTATTTTACAATTTATGATTTTGTGGATGCTTACAAACATTTTTCCGACCCAGAATGGGACGGCGAGCCGATAGATGAGACGACCGAAAAAGAGCCAAAAGAAGTTAAGTATCCGGAGAAAGACACAAGTTCGGTTTTAAGCGATGAAGCGCAGGAAGAGCCAAAGAAAAAATTAAAAATCAAATTGCGAGACGGCAAAGAGAGGGAGATAAAACATATAATTTCTACTTCATTTTGGAATGTTGATGGTAATCCAATTTCTGTTCAAGAGTTTATGAATAATATGTTTGGCGCTATGCCGGAATTTTTTGGAAGCGAAGAAGAGTTGAGGAAGATTTGGTCAAACCCGACAACGCGCAGGGCGTTTTTGGAAAAAATCGCTGAAATGGGTTATGGCAAGAGCGAGTTAGAAACACTTCAAAAAATGATTGACGCCGAGCAAAGCGATTTATTTGATGTTTTGACATATATTTCATTTTTAACTCAACCGATTTCAAGAACGCAAAGGGTGGAACAGGCGAAAGATAAGATTTTTGAGAACTTAGATGAAAAGCAAAAAGAGTTTTTGGATTTTGTTTTGCTAAAATACAAAGAAAAAGGCGTTGAGGAATTGGGCGAAGAAAAACTGCCAATCCTTCTAAATTTAAAATACCACGCCATCGCTAACGCGGAACAATCCTTAGGCAGCGTAGAAAAAATCCGTTCAATCTTCTTCAACTTCCAAAAAAGTTTATACGCAAAGGTGAATAAGGAGTACGCGTTGTAGGGCGAAAGCCGTCAGGAACCTTTTATTCAAAAATAATAATGACTAAAAAAGAAAAATTTGATAATGTTTGTTTTACTGTTTATAGTGAAATAAGAAGTTTAGAATTATATATTGAACTTGTTCGAGAATTTGAAATAAACGGAAATTCAAATTCAGAGTTAATAAAAACTATAAAAGATAGTTTTGGATTTCAAATTGCAAGCATATTTTCAAGGATAGTTGAAGATTCAAAGAGAAATTCAGCTAATATTTTTTATATAAAAAGATTTATTAATTCAGAAATAAACAATTTATCGAAAAACGAAAACGAAAAAAATATATTAAGACAGGCAAAATCTGATATTGGTAGTTTTATAGAGAAATATAAAATTGATATAGAGGTATTTAGAGGCATAAAAAATGTTAAAATATCCCATAATGATTTGATACTCGCAAAATTGAATCAAGAAAAGATTTTGAAATATGACCTGGTAAGGATGACGGAAATTAAAAATTATTTGATAAATATATTTAAAAAAATTAGTCGCAAAGGTAATTTTAAGCAAGAAGATTTGAATGAAATAAAGAACGAGGTAAGTTTATTTTGTCGGAAAAAGCCGTCAGAAACTTTTTTAGAAAATAAATAAAAGATTTGGAGGAGGTTTGGGGAAATACAAGGGTCGCCCTTTGCTGAAGGGCAACCCTTTCAAGGGAGGGATAAAAGCCGTCAGGAACCTTTTTAAAAGATAAAAAATGAAAAAATCGGTTCCGAAAAAGGCGTTTGCAGGGGAGTTATAAAAAATAATATAATATGCCATATTATATTTTAATTTTGTAAATAATAATATAAATAGTCAGGAATCTTTTAAGAAAATAAATAAAAGATTTGGAGGGGGCGGGATACGTATAGAAATACGAGGACACCCCTCGTCGCGAGGGGTGTCCTCTCTATAATCAAATATAAAATCGCCTTTTGGACGGTTTTTTGGTATAATAAAGGAAGATAAATTTATGATTAGAAATAATGTAAAATTAAAATTTATCAAATCCTTTGAAAAGGAGTTTTGGTTTGTTAATAATAATTATAGTGGGGCAAGAAAGGTGATAGGCAAAGACCGTTTTTTTTATATTGTTAATCATAATATCCCAAATTGTTCGGACGAAAGTTTTTCTGGCTTGCGCGATAATGTAAAAGAGCATATTAAATCAAACAAGGATGAGATTATTCGCTTAATCGATGAAAAAGGGAACGAATTAGAAAAAAAGTGGCGGAAGACCGAGGATGCTTTTTTTCGGCAAATGGAGGAAGCGACAGGAACAAAGTGGAAATATAAAGAATATAATGTTTATTTTTTATTCTCTTGCTTGTGGGGCGGCGATTATGATATTGGCGCGCCCAATATTTATATCAATCCTTTGCTTGAATACGGAGACCCTCTATATGTAGTTTTTCACGAATTGAGCCATTTGATGTATTGGGAATTTGTTTCAGAATCTTATCCTCAAAGTTTTATAAAAAAGAATAAGGATTTCTTATGGCGGTTGTCCGAAGTGATGGTTAATTATCCGTTGTTAAAATTAAAATTAAAAACCAAAATTCCCTTGGTTATTCCAGAAAATTTGGCGGAGAAAAGCAAGGGTTTGGTAAAAAGATTTTCCAAGGAATCTTTTAAAGAAATTATCAAGCGTGAAATAGACTATGACGGGGACAGTCCCCGCCGCGGGGACTGTCCCCAAGAGAGGAATCTTTTTAGAAAATAAAATCATAAAATTAATTGAGTCGAGCAGGCATATTGTTGCCGGGAGGAAGGGGTCGGAGGGACTGGATTGCGACTTAAAGCCCGTAATGACAAATAAAATCAGAAAAATGCGGAGTTTTGTCCTTCCAGCGAGTATTTACTAATTGTGTTATGGACATTTATGCGCAAATAGTGTAAAACTAATTTAGTTTTGGAATTTCTTTAACAATTAGATAAAGGAGATATGGAATGAAAAACGAAATTTTTAAGGGTTTAGATTTTACATGGGGAGAAGTAGATCAAGCCGTTCGAGAAAATAAACTCCTTTCTTTTGATTTAGAATTGTCGCGAGCATGTAATTTAAGGTGTATTTATTGTTACGCGGAATCAGGAGAGAAACTGCCGAATGAGATGTCGTTTAGAGAAATTAAAGATGTTATAGAGCAATGTATAGATTTAGGCGCCCAAAGAATGGTTATAATTGGCGGAGGAGAAACATTGTTGTATAAAAGATTTTTTGAATTAGCGGATTTTATCCATTCAAAGAATTTGCCTTTTGTGGCTTTTACAAATGGCGTTTTAATAACCAAAAAGATTGCCCAGAAACTACGCGAGAATAATATTAATCTCGCGATTAAATTAAACAGTTTCAATGAAGATACGCAGAATTTTTTAGCAGGATCAATTAAGAGTGCAGGCAGACGCATTAAGGAAGCCATTGAGCATCTTTTGAGTGTCGACTATGCCAGCAAGAATGGACCACAATTGGCATGCGAAACAATTATTTGTAAATATAATTTACACGAAATAGAAACTCTTTACAGATGGTGCAGAAAAAATAACATTCTGCCATATATGGAGATTTTAACAGTTCAAGGAAATGCGAAAAGACACAATCTTGAAATTTCTGTTTCGAAATCTTTTGACTTATTCAAAAAACTCCAAAAAATAGACAAGCAAGAATTCGGTTTTGAGTGGCCATTAACGCCACCGATAGTTGGACAGAATTGCAAGCGAATGTTTTATAGCGCTTACATTGTTGCTAATGGCAATGTTCAACCGTGTCCTGGTAAGGGTTCATCTA
>Ga0180732_1002015_pt1 | contig 11436 bp, 7 predicted proteins | sample KR11_01MetaG_FD_148674 | JGI IMG/M metagenome (GOLD analysis project Ga0180732, IMG submission 148674) | Groundwater microbial communities from the Olkiluoto Island deep subsurface site, Finland - KR11_0.1 MetaG | ecosystem: Environmental > Aquatic > Deep subsurface > Groundwater | place...
TATTGTAATAGCGTTCTCCGTAAGGGAAAAAGGTCAAGTGAAAAAGAAGTTATTTTTTTACAAGGGGAGGTGTTTTTTCTCTTGACCTGACCTTTAATGGGTGACCCCGATCTCCCCCAGAATTGTGAACCTGATGCTGGACGGAATCTACGACGAGGATATAAGACTGGCGAAATGAATCACCCAACGAACACATGTAGTAGATGAACGACTGATACAAAATGTTATAATTTAAAATGAATATTCTAAAGCTGTCAATTTTATTGCTTATAATACTGCCTTTGACATTTTCATCTTCCCTTGCCCAGACTAACGAGGTTGAAAATAAATTTAAATAGGCCGGTCTTATTGGAGTTATAGTCAAAAATTGTGTTTAGGGAGATAGGTAACATAAAAAAATCGAATCTCATCATCACAGAAAACCGCTTTTTGATTTCATCGATTAAAATAAAGTTGCAATTAACTGTATGACAAGAAAAATTGAATTACTGGCACCAGGTGGAGATGTTGATTCTATAAAAGCTGCAATTGCAGCAGGGGCGAATGCTGTATACTGTGGCCTGTATAGATTTAATGCCAGAAACCGGGCAGTGAATATATCTTTTGAAGATATAAATGGAATTTTAAGACTTGCTCATAGAAATAATTGTCAGGTTTTTCTAACCCTTAATATTATTATAATAGAAAGTGAAATCCCTGCCTTTATAGGTTTACTGAACAAATTAATGAATACAAGTATCGATGGCATAATTGTTCAGGATTTAGGAATGCTTTATCTCGTATCGAACTACTTTAAAGGTCTTAAAATTCATGCCTCTACTCAGCTAACTACTCACAATGAAGGTCAGATAAAATTTTTAAGTAAACTATCTGCTACCCGAGTTAATCTCTCAAGAGAGTTAAGCATTAATGAGATAAAAGCATTAACTCTGATTGCGCATAAATATAATGTCTTAACTGAAATATTTGTCCATGGTTCCTACTGTATCTCTTTTTCAGGTATTTGTTATATAAGTTCAGTTCTTAAAGGAAAGTCGGGAAATCGCGGCAGATGTAGTCAACCATGCAGAGACAGATATTTAACTACTCCTACAGGCAAAATCTTCCCCCTTAATCTTAAAGATAATTCTGCATATTCCGATCTAATGGAGATATTTGATGCAGGGGTTGACTCAATAAAAATTGAAGGAAGAATAAAAAAGTTTCATTACGTGTATACGGTGGTTAATTTCTGGAAAGAACAACTTCGGAATTTTTACAATCATAATAAACTAAATAATGGCAATAGTGTTCTTCATAAGGTGTTTAACCGGGATTTTTCGAACTCCTACTTAAAGGGAGATATAAATAAAAATATGTTTATTGATAATCCCAGGAATAATTCAGCTGTACATTTATCTGAAGTAAATGGCTGTTCCACTGAAGATAATTCAGAAAAAGCTAAAAAGGAAATTTATTATGAAACAGCTGAAATTATAACTAATGTTAAAAAAATAATTAACCAATTAAGTATAGAAAAAGCTCCTTTAAGAATAAGTATTTCAGGGAAATCCGGCAACCCTTTAGAAGTGTCGGTTAAAACTCCTGACACTTCATTTGTTGTACTTTCAGAAACTAATCTTGCACATTCCGGCACATATAAATTAAACCTGCACCGCAGTGACCAAAGAGATGATACAAAAATAATATCAGGCAATAATAGCCTTGCCAAAAAAAACAAGACAAGAGTTGCTGAATGCTTAGATTATGAGAGTTTATTTAGATGTCTTAAAGCTTTAAATGATACAGAATATTATATTAATCATTTAGAATTGGAAAATCTTCAAAATGATCTTTTTTTACCTTTTAAAGAACTATCTGCAATAAAAAGAAGAATTATATTCATCTTAAATGGTTCAAAAGAAACAGTTGAACCAATTGCTGTTCCCCTCATTAAAAAACGAAGTAACACAAAAAATAAACCCATGCTTTCTCTATTGATCTCTTCTCAAAAGGATTTGTATCTTTGCAATGAGACTTCTGCTGATATCTATTTTCAACTTCCCAATTGTTTAAAAAATGATTGCTCTAAGTTTATAGATCTTTTTATAAAAAACAAAAAATTAATCCCGTGGTTCCCCTCTATTTTAATAGGAGAAGACTACAGTGCTGCGATAGAATTTCTTCAACAGGTGCAACCAAAATATATTGTAACAAATAATACAGGAATAGCGTATGAAGCTTGCAAAGAAGGAATCTCCTGGATAGCAGGCCCCTATCTTAACATTGTTAATTCTTATAGTTTGTTATGTTTAAAAGAAAAATTTAATTGTTCTGGCGCATTTATTTCAAATGAAATCAATAATTATCAGATAAAAGCTATTAACAAGCCTGATGCTTTCAAATTATACTATAGTATCTATCACCCAATTTTACTTATAACCAGCAGACAATGTCTGTTTCATCAAGTTGTTGGATGCGAAAAAAACAGAATTGATGAAGAGTGTATTCAAAAATGTAATAAATCTGCTTCAATTAAAGATTTGAAAAAGGTTTCTCTTTTTATTGAAAAAACGAAGGGGAATTATAATTGCATCTATAATAATGATAATTTCCTGAACGCAGAAATTGTTACTGAGATACCAAATGTTTTTTTCAGTTTTTTCATTGATTTAAGGGATATAAAAACTGAGACTAAAATTGAAATGGATAAACCCGGAATAATAAGGATTTTTGAAAATCTTCTAAATGGAAATCCCGAATCTAAAAAGGAACTCAAACAATTTATTTATCCATCAACTAACGCACAATATAAAAAAGGAATCTAAAAAATAATTTGCTTTAAATCATTTTTAGCTGGTTAGGCATTTCCCCTTTTTATTTAAATCCCTCTGTGCCAATATAAGCGAGACACTTTCCCCCCAATAGTTTAATGTAGGGCGGGAAGGAGAAAAGAAGATTCTGGGAAAAGTTTTTAATATTGCTGAAGGCATCAGAAGCATCCTTTCCTATTTTTTTCCAATGGGAATCTTCGGATCTGTATAATCATTTATTTTAAATTAATTTGATTTTATTGAGAAGATCAAACATAATGCATATATATTCAGGTTAATTACGCATTACCTAAATGCAATTCTAAACTTTACTATTGGTGATACCATGATTAGTTTTAACGAAATTGCCCTTTTCAAGAAAATACTATCGTTGGAAATATTTGAGGTTATGAATAAGTTGAGATCAAGTCTATGTTTGACCTTTGCTAACGAACCAAACCTAAAGGAGTTTGAAAATGAAACAAGTTATAAACGCTGACCCTTACGGCAAAATAGCACTGCAAGGCTACGACGCAGTGGCATTCCACACCATTGGCAAGGCTGTGAAAGGCAATCCGGCTATATTGGCAGAATATCTTGGACATAAATATCTTTTCTCCTCAGAGTCAAATAAGGCGACGTTTGTAAAGGAAGCGGAAAAATACCTGCCTGCCTACGGAGGCTTCTGTGCGTTTGGGGTCTCCCTTGGCGTGTTGTTTCCGGTAGAGATCGAAACGTGGGAGATCATTGATGGCCGCCTCGTCTTGCAATACAGTCTGGATATCAAGCAAAAGTTTGAGGAAGACAAAGACGAAAATATCCTAAAGGCAAATGGTAACTGGCCGAAAATAGAAGAGTCAGTTTAAGTCAGGGGTCATATCTTTGCTTGACCTTTGACCACAGATAGCTAAATAGGATCATAACTCTTTATATGATTATCAGGAGACGATGTTGTAGCTCGTGGAAAATCCGTACTTAAGAATGAAATAGAATTGGAGGAATCATCAGGGCTTTGTGTCGACGAAAAGGGATAGAATTGCATGAGGGGCATGAGAAAGCCGACCATATCCATTTACTGATGAAGATACAATAAGGAAATATATCAAAGAGCAAGACAAACAAGACGAATAGATAATTAGCCCCTTTAGGGGCTTTCCCTATGACAATGCCCCCTTCGAGGGGGCTTCATCAAACCACGTCCTATGGGCGTGGTAGATGATCTCTTTTAATCAAATCTTTTGCACCGATTTCCGGTATGAATTCGGCTTTAGGATTTTTCTTCGGATCATCCGTATAAAGCCCGGAAGTGTTATCAACTTAATCAGGGGAACTTCTTACGAATGCCTCTATTAATAAAAAAAGAATGCCATAACAATAATAATCTGATAATATCTATCATACAAAACCTCATTTCAGATACATAATTGTAATAATAAATTACATTATTGTCCAAGTAATTAGTTTATATAAATATATACAAAAGCATAACCATTCAATATATCACTTAATACATATTGTTATTGTTTTGGCACAGCAGTTGCTACTAAGATCAAACCAAGAGGAAAATTAATATATGATTACGGGTGTTGAAGAAAATTTGCACAATATAAAGCTCGAAAATGCAGCAGAGACATTACGGCGGGAAAGAGAAATGCTTTATGCTGAATCTCTTAAAGAATATACGCCGGTGTTTCTCGAAAAACATTCAAGGCTTATGGATAATTATTTTTTTGAAAGTTTTGAAAAAAGCAAAATAGGGCCGGTTATGGCTATCGGCAAGAACCCTTTTGCAATAATTGCACTTGGTGGATACGGCCGTGAAGAACAATGTTATTTTTCGGATGTTGATCTCCTTTTTCTTTTCGAGGATAGAGTTCCTGAACATACCGAAAAGCTTATAAAGGAGGTCGTATATCCTTTATGGGATATTGGCCTTGAAGTTGGCTATGCAACACGTTCCCTGAAAGAATGCATAAACCTTGGCGGAAGCGATTACCAGGTACTTACGTCAATGCTGGATGCTCGTTTCATATGCGGGATGTCATTTCTTTATTCAAGGCTAATGGAACAGATTCATAAAAAAATTCTTAATAAAGGGGCTGAACGTATTATTAAATGGCTTGTTGAAACCAATTCTTTGCGCCATCAGCGTTTTGGAGACTCAGCCTATATGCTTGAACCTAATATAAAGGAAGGGCGGGGAGGGCTTAGAGACTATCATACTATTCTCTGGATTGCGCGTATTGTTTCGGATATCAAAAAACCAAGAGATCTCGAATACTACGGTTATGTATCCCATAATGAATTCAATGATCTTTCAGAATGTCTTTCTTTTATATGGAATGTAAGAAACCGGCTGCACTATCTTGCAGGAAGAAAATGCGACCAGCTTTATTTTGAGTACCAGCCAAAGCTGGCCAATGTTCTAAAGTTCAAGCTGGAAAATGGTCATAAGCCTGTGGAGAGATTTTTAGGAGAACTTCATGGCAAAATGGAATTATTAAAACAGCAGCTTATGATGTTTCTCTATGAGCTTGGTTATGACGGAAAGCAGCCACGCAAAAGAAAGATTTTAAAACATACAAAAGTTGACGGACTTGAAGTTACAAAAAGAGGCTCACTTAATTTTACTTCTTCCGAAAAGATCCTGGCTGACCCGGAATTATTGATAAAAATATTTGAGGAAAGTGTAAACCTTAAAATTCCATTTAGCGCTGAAGCCAAAAGACTGACAAAAGAATTTGCTTACCTCATTGATGATGCTTTCAGATCTTCGGATTCTGCTATCAGGTCTTTTGAAAGAATCCTGGTTGCTCCTCCTGCATCGTTTAATGTTCTTACTGAAATGTTAAATACCGGATTTCTTGAGTGCTTCATTCCCGAGATAAAAGGGATAGTAAACAGAATTCAGTTTGATGAATATCATATTTATCCTGTGGACAGACATTCCTTGCGTACAGTTCGTACTATTAAAAGTTTTGGTACCAGGGATGATATAACCGGAGACTGGTTGTGTGGTAATTTGTATCAGGAATTGAAAAACAAAAAAGTACTGTTATGGGCTGCCCTTCTGCATGATATAGGCAAAGGGGAATCCGGAGGGGGGCATTCCAAACGCGGTGCAAAAATTGTAAAAAATATTCTTTCCGGGATGGGCTTTAAACGGGAAAAAATTGAAACAGTATCATTTCTTATCAGAGAGCATCTTACGCTTATAAAAACAGCTACAAGAAGAGATATTAATGATGAGGAAACTACTGTCTTTTGCGCCGGAATAGTGAAGGAAATTGAATTATTAAAAATGCTTTATCTTCTTACTGTTGCCGACTCCATAGCGACCGGACACAAAGCGTGGAATAACTGGACTTTTTCTTTATTAAGAGAACTCTTCCTGAAAACACTAAACATTATGGAAAAAGGGGAACTGGCATCAAATGAAGCTTTTGAAGTTATCGAAAATAAAAAGAATAAATTACTAAGTGCAGTATGTTCCAAAAAGTCTGAGCAAGATATTGAAATCCATATTAAAACTCATATTGAAACTTTGACGCCAAGATACCTTCTTTCAACACCGGATCATGAGCTTCTGGAACATTACAAGCTTTACAGAAGTCTTGGTACATCTGAATTTGTCTGGAAAATAGAAACTCATTTGGAATCAGACACAAGAATTATTACTATCTGCGCCAAAGACCGGCCCGGTCTGTTTTCTAAGATGGCTGGGGTTTATACTTTAAATGGCCTTGATATATTAGATGCCAGGATCAACACATGGAAAAATGGTATCGCACTTGATATTTTTACACTGAAACCGCCGGCCGATCAGATATTTGAAGAAAAGAAATGGACAAAAACCAAGGAAAATCTTGAATCGGCACTTTCCGGCCAACTGGATCTTACAACTGCTATTAATGAAAAGTTGTCAGAGAAACCGGGTCTTAAACCACCTTTGACAAACAGGATGCATAAAATAAATATCGACAACAACAGTTCAAGCTTTTTTACAATTATCGAGGTTTTTTCATATGATTTTCCTGGGCTTTTATACAGAATTACAAATGCTTTGTTTTCATGCAGGCTGGATATAAAACTTGCAAAAATTGCAACAAAAGTGGACCAGGTTGTTGATGTTTTTTATGTAATGGATTTTGATGGACAAAAGGTTGATTCAAAAGAGCAGGTTGCATCAATTCAGGCTGCAATATCAGACGTGCTTACAGCAAAAGCTTAACGGAGGTTTTCTTATGATAAATTCAGGTGATACTGCATTTATGCTTGTTTCAACAATGCTTGTTATGTTTATGACTCCCGGATTGGGCCTGTTTTACGGAGGGCTGGTACGGTCAAAAAATGTTCTTTCCATAATACTGCAAAGCTTTATAAGTTTAGGCATAGTTTCAATAATATGGGTTTTTTATGGTTATTCCCTTGCTTTCGGGCCTGATATTCACGGGTTTATCGGCAATTTCGACTGGGCTTTTCTAAAAGGGGTCGGACTTACTCCCGGAACCTACTCCGATAGCATACCGCATCTTTTATTCTGTGCTTTTCAGCTGATGTTTGCAATTATAACACCTGCGCTTATAACAGGAGCCTATGCAGAAAGAATGAAATTTTCGGCGTTTATTATATTTACAGTGCTTTGGACAACTTTTGTTTACCTTCCTGTCTGTCACTGGGTATGGGGCGGCGGATGGCTTGGAAAACTCGGGGCACTTGATTTTGCGGGAGGAACGGTAATTCATATAAACTCAGGCGCAGCAGCTCTGGTTGTTGCCTTTATGATCGGAAAGCGTAAGGGTTGGGGGAAAGATGCCATAATGCCTCATAATCTTACAATGACGCTTCTCGGAGCCGGAATTCTCTGGTTTGGATGGTTTGGATTTAACGCAGGCAGTTCGCTTTCGGCCGGAGGACTTGCAACCATGGCGCTGGTTACAACACAGCTTTCAGCAGGAGCAGCAGCAGTTTCATGGATAGCGGCTGAGTGGATATATCATGGGAAACCCACTACTCTTGGAGCAGCTTCCGGGGCACTTGCAGGACTTGTTGCAATTACTCCGGCAGCCGGTTTTGTGGGGCCGGTTTCTGCGATATTTATAGGTCTTGTTGCAGGCATTATATGCTGCTTTGCGATGTCACTTAAAAATAAATTCGGATATGACGATGCCCTTGATGTGGTAGCAGTTCACGGAATAGGCGGTATATGGGGAGCACTTGCAACAGGTCTGTTTGCTTCAAAGTTGATTAATCCGGCAGGTTTTGACGGTCTTTTTTATGGAAACCCGAAGCAGCTTTTGATACAGGCAATTGGCGTTATAGCAGCCATTGCATATTCAACGATAGTAACCATTGTTATTGTTAAGTTAATAGATTATATTGTTGGCCTCAGGATATCGGAAGAAGAAGAAATGCAGGGTCTGGATGTGAGTTTGCATAATGAAGTTGGATATACAATGTAAAAACAAAAGAACATGGAGGGTGTGTAGATATGAAGAAAATTGAAGCCATCATAAAACCTTTTAAGCTGGATGATGTTAAAGAAGCCCTTAATGAAATCGGGATTCACGGTATGACTGTTACCGAAGTTAAGGGATACGGCAGGCAGAAAGGTCATAAGGAGATTTATCGCGGAGCCGAATATGTCGTTGACTTTATTCCCAAGATAAAAATTGAAATTGTTGTTGAAGCTGCAATGGCAGAGAATGTGGTTGAGACAATCATCAAGGCTGCAAATACCGGGAAATTAGGAGACGGGAAGATATTTGTGATTCCGATTGAAGGAGCCGTGAGGGTTCGAACAGGAGAAAAGGGAAAGGATGCTATATAGATATCCGGTATAACCTGTTTTATTAATGAATATGAGTACAAAGGCATATTACGAAGTTTTCCATTTAAGGAACAATTACTGAAATGCTTTATGATTCGTACATCTTATTTATATCCATATTATAAACGAAACAATTTATTATCTAACATATAGTATATATTAGTAATTATTTAATCATTGATTGGTATATACAGTATTAGTCTTACTAAAAATAACAATAAATAATAGAAATTATTTATTAAAGGAGATGAATCATGACCCCAAAAGAAGTATTAAGTTTTGCTAAAGAAAAAGGAGCCAAGGTTGTTGATTTGCGATTCGTTGATTTTCCAAGTCACTGGCAGCATTTTACAGTTCCCCTGAGTGAACTGACCGAATCAAGCTTTGAAGACGGATTTGGTTTTGATGCTTCAAGCATAAGAGGATGGCAGCCGATAAATGCAAGCGATATGCTGGTTATTCCTGATCCTGCAACAGCTAAAATGGATCCATTTTATGAAGTTCCTACTCTTGTTATGATATGTAATATAGTAGATCCTCTGACAAGAGAACCTTATTCACGTGATCCACGATATATCGCTAAAAAAGCGGAAGCTTTTCTTAAAATGACAGGTATTGGTGATACGGCATTTTTCGGTCCCGAAGCTGAATTTTTTATCTTTGATGACATACGCTTTGATTCTCAGAAAAACAGTGCTTTTTATATAATTGATTCCGAAGAGGCGATATGGAATACCGGCAGAGATGAATGCCCGAATTTAGGATACAAACCGAGACATAAAGAAGGTTATTTCCCCGTTCCACCCACGGACAAATTTCAGGATCTTCGCACGGAAATGCTTCTCACCCTTGAAGAGCTTGGGATAGATATGGAATGTCAGCATCATGAAGTTGCCACAGCAGGACAGGCCGAGATAGATATGCGGTTTAAGCCTCTTGTTGCAATGGGAGATCAGTTAATGTGGTTTAAATATGTACTGAAAAATGTGGCCTATAAAAATGGTCGCACAGTTACATTTATGCCAAAACCGCTTTTTGAAGATAACGGCTCCGGAATGCATGTTCATGTAAGTATATGGAAAGATGGAAATACGCTTTTTGCCGGGGATAAATATGCCGGAGTATCTCAGGATGCACTTTATGCCATAGGCGGAATTCTTAAACACTGCAAGGCTCTTTGTGCATTTACCAATCCTACAACAAATTCTTATAAAAGACTTGTTCCGGGGTTTGAGGCACCGGTGAATCTGGCATATTCAAGCAGAAACCGAAGCGCTGCCGTTCGTATTCCCATGTACTCCTCATCTCCCAAAGCAAAACGGATTGAATTCAGAACTCCTGATCCGTCTTGTAACGGATACCTCGCTTTTTCTGCAATTCTTATGGCTGTGATTGACGGAATAGAAAATAAGATTCATCCGGGAGATCCGATCGACAAGAATATATACGATCTTCCACCGGAAGAACTTGTCAATATTCCTACTGCACCAGGCTCTCTGGACGAGGCATTAAATGCATTGAAGGAAGATAAGGAATTTTTGTTGAAAGGCGGTGTTTTCACTCAGGATGTAATCGACAACTGGATTGAATATAAAACAAAGAACGAAATTAATCCGGTAAGACTTCGACCGCATCCGCATGAATTTATGCTTTATTACGATATATGATAAATAAATCGGCGATAATTATAGTTAGAAAGAAATTATAATTATCGCCGATAAGAAGGCCAAAAATCATAGGCCGAATACTTTGTCCCTCGTTATTTGGTGTTGATACTGTAAAACAACAATATCATCATAAAATAACGAGGAGACTAAAAAGTTATTAACCTGTTATCATCCAGGAGGAAGACCGGGAAGCATAGTGCTGCCTATTCCGCCATCAACACAGAAGGTGGCTCCGGTAGCATACTTTGAATCATCTGATGCCAAGAAAACTATAATACCATTATAATCTTTTGGATCTGCCAGTCTTTTAATCGGAACCGCTTGTCCCATAAAAGCCATCACTTCGGGAGGCATTGCTGACTTGGCGTGTTCAGTCAGGGTCAAACCCGGTGCAATACAATTAACATTTATTCCTGCTGGGCTTAACTCCGTAGCCATTTCTCTGGTCAGCGCTATAACTGCTCCTTTTACCGCTGTATAGGCAGCAGTAAGAGGAATGCCAAGAATACCTTGAGTTGATGCAATATTGATTATCTTACCGTAGCCTTTCTTTACCATTTCTCTTGCAGCAATCTGGCTGCAAAGAAATGTACCGTACAATCCTACTTCAACAGTTTTGTTCCATATTTCATCAGTACATTCCAAAAAAGGAGCAAAAGGATATATAGCTGCGTTATTCACAAGAATATCAATTTTTCCCAATTCAGCTATAGCCTTGTCAACCGCTGCCTGGATTTCAGCTCTTTTCGAAATATCCGCTTTTATTGTCAAACATTTACGACCTGCTGCCTTAACAGCACTACTAACTTCATCCATATTACCGGCAACATCGATTACTACGATATCAGCACCCTCATTAGCCATTGCGACAGACATTTCCCTGCCTATACCTACAGCCCCACCGGTTACAATGGCAACTTTGTCTTTTAATCTCATACACTCCTCCTTTTTATCTATATAAAGAAATAGTTAAATATTTTTAATAATAGACCCGGTTATTTTTTATCTTTATTTTTTGCTAAAAAGCCCTTAACCATCATTACCGGCACATAACTTATTACTGGCCAGGATAACAGGCTTAAAGAATCCCATAGATCTTTAGGTTTACAATATATGGAAGTCACCATTGCACCCATCATTCTTCCCT
>Ga0180732_1002016_pt1 | contig 11435 bp, 12 predicted proteins | sample KR11_01MetaG_FD_148674 | JGI IMG/M metagenome (GOLD analysis project Ga0180732, IMG submission 148674) | Groundwater microbial communities from the Olkiluoto Island deep subsurface site, Finland - KR11_0.1 MetaG | ecosystem: Environmental > Aquatic > Deep subsurface > Groundwater | place...
CGACAACCTCGTTTACATATCAAAAAATACAAGTTTCACAACCTATACGTATTCGACACCGAGAGTCTCAGGAGAAGGAGGGCTTTTGACACTAGACAACCCGGTAAAAGCATTTGCCTCGCTTGGTGATATTCTAGTCATATCTGCCGGTAGAGACTCGTGGTTTAAGGCGAAATATCAACAGATAACCGTGTCCACAACACTTGCAGAGACACTTACAGTAGAAAAACTATTAGTCGGTGTGGATCAAGGGGCATTTAACCAAGAATCACTTGTGCAGATCGGTGATTCAATAATCTACCTATCACATGAGCCAGCAGTTAGAATGATAAGCGACCCTGCACAACTGGAGGGTATTAGTGCAAAAACACTTTCTAATCCGATCAAACCTGATTTTGACGATGAAACATGGACAAACGCCTGCGCTACTTGGTATAAAAATTCATATTACATATCCTCACCGACAAATTCGAAGATATACATCCTAGAGTTCATTGAAGATGCTGATGGAAAACTCAAGAGGTACTGGAATCCGCCACAGATTATGCCGGTACGATCATTCTCCATCATAAGCGACTGGATTCATGGGCATTCTAACGGAGTTCCAGAGACATATAAGCTTTTTGATGGCACAAGTGATATTGTTTCTAACGGAACAGCAGGAGATCCAGCAAGTAAACTGCCAATGAATGCCGTTGCGGCTTATGCATATAATTTATACGGGGACAGAGGAAATCTGAAAACATTTGATGAGTATTTTACGGAGGGGGAGATTGTGGCAAATACCAAAATAACAATCACACTCAACTATGATTTTGGTGGAAGTACTGCAATCAGTGAACGAGAAATAGATGGGGCTGACGAAGATATTTTGACCTCCCCCGTTGGAATAAATTCTTTAGGTCAACAAAACTTGGGAGTAAATCCCCTCGGATCTCTATTAAACGCCCCAGATGATTCTCGAAAATTCGAGACAATACTTGAATACGCACCTGATGATTTTAGAATGTTACAGACCACCTTCTCCACAAATGATGTGGATCAGTATTGGGCAATAATATCCCACGGAGCAAAAGTCAAGATGTCTCCGAGGAAGAATATCGGGATACATAAGTAAAAGTTTATTAGTAAATATGGTATAATTATAAATATATGTTAAAGTCACTCGCGAAATTATTATCAATCCCAATCGTAGCAATACTCACGATGTCGGGGTACAACATCACACCATCGGAGCAGATGATGCCTCCGTTCTATGTGGAGGATATACAACTGGGAGCGGATTTAACCATTCCAGTCGGTCTCGCTACTTATAACTTGAGTGGGGCGGGTATAAGTTCCAGCGCTTCCAGTATTACTCTCGCCTCCCTTACTATCCCACAAACAGGTCAACCTCTACTCGATGCAGATTTCTCAGATACATTTTACATAACAATCGAACCGGGAAGTAGGAAGTATCAAGAATTTGTTTCTTGTACGACAGTATCCGGTAATACTTTATCCGGGTGTTCAAGAGGTTTGTCTCCCATAAGTCCGTATACCGCTTCCACAACACTTCAATTCGCTCACTCTGGTGGCTCACAGGTTATCTTTTCAAACTCACCACAATTTTATAATGAGTTTGCAATGAAAGATAATGATGAAACGATTACAGGCGACTGGACTTTCGGTGGAACTTGGACTTTCTCTACTTCGCCCACACTCACAACAGATTGTACAGGGGCTAGCGCCAATACGGCTATTTGTGCCAAAGCATATATAGATGGCGTTGCTGTAGCAGGGGCTTCTGACGCAAATGAAACGACAAAAGGTATTATAGAACTTGCCACACAAGCAGAACTTTATGCCTCTACATCTGTCGGATCTACTGGCGCTCGACTCGTCTTGCCACTCACTTATGCAACAACAACAAACGGATGGTCTGGTGGTTTATCGTCAACTCCATTAAGGAGTCCCCAACCAGGTGCTTATATCCCAATAACCGACCCAACAACGGGTCAATTAGATCCATCTCTTGTAAACTTTACTTTCGCGTACGAACAAGCAAATACGATTAACGGTGCAATTACTTATACAGCCACTACAACATTTGCAACGACAACAGCGACAAAGGGTATATTTGGAACAACCGCACCGTATATGACGACTAATCCGATACTTTATGTCTCTGGAGACGCATACATAACCGGTGGATTAGGTATCGGAACTACGGCCACAACAACTGATGGTAATCTTGTGGTATCGGGAACAGCTTCAACAACGAATTTGGTAGTCTCTGGAACCTGTACTAATTGTGCGACTAATGGATATGAAATAAAGACAGACACATTTAACATGAACGGAGGTTCTCCATCTTCGGGGTCAGGTTCCGTCTCTTGTACTGCAGGAAAAAAGGTGGTCGGTGGAGGTGCTAGTGGTATAACCACAATTCTTTCGTCCAGCGTAGATAGTTATCCATCATCTAATACTGCGTGGTCAGTATCTATTACTGGTGGGAACGGAGAAGCGGACACTGTCACAATGTATGCCATTTGTGTAACACAATAAACCATGCCCACAACATATAAAACAGAAGACATATTGAATCCAGCCAGTGACTTATATCAAAAAGAGCAACCCTTCTTTGCTCGACCTGGAGAGACGACAGAACAGTATATGACAAGGACTGGCATAAAGAGTAGTGCGGCAAAAGAACTAACCGGTGCATCTTCAGAGAGCGGTTTGTCACTTGTGAAAGAGGCGGAGAAGAAAGCGACTGGTTTGCAAGCACCTGTACTACCACCAACGGAACCTGTAGCGCCACCTGAGAAAGAACCAACAAAGGGTGAGTTCACACTCGACGAAGCTTTAGAAATCTTTGGAACAGACTTCACCGGAATAAATAAGCAGGATGATGGCAAGTACTCCGCAGATCCATCCGCTATGGCGAGGATAGGATTAAAGACGGATGCGGTGACGGGTATAGAGGAAAAACAACGACTACTAAAAGAAAAGGCGGATTATGAAAATGCTATAGCAAGAATACAAAACTTTGATGTGTCTCAAGACCCGGCATTGAAAAATATCCTCTCAGGTATTGAAAGTTCTTGGAACTCTAGAATAGCCCAAATGAACCAGGTAAATAAAAGTAGGACGGCAGCACAACAAACTGCCGCATACAGATATGGAGTTCAGTACACTGGAGCTCAACTTTCTCCCCTACAAGGTATAGTTTCGGCAGAAGAGAATGCTGGTTTAAATAGAATAACCGAACTAGAGGCGCAGAAGAATTCAGCGCTCACAGAAGCTAAAATGGCCTATTCTAATAACGAGTTTTCGAAATATGTCAAATTTGTTGAAATAGCCGATAAGAAATACCAACAGAGTTTAGATGCCGTTAATATTTTAAACGAAACCATAAAAAGCGAAGATGCAAAAAGAGCATTAGCCCAAACAAAAAGAGAAAGTCAAAATACTATTACAGGTTTGATGTTACAAGGGGTAACAGATCCTTTATCAATATTCAACGCAATGACAGCAAGTGGAATGCCGGTAGACTTCAAAGACATAACAGAAATTACTTCTGAAATGAGAGCTGCGGATAAAACACTCCCTGGAATTGTTGGAGAATGGTTATCTGCCAAAGAGAATGCACCTGAGTTTGCAGACACAACTTTAGAGGAATATATGAACTTCAAAGATCCGGGAAAAGCACTTGCACTTAAAGAACAGATGTTAAGAATACAAAAACTGCAGAAGGAGGCAGTGGGTGGAATGTTGGACACTAACGACAAGATAGTGACAACCAAAGATGACGCAAGAAAGTTAAACCAGGAAATTGTAAAGAACGACGCATATAAAGTTATTAGAAAAGGTCAGGATTCTTTACAGTACCTTATTGAATTTGAAAAGGCATTTGAAAAGTACGGACTCGAGACGATACCAGGCCCAGCAAAAGGAGATTTATCTACAAAATATCAAACATCCTTACTTAATTTAAAGGAATTCTTCAACCTCGGAGTATTAAATGGTCCAGATCTAGAAGTCTTAGCAGGTATTTTACCAAATCCAACGGTTATGACATCTGTGGGACCGTGGGGTCTTATTTCTATACCAAAGAAATTTGCCGGAATCAAATCGAAGGTAACGGCCGGCATCACCTCACTTAAAGAGAATATCGGAAAGACACTTGATGATAGATACGCAAGTCTTTCAACCCAATACGGAGATTATTCTCCCGACTCAGTTACTGTTTTAAAAGATTTGAATAGATTATACGTACAACAAAAGGCAGTACTCGATGATAATATACAAACTCTTATAGACGAAAATCCACAATATACAGACGAAGACATTATAAAAGTTATTCAAACACTATGATAACACCAGAAGAAATAAAACAACTTAGGGAGAAATACAATCTTGGAGGGTCTATAATTCCGTCAAAAGAAGAAAGAAAGACAAATTGGGAAAGCATGGGTGGTACTCCTGGATTAGGTAGTATTAAAGAACCAATGGTGATGGAAGAAACGACACAACCTGCAATATCTGGCGGAAAAGAAACTGTATTCGGATCAATCGAGGGAGGAGAAGGTGAAATACCTAGGGCACGAGTCTCTCCTACAGAAACAGACATTTCGACTCTTTTGGGTAAATATGCAGTCAATATCCCTCTGTCCGCCGTCGATGCAGCGTACGGACCGACAAAGACGATAATAAAGAATACAATAGACAGTGCTAGCGCAATAATGGACATAATAAAGACATCTCCAACAGCAGGTTCTGCTTTAAAAAGTACATTAGGTGGATTTAAAGAAACATTGAGCAATATTTATACAAAAACTGGTGAATCTGTTTATAATTATCTTGAAAAGAAAGCAAAAGAAAATATGCCAGAAAGAGATAAATCAATGTCCTCAGGTCAATTTGCGGGACAGTTTGCAGCGAATGTATTATCTGACGTTACAGGAGATATCGCTGGCGGTGTAGCAAAAAGTGTAATTGAAGACCCGTTCTGGTGGTTAGTAGGAGCAACTGAATCAAAAACAGTGCAACAATTTGCGGGAAGAACATCTAAAGCGGTAGAAGGTTTAGCAATAAAAGCGGAGGGAATAGCACAGGAAGGAATCTCAAAGGTTACAGGATTGGCAGAGACAGGATTGCAGAAAGCAAAAACAACTTTATTCGGCGAAGGATTAAAGGTCTCTAGTATTGACGATGTTGTAAAACAAGCAGATAAGGCATTATCTACATCTGCTATCAAGGGTATAACAGAACAGGCAACTTCTAAACCCTCTGTAATGGAAAGATGGGCGGGTATTTCACCTGATGTAAAAAATCGCATATCAGGTAAACAAGAACTACTTAAAGAATACTTTGATGTAGCTCATTCAAGGAATAATTTTGATACGCTTCCTACAGTAATGGAACATGCGACGAAGTACACAGATGATGCGGTAACAAAGATGGAAAAATTACTTAATGAAACAGGTGGTGAGATCGGTAGTTTTAGAAAGAAAATAAGTACATACGAAGCCAACATAGACCAAGTTACAAAAATTGAGTCTTCATTTAATAGTGAATTGAGTAAACTTAATCTTGAAGTAAAAAATGGTCAGGTTGTACAAAAAGCTGGAACGGTGAAAAGAGTTGGATCTGATAATGACATTAAAGTATTAAACGAAATCTACGGAGAATTATTAACCGTTAAAGAGAATCCCAATCTTGAAAAAATCATCGACTTACGAAATATATTCGATAAAAAGATAAACTTTGAAAAAACAGCAAGAGAAGTTTCTAATTCTTTAGACCCATTATCGAGGCAAGTAAGATCTAGTATTGCAACCGAAGCGGCAAATATAGTAGGAAAATCAGAGGCCGCGAATCTCACAAAATACTCTGAATTTATGGACGCCTTTAGTGAATTAAAATCATACACAGACAGGAGGGCGGGAGGAGAATATCTTTTAAGATTAGTTTTATCTGGCAGAGGTGGTGAAGCAAGAAGACTTATACAGACAATAAAAGACTATACTGGAATAGATTTAATGGACCATGCAGTGATGTCTACATTAGCTACCGATCTTATTGGTAATGCAAGTCAAAAGAATCTCTTCAGGCAAGAGATAAGCAAAGCTGGCTTAGATGCGTATGCAGCAGCAACTGGAGACCCTAAAGGGTTATTGAATTTCATTAACAATATAGGAAAAGGGGTATTATTAGATGCCGAAAAGACGTATTTGAAGGCGGCGCAGTAGAATTATGGTAGATTTTTCCAATTGCGGATAAACAAATCAATGAATATTAAAAACACACAGAAAACAAGAGGTATGACAAATAACGGCCAAGCCACAAAAATTCCCAATATTAAAAGTAATGCAAACATATCCATAATCCACCCACTCTAGCACAACTCGTTTAAAAAGTCAAGCAAGTAATAAATTATTAGCAAATGTGGTATAATTAAAAGAAATATGGGCATAAAAGAATTATTACAAAAAAGAAACGATCCAGACGGATACTTTCAACTAAAAATGAAGAGTATTCTATTAGAACTGGAGAATATTAAGGAGGAGGCTGTGGCTTCTATCCGTAAAGAGGTGGAGAAAGCTAAACAAGGAGTGATGTTTTCTGATACATTCCTAGATCCGGCTAAAAGGATCGCAGAGCAGACTGCTAGGGCGGAGATATCAGATGTCAAAGCCGGGATAAGCGAAAAAGTAGAAGCCGTCTTGGCCAAGATAGACACAAAGACTGAAGACGCCTTTGCAAAGATAGAGGGAGAAGCCGAGGCCACTGTGGAGAGGGTATCAAAACATCTTGACGCCATCACCGAGGATTTTAAGTCTAATCTGAACGGAGAGATTGCTGGAATAAAAGCGACAGTAGAAAATATGAGAGGTCCAGAAGGGAAAGTAGGTGAAAACGGACGAGATGGTAAGGATGCTCAAGATATAGACCCAAAGAGCGTTGTACCCCTAGTTTTGGCTCAAATACAGCCAGATAAACCGAACACCATGGTGGATAAAATAAACACCGCCACAAATAAAATACGCCTTTCTTTAATAGAAGGACTCATGCAAGAATTAAGCGATCTAAGAAACGCCATAATGAGACTAAAGACAAATCAGAAAAGTGCGGGCGGAGGAGGTGGGATGGGTGCTGTAATTAATCAACAGTTTGACGGCAATGCTTCTGATACTACTTTTGCTTTAACTTATGACATAGCTGGAAATTCGACAGCTGTGATCGGCTGCCGATACAATGGGCAAATGTTATATCTAGGAGATCAATTTACGATCAGCGGAAAAGTTTTAACAACTACATTTGTGCCTGCGGCATCGACAAAGGTGGAGATTACTTATATAAGGAGCTAATAACATGATAAAATACATCATCGGAGGATTAATATTACTATCAACACTTATCTTTGGCGTACAGCAAACACAAATATTAGGTGCCGCTCCTCACGTCTTTACGATCGGGCAAGGCGGTACCGGACTTTCTACTGCACCATCATATGGTCAACTGCTTATGGGTAATAATTCCAGTGGGTATGTGTTAACAGCCACTTCTTCTCTCGGAATAACAGGTACAGCCGATGGGACATGGTCCACAACTTCTGCATCAGCTTGGTCTCTTCTTGGTTTAGGTCATTCTACGACCTCGACAGATTATTGGAAGACTCAAAATAATTTTTACTCAACGACTTCTGCAACATATTGGGCAGATGCTTCAACTACTATCCCTAAAATGTATTCAACCAATACCTTTACAGCTTTAAATTCTTTCGCCAACTCAACATCCACTCTCGGAACGATAGATACTTTCTGGTCTACACTTTCAAATATCGCCACAGGTATCTTCACAACCCTCACAACTAACGGCACAGCTTCATCTACGAGTTTGGTGGTGTCGGATAGTTACCTTACCGTAGGAACTAAAAAACTGTATACAAGATGGCAAGGTGGTGGCTCTCTAGTGCAACCGACAACGACAGATGAGGTGTTTAAACCGATGATAAATTGTTTGGAGAGCGGAGGGAATTCAGTAACGATCGATAAGGTGGACTCAATTTTGGCTAGCACAACGTTTACGGGGGCGGAAAATACACAAGGACTTCAGTGGAATATCAGCATAGCTGCTTTCCCAGCATCATCTTCTCCGATGTCTTTGTTTACCGCAGATGTAGTAACGAACTCAACATCTTCGATGAGGACAGTAACAACCGGATTTAGCACAGCAACTATTCCAGCGGGTTATTGCTACTTTTTGGACATCAATGCCGCTTCTACGAGTCAGGTAGGAGTGTTTAATGTAAATCTGCGTGGATATGAAAATTAGAAACTTATTTAATTCATTTATGAGAGATCCTCTTGCAATAATGGGAGCATTAGTAATGGCGATTGTTATTGTAATTACTTCACCTCTTTGGATACCTATTATGTTTTTGTATGAAATGATTTATCCGAATGAACCTAAAAACTATAAACTAAATGGATAAGAAAATATTACAAACGAACAATACTACTTCTAAAAGTTTCTCTTATTCAAAGGGAGATGTTTCCTTAAAATTTTCTTTGTGTTTAGACACAAAACAACTTTTAAAAGATTTCTTAGAGTGTTTGGAAGTCGCAACACTTGATGTAAAAAAAGAAATTAACAACAAATAATATGGCACAATATTTTGCTGAAGTAACAAATGGAATAGTTCAAAGGGTTATCGTAGTTTCACAAGAAACTATTAATTCTGGTATCTTTGGCGACCCTTTAAATTGGGTTGAAACAAAGATTGATAGTCTCACTGAAAAATACGCAGGTATCGGATATGAAAGACACGAGGATTTAAAAGATTTTGTTGCCCCTAAACCATATCCGTCTTTTATTCTTGATAGAATTAAAAAAGAATATGTTGCTCCTATTGAAAAACCTATCGACAAAGCAGGTGTATATACCAAGTGGGATGAAAAAACTTTAAGTTGGAAAGAAGTCGCTTTGCCAATATTAGAACCAATAATCACAATATAAAATGGCAACTGTTCGTGCATTAGTGTGTGCAGGGGGAGGAGGAGGAAACTTTGGAGGCGGGGGAGCTGGTGGATACCAATACAATGCCACATTTACACCTGCGACTGGTTCAGATTTGACTGTTACGATTGGAGCAGGAGGTACAGCTGGTGCTGTATCTACTTCTGCCCATACTAGAATGGGTAGTAATTCTGTATTTTCTACAATAACTGCAAACGGAGGAGGTGGAGGATTTGGTACGGGAAACAATGGTATTTCTGGTGGTTCAGGTTCAGGTGCTAATTCTTCTGGGGGTGCTGCAACTGGAGGTTCTGCTACGCAGGGATATGCGGGAGGTGATGTTAATCACGCTGCCAATGGATATCCATCAGGCGGAGGAGGAGGTTCAAGTGCAGTTGGTGGAAACACAGTATCTACTACAGCGTCTGGTAATGGAGGTGCTGGAACTGCTCAAGCACTATCCCCAACACCAACAAGTGTTTGTGGTGGTGGTGGTGGCGGGCTTTATCAGGGAGCGGGAACTGCTGGAACTGCTTCGGATGGGGGTGGAGCAGGAGCTATAGGAACAGCGACAGCAACAGTAGGAACTCCAAATACGGGAGGAGGTGGAGGAGGGTCAGGAAATGGTGGAACTGGTGCTATAGGTGGTTCAGGTCTTGTTGTAATAAGATACACAACAACAGACTTTGGAACCGTTACAATCACAGGTGCAGGAAATACTCAGACAGTAGATGGTTCTGAAACATATTGTAAGTTTATTGCTTCAGGAACTATTAACTTTACGGCAGGTGCTTCAACTTCCCCCTCTCGTGCTGACACTATCCGAAGATTTAGAGTTCATAGAAGATAAGTATATGAAATAGATGGCGCAGATAAGTAAATACAAAGGAATAATACAGATAGGAAGCATCATCATTTCGGTTATGGGAATTATGTCTATATTTTACTGGAACAACCAATCTTCTCTCGGTGCTGAAATAAAGGATATACGAATCGGAGGAAATACAAACTCAACGCAGATAGCAGAACTCAGAGAGGCAGTAAACACAATCAAAGAAGATGGTAGAGAGATTAAAAGTGATATTAAGTTAATATTGCAAAAATTGAAATGAAACCAGATGAATTAAAACAAAGAGCGATAGAAATAGAATCAACCATTCGTAAATATGAGGGAACAAAATTAGATGTTAATTTTGAGAAGGGGTATTTAGCGGCGATAAAAGACATAGGACTTATTACCTCTTTTTTCTAATAGGTGTAGTTAGTGCTTTTTCCGGAGACCACTTCATAGTAAAAACCCTATAATCATAGGTGGATCTTTTGATTTTTTTGCAGTCTAACCATTCGTTTTTATTCTTATTGGTTCCATCTATTGTGATAATATGATTAGTGCGTCTATTATTGCATTGTTCCTTTATTGTCGCCCATCTACAATTTTCTTTGCAATAATTTCCATCATTATCTTTTCTATCTATGGTAGTGTTCTTTTCTCCAGAACGTTTGCAATGGGTCAAATAACTTTCATACATATCATCCCTAAATTCTTCAAATGTTTTCCAAAGACATTTGATACCTCTACCGCCGTAATCTTTATAACAAGGTTCATTAACATTGTAGACTCTATTTTTTATTCCATTGTAAGTTGTGTAGAATCTATTTTTAGACATTCCGTGCGTATTACCTCTAATTTTATCCATTTCTTTTTTTATACATCCACAGGATTTTGTATGTCCCGATTGCAAATGTGTAGATTGTACAACACACTGGTTACCGCAATCGCACAAACATTCCCATCTAGCCTGTCCTGTTGCAGTTCTTATAGGATAAAGTTTTAATACCAATAATCTGCTGAATTTTTTACCAGTTAAATCTTTAATCTTCATAAAAATTAAAACCACTACGGATTACGGCCGTAGCGATTTTAAGAATAATGATTGCCGTAATCAATCTTTATATTCATAAGTATATATAAAAATGGTATAATAGTAAATATGATAATTAAAGATTTTGGATTTAGAAACCCGGTAATAAAAATGGAAGATCACATCTTTGGCAGTGCTGAAACCGGCGCAGTGATTAATCAGAGTGGACAGTGGGACGAGTGGCTTCCACAATATGAACCTCAATTCGAGAAATTTGAGACACTGGGTTGTACCGTATGGGGAACTGAAAACGCAATAGAATGTTTGCATAAACATAATTTTGGTAGTGAACCAAACTATTCTGAACGATTTACATATATTCTCGCAGGAATAAACTTCGCAGGAGGAGACCCCGGAAGGATTGCAGAGGTGATCAGAAAAAAGGGTTTAATTAACCAATATCTTCTCTCGATGACAGACACCCCGGAAGAATTTGTGCAACCGGAACCAATGGATCCTCTATATCTAAAATATGGCGAGGAGTGGCTTATGAATTATTCTTTTGGT
>Ga0180732_1002017_pt1 | contig 11421 bp, 10 predicted proteins | sample KR11_01MetaG_FD_148674 | JGI IMG/M metagenome (GOLD analysis project Ga0180732, IMG submission 148674) | Groundwater microbial communities from the Olkiluoto Island deep subsurface site, Finland - KR11_0.1 MetaG | ecosystem: Environmental > Aquatic > Deep subsurface > Groundwater | place...
CCTCTTCATCCGTTCCTCCTTGTTGAAAATAGTGAGGAACTTTAAGCAACATATTAATTATAATACCAATACTTATTATGCTGCCTGTAAAGGTTAATTGTTTGAGGTGGGTCAGTTTTATTGTCCGCTACTGGGTCATTATAAATGACCGCTAACACACTCACAAACAACAGGATATAAAAGCTCCTTCGTTCACAAGTGTAAATTCATGCAGCTTATACCTCGGTGAAAAAAATGGCAGCTAACAAGTCGCTGGAGAATCGACGGGAAAACGCTGGCGCGTTTCCAGCGTCTCAGCTCCATCGTTGTAATTTTATTAAAGGATGAAATATATGATAAAAAGGGGTTAATTATGAAACTAGAAAAAATACTTGATACTCTTAATTCATTTGAGAAAAATGCTTTCCTAAAAATCATCGATAGTATTATTGCTAACAAGCCAAAAAATACTATAGAGATTGAAAAAATTTTGAGCGACAAAAGCAAAGAATTAAAGAATATAGATAATCTTAATGTGGCCAAGGTTTTTATTCTTGTTGAGGATGAATTTGCAAAGTATGTAAGAAAAGAATTTGTCAATACTACTTCCCAGATAGACATACTGACAGATATTATCATTAAAGATGGCAACTGTATAATGAAACGAGACTGGCTTGCTCGTCTTTATGAAAATGAATTAAAGGCTGTCGACAAAAAACTTAATGTGTTTCAAAAAATATTTGACAACGATAACCCGGGAATAGAAGAACGAAGAATAAGAGACTATAAAATTTACAGAGCCTGCCTGCACACAGCGTATACCAATGATTTAGAAGCCAATCAAGATGCTAAAATTACATCAGATGAACAATCCATTATATTGACACTCTCTAAACATCTTGAACTTTCCCAAGAGGAAATTAAGCTAATAAATCATATAATTGTCCCTTTCAAAAAACTTGATATTGATACAGTGATCAATACCCTTAAAAATATTGGAATAGTATTCTACTCCAAGAAAAACAGCACTGTTTATGTAGCGGATGAAGTCGTTAGGATTCTTAGAAAAGTAAGAGGTAAAGAAGTTGCCGACAAATTTTTTAGACGTGTGCTTAGATATCTTCGAGAGCCACAAGTTAATCTTATATGTAAAAAACACAACATCGATTGGCGATTGCCTTTAGAGCAAAAAATTAAAGGGATCATCAAGGAAGGTATTTCCTTTTCGGGCATTCTAATAAATGATATTTTCAAAGAAGAAACCAAGATTTCTGAAAAAAAGAAATTTATTAATAATCTATGTGATAAAGAGCTTAAAATATCCCCGTCCCTAAAAGGAGCAACTGTCGAGGAAAAAATTAGCAACCTGATAAGATATTTTGAGGATGTTGAGCAAGATGAAAAAGTGGGCATTTCAATTGATGGTTATGAAAAATTGTTAATTGAAATTGGCGAAATATTACCAAAACTCAATGAACAACTCAAAGACGAATTTGAGCTACAAGACGAAACGGTGCTCAAAAGTAGTTATCTACTTGACTACAACATCAAGCCAAGAGATGTGCTTGAAATAATCAGCGAAAACGACTTGGATATATTTTGTAAATCCAAAAATATCAAAACAAGGGGCGACCTTATCACTAACATCTTAGATACGTACCAAGATGCAGAAAATTTATATCTTGAAAATTATGAACATATTGGATTTAGAAATTTAAATGTCCTTAAAGAAAATGGGATACGAATCAAAGAAAGTAAATTGGGAATAAAATTTGAAGACCTAACAAAAAGTATATTTACAAAACTTGGCCTTAACGTTGACGAAAAACTCAGACAATTATTAAATACTAAAAAAGAAAAAATTGACATCGTTATAAACTTAGATAACAGAGAATTAATTTTAATTGAATGTAAAACAATAAAAGACAGTGGATACAACAAGTTTAGTTCGGTATCAAGACAATTAAAGGCATATATTAACTTAGCGATAAGTAAAGAGTTTAAAGTTATAAAGTCTTTACTTATCGCTCCGGATTTCAGCGATGATTTTGTAAAGGATTGTGGTCTTGACTATGAGTTAAACTTATCTTTGATTACGGCGTCTTCGCTTATTAATATCTTGAATGGATTTAGAAACTCAAAGCATAAACAATTTCCATATAATTTGCTGATGCGAGACGTACTTATACAAGAAGATAGAATATTAAAAGCAATTGAAAAATAATAGATAAAAAATGACATTGAAATTATAATTATAATTAAGCACTTAAGCTGATTGCCTATACTGCGGGCGAAGCTTTTCTTGCCTCCTATCGTAAACGCAGCAAGCGTTTGGCTGTGGCTCGGTGGCAACAGCTTAGTTCTATGTTAGAAGCAAAAATATTAAACATCGTTCAGGAGGTTAACCATGAGATGCTGGATGAAACTGTTTTTTGGTATGATTTCTCTCTTTCTTGCAGGCTGTGCAGGACTCCAACCAGTCACAGATGCAGATCGTACTTTTGAAAGAGTAGTTGAAGCTCCGGGCTATTCCAAAGAACAAATATTTAATGGCACAAAGATATGGATCGCCGAAAACTTCAAATCTGCGAAAGCCGTTCTTGAGTACGAAAACAAAGATGCCGGGACACTCATAGGCAATGGCATTATCTCCTACCCGTGTAGCGGACTTGAGTGCATAGCTAAGGCAGACTGGAAAGTGCCTTTTACGATGCGAGTCGATATCAAGGATCAGAAATTCCGTCTGACGTTCAGCAACCTGCACCTTTCATGGCCACCTTCTTATAATAGAACATATGGCGCACAACCTGGACATGATGGACCAATTAGAACCAAGAGTGATCTTGATGCCGTCAGACCTGTGCTTTTGAAGTTCGGAGACCAACTTCTGGCTTCATTTGGGAAAGATAAGGGTAAAAGCGATTGGTAACGGTTTCACGAATTTCAATAAAAAATGACTTCTAATCGGGTAAGGGGGAGCTTCTCTCTCTCCCTCCCCACAACGCCACGTCTTGCGGGTCCGCACCGGGCGTTTCACAAAGCTTATCGGGCCGTAGCCGGATAATGAAACTATTGGGGTCGGGCAATTCAATGACGTGCCGCATGTGCACTCATCCTGTCGGATTCTTTATGTCATGAGAACTCATTGAGGCTCCTTCCCTGCTCTGTGTTCAGTCCTTCAGACGGTCTCTCACGATTCCGCCCTTGCCTTCGGCTAATACTTTTGTTAATGTGTTCAGGACATTAACAGGATTCACGTATAGGGAACTTTCACTCCATAAGTTCACGCCCATGCCGGGCGTACACCAGGCTAATGCAGCCGACGCAAAAAGCCGCGCGGCTGATTAGCGACGATGTCGTAAAAATTTAAATGAGTTATGTGAGAAACTTGGGGAAGACCTTGAGTCTATTAAAACTTGAAAAAGGAGTTGGTTATGCTTGAAAGTGCGGTGGTACCCCAATTAAATCCAGGGGATAAATTAAGGCATAAAATAAGTGGTCAAGAAATGTACGTTATCAATTGTGATAGAAAAATAGTCTATCTAAATCCAGATGCTCCTACTATAAAATATCCTCTTAATAATATACTCAAAGATTTCGAAATAATGAAGAGATCGAGCTAAAAAAGCTAAAAACAGGCCATCACATAACCCATATGAGCCGCCCGGAGTCAATAGGGAATAAAAAATTAATGTAAGTAAAGGGGTCTACGGTTGACCCTTGCTCAAAATTAATAATGGTCAAAAGTAGGCTTGGTCCCATTTTACTAATTACCGAGGATTCCAGCTACTTTGAATTCCAGTCAGTTATAAGGAATAAACTCAACATATAATATTCTCCGATGTTATTTGAGAGGAAAATCAGTATGAAAAATATCATATTCTTCATGGTGGCAGTGGTTTTAGTGCTCTCCGCTTGTCAGACCACAAGGATAAACCTTGAAAGCTTTCACGGTAAGACTAAGGCCTACCTCATAGGCCGGCTGGGACCGCCGGATGCGAAAGAAACGGACGATAAAGGAGGAGAGATCTGGATATACCAGGAAAAGGAGGTGTCTGTGCAGCCTGGGACTGTAACCACATATAAGCAAAAGGCTGGTGACAGTACTACCCGAAGGGAAGAAAAGAGAGTCTATCCGCCTGAACGACAGGTACGTATAATCAACAGCTCGTTCTACATTGATAAGAACGGTATCATCTACGATACCGCATATGGTTATAGAGATATCGTACATTGAATTCAGTTACCTTTACCGTAGGAATAATAGTTTAGTATTGGAGACGACACGAAAAAAAATAACTCGAGATCATGCATAAGGGCATGATTAGCTATAAATTGGCTAATCATGGATGGGACGTTTCTGAACATTTTGGAGACGGTTATGATTTAATTGGAGTAACTACTCGAACAGGAACTCAGATTGTAGCAAAAATTTAGTTGAACTTTCTTGCCGGCAAGAAAGCTAAGATGACTTCTCGTTTTGCACGGACGCCCTCTTTAGTTTGCTCCATAAGTCCCATACTAATCAATTTGTTGACGTCTCGAATCATGGTTTTTCTGGTTTTTTTAGCATAGGCGGCAGCCATGCGTGTGCTAATTTCAGGTATCTTGGATATACGTATTGTTTCATCTGTTATGAATGATAGATCTAAAGCTAAACGCCTCTGACGAACGGCAGCCTCGGACGTTTGATCCTTGAACATCTCATGAACATAATTGCGCCACACAATATCCCATTGTTGAAGACGAATAATATTTAACTGTTCTTTTAATTGATCAACAAAACCAGTAGAAGCGTATTTTATAAAATCTGATATATCGCCCTTCATTTGGGTTGTTTTATCTAATTGTCTATAATATCCGGCGCGGGTTTGATTATAGAAATTGCTTAACAAATGAGCGGCAGGCGTTGGAATGCCGGCTTCTAATAAAATTTGGAATTCAATTAATCTGGCCGTTCTACCATTTCCATCACCAAAAGGATGAATCCACGCAAAGTAAATATGGGCAATTATGGCTTTTAATATGCCGAAGGTTATTCTGTTGTTTTCTGGAATTTGGAACTCATTTAACCATGAACATAGTTTTTGAAGGAGATATTCGCAATCCTCTGCCGGTGCTGCACGGTATCCACCAACACCAACAGAATAGGTTCTCACTTGACCAGGGACAATGGATTCATCCAAAGACATTCCATCCAATACAAATTTGTTATAATTTTTAATTTTTTCAACCGAAATTTCGGCTTTATCACGAATTAATATATCGGTTGCTATTTTTTCACATGCCGCGATTATGTTATCGATTTCTTTCGATAAATATTCTTTTGAAGGAGGTAGCTTCAATTTACCTTCAAGGTGTTTAATAACTTCCGATTCTGTAAGCGTATTGCCTTCTATGGCGGTAGTTGCTAAAACACCTTTGGCCAAATACACTATATGTAATTGCTTCGCTACGGCTGGTCTGAGGGGGACGCCCGAAATATGTTCGCATTTAGATTGAGCTTCACCCAAAGCAATCCATGTTTCATATTCAATTAGTCTTAGATCGATTTGGAAAGTTAACCAGGGATGTGTCTTTTCGTATGTCCTCATATATGTCCCTATATTAATATAAAATTAAAATATAAATATAATTAGTTATGATGTTTTAAATATATTTATGTCCTATAATATGTCCATAAATATATGGTGTCAACGAAAAAATAGATGGCCCAACATTGGCATGCACCTATCGACATAACAAAATCAGAATCATTGGAGCTTGATATTGGCGAAAAGGAAAGAAAATATATGACAGAGAAAATAAAATACACTGATGAGCCTATTGGGAAAGTAAGAGTTTTAAAAGACTTCCTGCCTTCACCAGAAGAACTGGTACTAAAAGATGAAACGGTTAAGGTCACCATTTCACTCAGTAAAATCAGCATTGATTTTTTTAAAAAAGAAGCAAAAAAGCATAATACCCAGTATCAAAAGATGATCAGAAGGCTCTTGGATGAGTATGCAGCTCATCAACCATAGCCTTTCCATAACCATGCTCTTGCAGCCGACCGCTAACCGCTGAGGCTGGTGCCTGCATTATATGAGAAGATTTTTGATTCCCTTGTTAGGAGAAAACTTAAAGAAAATATTGGAATCGTAATTTCAACACCCAGCATGCGGGTCCGCGCTTAGCGTTTCACAGGGAATCTATATGATAAAATAACTTGCCCTGCTAAATCGGTTAAGCTGTTTTGCTTAACGAAAATTTAACAGGGCAACGCAGAAATTTATTTTTCTAAGTTTTGTATCGCTCTCATGGTTTTAGCCATTTTCTTAATTTCCACAAGATCCTTTGTCATCATTGCCCATCCATCCCAGTAGGCATAGTCAGGATTAACATGGAAGCAACCCTGATATGTTCTCATTCGATGTTTCATGTACATCTGAAACAGGACCTGGTCGATATGTGAAGCCTGGTCCAAATTTCCACCCCCTGTTCTCATGAAGTACAGAAAGTCAGGATAAGCAAACGCATAATTGTCTGGCTTCTTGATAATTCCGTCCTTATAAAGAGCGGCTACGATTTCAATTGCCTCCGCCATGAGTCTGTCGGCCTTTTGCATGATTGCATCGCCCATCTCAAGCTGCTCGCGTGCGTACCGCCCTGAATGGCAATTGCTGCAGATGTTAATCATTTTTTCCCGTTCGTTTTTCCATGCTTCTTCAGTAAGGCGTACCATATCTACTGCCTTGACTGCATCTAAACGCGCTGTCGGCTTCCCTGTCTCAGGATTTAGAACACCAAGCGCCTTAAGAATTGCTACCCTGTCAGCGGCCCACTGGGGATCTTCAGGAAGGGGAAGCCTTACGCCAAGAAAGCCCCATGCTGTTCTGTTTTCATGATTACCGCCAGAAAGGTGACAATCCTGACATTTAGGTGCGGCTGCACCTTCAGGGAGCCTGTCGTTTTCCTTTGCAAACCATTTTGTTCCGTGTTTTGCACTGCTCCACATCTCCCATTGAGGGTGGTCAAATCCCATATGGCACTGCCGGCAGGCTCTTGGATCAAGGGCTTCTTTTTTGGAAAAACTGTGTCTTGTATGGCACTCGTCACACGAGTTGTTCTGATAACGATAGCCCTTTGCAAGCTGGTCTTTTTTTTGGGCATCGTTCTTGATTCCCATGTTGTGGCAGCCGCCGCATCCTCTTCCACCCTCCATAAGCTCGTCAGGTTCAACATGGGTAACCGGCATTGCATTCATGGATGTCCAGCCAAAGTTGTGCTTTCCTTTTGAGAATTGTTCAAACTGAACTTCATGGCAATCAGCTCAGACATTTTCATCAGGCAGAACAGCGAGGTCTGCATTCTTTGCACTATTGTGATCCTCACCATGGCAGACAGAACATGTAATTTCTTCATTAAAATGTTTACTGATTGCCCAGTCTGCAACCAGCCCCGGACTGATTTCTTTGTGACATTTTACACAGCTTTCCTCTTCAGCTAAAGCTGTCCCGCAGTATGCAGTCAAGGCTAAGGCTAATAACAAAAACTTTAAGGTAATTTTTTTCTTCATATTCCGCCTCCTAAGATTGTTTATGCAGGTTTTATTTTAATCCTAATCAAGGATAAAGACTTGTGCCAAAGAATAAAAATTATCTCAGTTTTTAACTAAAGGCGTTTTAATACATGAATGGAGGTTCTGTTTGGAATATGGAATATGATTACATGAGATAATCTATTGTAAAATAATAGTAACTACTCAGGTTCACGGTTCAAGGGTTCACGGTTCAAGGTTAGGAAGCGACCCGCCCGCCTCGCAAGCGAGAGCGTTGCGGGCAGGTGAAAATTGAATGCTCAAACAGTCAGCTCTTTTATATTTTATCACCAGCGGGTTCGTCCGGTATTTATTGAGAAGTCACTTGGCATCTGACACGTGAATTGGCTCGAAAAGTGTACCGTCTGACAAAGAGGCCGAGATTTGCGAAGGCCTACTGGCCTATGAAGAGATCAAGGCAACCAACCGTGAACCGTGAACCGTGAACCCAACAACCCAAGTAGTTATGAATAATACACAAAAAAATATTTTTAACAAACTATAAATATAGAAGACAAACCCCGTCTCGTTTTTAAATTCGAGACAAAATTGTATTATGAGACACTATCAGCTTTTTTCTTTCCGCAACTATCTCTCATTATTTTCTATTATTTCAAAAAGTTAATACAGTATGGAAATTTTTGGCTTCTATGGCACATAGATTGCAGCATCATAGGTTAAGTAAAAATTTTGGCTTAATGCGGTTGGTTTGTCGTTTACTAACTTCAAGCCAGAGGAGGTGCAACATGATGAAATTAGAAGATATAAGAAAGAATGCTGATCTGTTAAATGACATAGATTGGGAGATGACACCGGAAATGGCTGTAACACTTTATCTGGAATGGGGTAATAATCCGGCACTGGGTAAAAACATAGTAAGATCAAAGAATGATTTTTCTACTTATTTTGTAATAAATACATGGCATGAGCCGGTAATTTATCTTGTTCGTCGGAATATTGAGGACGGTATTGAGCTTGCCACAATAAAGATGCCAGAAGGTTTAAAAAACAGGTTTCTGGAGTCAGTTGGTCATAATAAAGGCGTTTACTCAATTGAAGGTGAAGTAAAAGGATGGCTTAAGAAGAAGCTCTATAATGCTTAACGGCTTCGTAAAAAGTTCATTTTCTGCGTTGCGCTGCATCCTTCGTCATTGCGACGTAGCTATAAGTACGTCTCATGCCTCAGGGTTTGCGCGCCTTGAAACTGAAGCTTTTTACTTTGCCGTTCCAGTTTCGACTTTTTACAAGGCCGTTCGTTAAGATTTAAGTATTTCGGGATGTTCGCTTAAAAACCTGTATAAAGTGGCCCTTCCCACCCCGAGAAGCTTGGCAGCCTTTGATTTGTTGCCTCCTGCTTTTTCAAGGGCGGATTTTATTGTATCAAAGTCAAGCTTCTTGGAGGGACCGCGTTTCAATACTGGTTTTATGTTTTCTCTTAGCTCAACAGGAAGTGAGTTCGGAGTAATTATGCTGCCGCTGCATTTTACAATTGCAAACTGAATGGCATTCTGAAGCTCACGTACATTCCCAGGCCAGGCATAATCCATCATTAAAGACATGGCTTCTTTAGATATTCTGGGAGGTTTTCTCTTATAATCTTCCTCTGCCTGTTTAAGAAAGTGGTCGATAAGAAGCGGTATGTCATTTTTTCGTTCACGAAGAGGAGGTATAGATATAGGTATTACATTTAAACGGTAATAAAGATCTTCCCGGAAATTTTTATTTCTGACTTCTTTTTTAAGATCTTTGTTTGTTGCACTGATAACTCTAACATTTACAGAGATTGTTTTTTCTCCGCCGACCTTTTCAAAAGTACCTTCCTGGAAAAATCTCAGAAGCTTTACCTGTATATTTTTTGAAAGTTCTGTAACTTCATCCAGCAATATTGTGCCCCTGTCAGCTAGTTCAAAACGTCCCTTTTTATCGCGAATGGCATCTGAAAACGCTCCTTTAACATGTCCGAAAAGTTCTGTTTCTATAAGGCCTTCCGGCAATGCTCCGCAATTTATAGGGATGAATGGAGCTCCACTTCTTTGGCTTTCATTGTGAATAGCTGCAGCAACTAGTTCTTTGCCTGTGCCTGTTTCTCCGGAAATATGTACGGGATAATTATAGCCGGCGACATCTCTTATCTGTTGAAAAACCTGGAGCATTTTTGTGTCCTGACCTATGATGTTTGCAAAGCTGTTTAGCTTTCCGGCCCTTATTTTCAGGCTCAAAATATCAGTAACATCTCTCAGGAAAGCAATGACTCCAAAGATTTTTCCATTTTCATCATCCATCCTATTAAACGACATTTCAATGTTCTTAATTTCACCGTTTTTGTTTAAGATGTTAATCGGATATTCGTAGTTATCCATAAGGGTGGGCTTGCCTTTTCTGAAAGAACAGCGTTCACCGCAAAAAGGGGCTCCAAATACTTTGTGACAGTCCTTTCCCAGAACATCTTTTCTGCTGAAACCTGTAATTCTTTCAGCCTCTTGATTGAAAAAAAATATACGTCTTTTTAGATCATGGGCGATGATTCCATCCTTGAGATTATCAAGAACCCGTTCCAGGTTTTCCTTGATAGTTATAATTTTTTCTATTTTAGATTCAGTCATAATGCATTATCCAACCCGAATTTCTCCTGAAAAACTCATATAGACTTTCAGATAAATGAATTTACATGATTATGTGCAAGTTTAACAGCTTCTTTAATTTCTTTTGATTGAGGCAGAGCTTCTTCGAGCTTTTCTAGATACTTTTTTTTCTTAACGATCTGAAAAGAGGGAACAAAATTTAAATCATAAACCCAGCCTATTTGCAATAATTTAAAGTCGTTAAGGGTTTTTAAATCCTGCATTAGGACAAACCTTCGCTGCTTAAGGCTTTCTATAACCCTTTGCGAATATATCGGATCGTCAGGCAGGCCAAGTTCTATAGCCGAGCTATGCTTTTTTTCACGTTCGTTGCAGTAATCAATAAACAGCTTCCAGATATCCAGTTTGTCGGCATCTCGAATAAGTCGCATAAAAAACAAGGTGTTACCATTTTCATTTACAGGCAGGGTTGCGGCGTTGTGATATGCTATTGCCCTTGTAATTAAACGCTTTTCGGCAGTTGTGCATGCGGACAGAACTCCGTGAATAGCCATTTGGCGCAAACCAAGCCTGGCATGGTTTTCAGAGACGAAGTCGCTGAACGTACGATAAGTCTTATACTGCTTAAACCTTCCGATGTCGTGGAATAAAGCAATTGTCTCTGCCAGAACCATATCTTGATCTGAAAGTCCTAACTCTTCACCAAGCATGGCTATATTGCGGCATACACGAATCGTATGTTCTTCTTTTAGCCTTATTAGGTAGTTATAATCAGAATCATCGGAATAGAAATTAGATACATATTCTGTAAACCATGTTTTCAGGTGGTTAAGGTCATTTCTGGTCATAAATATTTATTTTCTATAAAATCAGCCAGTTTATCAATTTCTTCAAGGCCAAATCTTGGAACTTTATGGACTATATCTGCATCTGTAACAAGCGCTATGAGTTGATTATCATTTAAACAAAGAGGCTTTTTTCCGTTTGCTTTACGAACAATCTCAATTTTAGGTATATTTTCTTTATTGTAGCCTTCAGCCATAACAAGATCAACGCCATTGAAATATTTGTTGAGGCCGTCGAGAGATTCGCAATCATTATCCTTTATCATGGCAATTTTATCTGTGGATGCAATAACTACAATATCTGCGCCCGCTTTCCTGTGCCGCCAGCTGTCTTTTCCTTTTTTGTCGATATCAAATCTATGACAGGCGTGTTTTATGCTTCCTATCCTGTATCCCCGCTTTTTAAGCTCAGGAATCAGTTTTTCTATCAGTGTGG
>Ga0180732_1002018_pt1 | contig 11416 bp, 17 predicted proteins | sample KR11_01MetaG_FD_148674 | JGI IMG/M metagenome (GOLD analysis project Ga0180732, IMG submission 148674) | Groundwater microbial communities from the Olkiluoto Island deep subsurface site, Finland - KR11_0.1 MetaG | ecosystem: Environmental > Aquatic > Deep subsurface > Groundwater | place...
CAGAGGACGTGCCCTGAACGTGCCCTGGTGGACTTAAGCCTAACCTCCTTTATAAGGAGTTACCCTTTATAAGGAGTTACCCAGGACGTCCCACTATAAGGAGTTACCCTTTATAAGGAGTTACCCAAGACGTCCCACTATAAGGAGTTATGAATTATGCAACCCTATGTTATTGATTATGCAGTATGAAGTTATGGTCTGGGCCAGTCAGGATTATGGTCTGGGCCAGTCAGGATTATGGTCTGTAGGGACACGCCCTACCCTACCGGCCAACAGGAAAAGCCATTACTTTGGCCTGTTATGAAAAAAAAAGAACGCTGAGATTATTGAAGGCTCTGAGTACCAAGAAAAGAAATTACTGGTGGAAAATGAAATTATTGGAATAAATATGTATAAAAAAGTGCTGTTTTAGGGTTAGGAGACCCCACGGCCTTTTTGGGGACGTCCGAAAAGATTTGATGGGGTATGGGGAAAGGGGACAAAACAAAAACCCTGAAACGGTGAAATTCAGGGAATCATAAAACAATCTTGCCCGATGACCTGAACAGCCAAAGACAAAGACGGAGAAAAACCAAAGGCAAATTTGAATTACAATTCGAAATCGAATTCAAATTCAAATTCAAGACCAAAGGCAAAACCAAAGACCCGATCGAATTCGAGTCGAGAAATGAAACGTTAGCAGGCTACCACGCCTCATCGGAGTAACACCGCCACCGTATTTGTTCGTTAGAAAGATATTCATGTGGCTACCGTGCAACTCCGATTGAGGAGTTAGAAAATCACGCCAGAGGAACTGTCATGATTTTCTTAGCCTTCGGTCATTTCTCGACTCGAATTTAGGGTTTAAAACCATGATTGACATAGGGACACACCTTTTTTGTTTCCCACAAATCGTGAGAAAACAAAAAAGGAGGTGAGAAAGGATGGTAAAGAGACAGAAATACATAACATTCTTAAACTCGTGGTTACAGTGTCAAGCGTGTAGTCATGGTATTATGTGCGGGTTACATTCAAGGTGGGTTAAAAAGTTACTTGTCAAACATCAAGCTAAGCTTGTTGGTTATGGCGGTAACAAGAACACGGAACAACCTGGGCAAGTGCTTATTAACGAGCCAACTTGTTGAGACTGATACTTTAGGGGGTGTCTTTGACACCCCTACTTTTACAATACTAAAAGAAAGGAGATCACCAACGTGACAAAAGAACAATGGGAAAATCTTTATAGGTCTTATCGACGGATGTTAAAACGATGCACGTGGTTAGAAACATTAGCCTGGATTGAACACTATAACAGGCTTGATAGATTAATCTTAGAAAGATTAACAAAATAACACAAGCGGGGACGAGAGTCCCCGCCTCACATACCTGCTTTGCGGGTATGAATCTTGTGGATAGGAGGTGAAAAAAAATGACAAGAACAATCAAAATCGAGCTTACCGAGGGACTTACGAAAGCGACCATATACGTAGATGGGATTTTCAACTGTACATGCGCGGCATCGGAAGCCGGAAAGCATATCGACCGACTTATCGAAGCATTCCGTCAATAAAGTCACGGCGGGGCCGAAAGGCCCCGCTTTTTTTTTATGCCCACTAATATAACCATAACACATGTTGTGGTAGATCATAGTCAACCACACCTATCATTCTTCTACACCTCAAAACCGGGGGGGGCCTTTTCGGCCCCTAACGCGCGCTTGCCCCAGACTTTTATCAGGATCCTCTTTAATACAACCATAATACGTGTTGCGGCAGATCATAGTCAACGTCCAGGTGAATAAAGTTTTTGCCTATGCCTATACGTTGAAAACCAAACAAAACAGCACCATGTACAATATGAAATCTCTCTGCCGAGTTATCAGCCCTCACATCAACAGCGAGACCCCTCATATGAGCAGACTGCTTCACACCACCTGCCATGAGGTTACAATCATAACACCGATAGCCTGAGCTAAAATTAAGGGCATATCCAACCTTAAGCTCTAACTTTTCAAGGGCAAGTTTCAGGGTGATGTCAATGTCATCTTTTGATCCATGAGAACAAACAGGAATCCTGTCAATTAAAGGTATCACAACAGCACCATTTACCCTATCCCCATTAACAGCTCGTGTCTAACCACCGATGGCGGGCTCGGTGAAAAAGCTACACCCCACCCAGTACCCGCCGGTAATGTAGCAGGATTAGTATATTTGGTGCCAAAGCCCGCACTCCAGGGATAGGCTGAGATAAAGGGAGTGGTTGCATGTGCAACGGCTATGTCTGTACCAGAAGAGGAGAAAGCTACACTATTACCAGTGCCCGCTGGTAATGTAGCAGGATTAGTATATTTGGTGCCAAAGCCCGCACTCCAGGGATAGGCTGAGATATAAGGAGTGGTTACATGTGCAACGGCTATGTCTGTACCAGAAGGGGAAAAAGCTACACTATAACCGGTACCCGCCGGTAATGTAGCAGGATTAGTATATTTGGTGCCAAAACCAGCGCTCCAGGGATAGGCTGAGATACGAGGAGTGGATGCATGTGCAACGGCTATGTCTGTACCAGAAGAGAAGAAAGCTACACTATTACCGGTACCCACCGGTAATGTAGCAGGATTAGTATATTTGGTGCCAAAACCAGCGCTCCAGGGATAGGCTGAGATAAAGGGAGTGGTTCCATGTCCAACGGCTATGTCTGTACCAGAAGGGGAAAAAGCTACACTATAACCGGTACCCGCCGGTAATGTAGCAGGATTAGTATATTTGGTGCCAAAACCAGCGCTCCAGGGATAGGCTGAGATAAAGGGAGTGATTCCATGTGCAACGGCTATGTCTGTACCAGAAGGGGAAAAAGCTACAACCGACCCGGTACCCGCCGGTAATGTAGCAGGATTAGTATATTTGGTGCCAAAACCAGCGCTCCAGGGATAGGCTGAGATAAAGGGAGTGGTTCCATGTGCAACGGCTATGTCTGTACCAGAAGGGGAAAAAGCTACACTAAAACCGGTACCCGCCGGTAATGTAGCAGGATTAGTATATTTGGTGCCGAAGCCCGCGCTCCAGGGATAGACCGAGATAAAGGGAGTGGTTGCGTGTGCAACGGCTATGTCTGCGCCCATTATTTACGCTCCTCGAGTCTTTTATTCTGTGTGTTTTATTATGTTGTTTACTTCTGCAAGACGAGATTCAGTTTCAGCAAGTAATGCCTTGATCCGCTCCTTAAACTCACCATCGTGAAAATCAGGATCACTTAGCATGCTTTTGTACCGTTCAGCATTCAGTGAATGACAATAATGATCAACCTCTTGAGACCGAAGAAAACTGCTAACTATATCGGCTTTTTCAATTTCAGTTAATATCTTATACTCCACAATAATACACCCCCTTTAAGGTTAAATAATAACCTATCCCACGCCAAATAAAGGAAGACACCATCCTAGGGCTGGTATCTCAGCATATCCAACCGCATTATCGTGATACTGATTTGCGCCACCCGCCTCACAGTAAAACCCTAAAACACCAGAGGCGTAAGTAATATCGACAACAGTGTCAACCAAGACACCATTCTTAAATGCCCTTAATGTCGAACCCAAAACCTCAAACTTTACAACATCGTTATCCACAATATCAAAGACTATCTCTTTCAAGATCGTCTTCACGCCAGCATCAAAACGCACGAAAGATTGAGGCGAGACCAGGAACTCCAAACCGTACCCGTTGAAAGGATCGGTCAGGCTCATACGACACAAAAGTATCATGGTTTATGCCGGCACATATAAGAATTTCAACTCTATTGACATATCGGCAGCAACGTCCATGTTGACGTTATACTTGGTATTGTTCGCACTCGAAACCCGCATTGTGTTGGCTGAAATATAGGCAGGATCACCACGAAGATTCCACGAACCGATTTCGGGCGGCCGTGTTTCAATTTGTGCATCATCCGCACCGATGAACGCATCTGAAAGAACGATATCGCCACTCATGAATCACCATCCTCAACTTAATCAAGATAGAAACTAACAAACCCTGATGTCTGAACTCCAATGGAAAGGTTGATGATGAATGCATTACCAGTGCTAAGGATCATACCACCTTCTGTGTGGTTGCTAACAAACCCTCGAGGCTCTCCTGATGCCCCTAAATCCATGGGGCCAGAAAGGGCAGTAGTACCATCATACAGGGTGAGATTCGTTTCACCACCAACAACGATCACCAGGGAAGTAATCACGATCCTTTTCCCGGAAACGCCGGTAATTATTGTGTTATCGCCGATTGTAGAGCAATTAATTGCGGTTGTTCGTAGTCGTCTAACCATGTTCACGCTCCTATGTTATTAAGATTGCTTTTGCTGTTAGTGTCCACGTACCAGCAGTCGCGATCGACTTAACCCGCATATATTGTGCCATTACGGGACACTGTACGCAGAGCTTTCTGTTACCATCGCCCCTTTGAAGTTGTATGTTTCTTGATTCGATATCTTCATTTTCATACCAGTTAGAATTATCATCGGAGAATTCGACATCAATACATAGCGTAGAAGCAACAGCGGCAGCCGTGGCGTTTATTTCCATCAATGCCTTTTCATAGGGTGCGGAAAGGAAGGCACTCGAAAACTTTTCTGTTGTTGATATGGATTCGCTCTTGAATAGATCAACGGTTCGTTGCCTTTTATATACTTTGAGCCAACCCTGTGACCATTCGTTTTCTTCTTGATCAAGAATCATAGCGGAGTCATAAGTCTCAATCATGGTAATTTCTGCGGGCATATCATCACCTCCATAAAATTATTACATCACGCAAGTACCAGCCCAGAAATCAGCACACAAATTCAGATACACCACCGCCTCCAGGAGGTTACAACACGGAGACGGTGGATATTTTCTTTCTGCTTGTGGTTGACGAGCCTTACCCACTATTTGTACGACCGCGCCTGAAGTAAGGCTAAGTCGGCATCGGCACCCGCATTACCCTGGGTGATCACAGCCTTGATGTCACCATAAGATGGAGCATCAAGCCAGCTCTCAGGATCATCCATAAGACCAAATGGATACGCAAAGGTGTGATGCAGTCCTTGGCCACGCTCCAGCAAGTGTAAAACCGTAGGAGACGTTGTCGAATGATCCGTGCCAACCGCACGCACATTTATTTTGCCACCATCCAGATCGAGAATATTCACGTGTGTGGAAAACACGCCAGATGCGGCGACTGTCGGCTCGGGAACGATACCAATGTTCTCACCTACCGCCATCCATGTGTGCGCGTTATCCTCATTACCGCCAAAAATATTCTGGTCAATGATGAACTTACCGTAATGATTCTCCATCATCTTGAGAAAGTCCCAAGATGCAAGATCAAATGGGATATCCTTATCCTGATCGATTGAGAGTTTGAGATTGCTGATTGTGGTGTAGAGTTTTGTGTGTTGCTCCCACGCGCGAAGAAGGAAAAGGACGTAAGGATAATCTGTTGGCAGTGGCACCCTCTCGTCGCCGCTTGCGGCAGTTGTCCAGTCGTAATGCTTCTTTGCCATCATATAACCAGCAGGCGCGCCTTCAAGCCCTTCCATCAGCCGGGCAATGATAGACAGTTTAGCAGAGCCGGTGAGATAACCGGTATCACCAACCGTGTTGAATGTAGCCAGGTCCCATGAGATCTTAATCTGCAGATTTCTGAACTTAGCAGGCACCAAGGCAAAGACCTTATCCCAAAGAGACCTTCCAAACCGGATTACAATATGATCCTCTTGATTCTTAGAAGGCCCCGCTTGTCTCTGCATTGATGGAACTCTACCGGTTTGGTAATACGACATCGCCTGAGCAAGCATGCCATCCAAAGAGTAGATCACGTTAGCGCCATCCACGATCTCAATCTTTGAAATACAACTAGCCGGTGGACTATCTTTGTTATAGGTGGCCCCATTCTTTGCAGCAAACCTGATCTGAATCTCAGAAACAGGATCGACAACCGCTAACTCGGTAACAAGATTACCGGAATCAGCCAGTGTCTTTTCATTTTCAATGTAAACTTCACGAAGTTTCATAATCCAAACACCCCCTTCTTATTATTTAAACGTCTTTGTAAGCCCACGTGATAAAGCGTACAGGACCAACATAATGGGTCCCGACCACGAGGGCAGATTAACACCCCAATCAGTCAGGCCGCTCACAAGGGTCAGGATTAGACCAGGAACGCCCGTGATCCAGAACTCCGTTGTCCGATACCCTGGTTTTGTTGGTTCCATTCTTATGCCCCTCCATCCAGCACTCGATTTTGGTGAGTTTTTTCTCAACCTTAATCATCCAAACAAACATAGGTATAAGCAACAATTGAACTAATTGCAACCATTCCATAGTCGCAAACCCTTACCTACTACCCGCCCGCCTTTTCTTTCAGGGCACGCAGGGTTGTGGCAATCGCAGCAACCCGCTGGATATTCTGAGCCGCACCCTTAGGGCCTCGAGGCGGAAGCGTAATAGCAGAAATCGCGGAATGATACGGAGCAAATCCCTTGCTCCATTCATCCCTACCGATTGCAACGCCTTCTGCAAATCGGCCAGGGCCTTTCTTTGTTGCGTTAACTCTCCACTTCTCATCACCAGCAGCCTTAACGCCCTTGCCGTAACGGCCTGCATTCGCAGCCGCCGTCACACCGCTTTTGTAGTTATTCTCTGCCTCTCCTGATGCAGCAGCCCACGACTTACGAGGATTCTGAATACCGGTTTGATAATCACCTCCGGCAGCCGATGCACGCCTTACCCACTTATCAGAGTTCTGATCCATTGGTTTTATACCAGCCATCGCCAAACCTCCTTATACATTATATAGTGGTTTTCCAAGGAAAACCTGTCTGTTACCACAAGATATAGTGGTAACAGATTTATGCCAAATAATGTCACTTGACACCTACCCTTGTCAAGTCTTATTTTTATGTGTGAACGAAATAGGATATCCCACCAACTGGAAGGAAAAAGCTGAAAGAATCAAAGACCTTGCAGGTAGAAAGTGCAAGACGTGCAAACATCCTCACGATCCAAAAAAAGGGTTTACGCTAACCGTACATCACCTTGATGGAAACAAAGCAAACTGTGAGGACATGAATTTAGCAGCATTGTGTCAGCGCTGCCATCTGGTATATCAGGGCACCCTTAGAAAAACAGCACCAGGACAACTTGCGTTGCCCTGGTAAGAAAGGAGATTTTCTCATATGCATTATACATCATCGACCAACAGCTTATCGATAGAATTTCTACAAAGGATGAACGGCACCGACCATAAGGTGCTTGATGTCATCGTTGATATGTGCTACCGGACAGCCCCGAAATCACCAACTGGAGCTCTCTATTGTTTCCCAGGGCAGAGGTGGTTAGGCCAGCGGCTTGGAAGAACAAGGGAAACGATATCACGGTCTGTATCCAAACTACACACTTTGGGCCTAATTACTGTCACCCACCGGAGAAAGGTGCACAAGAGATGGCAAACTAACCTTTATCAGCTCGGCCATCAACTCCTCTACTGCCTCAATCAGGGGAGAAAGGCCGTGTCCGCCCTTCTTCACCGTGTGACGGAAGCATCACACATAGTAAAAAAAGACTCTATCAGTATGGGACAAACAGCCAAAAAATCGGACTTTTCTTTTAATAATAAGTCCCCAGGGCTGAGTGATATTATCAACCGGGTTGGAAAGGCACTCGGTTACGAGTAAAAAATCAACAGAAAGGAGCACCGAATGGAACAGACACTAGAAAAGTCTCAAAATACAGGGGTACCCACAGTAGTTTTAGACATTCCTTTGTTTTTAATCCACTCCGAGGGGCAAAGCGTCAGAGAGGCGACAGACGATGACCACGTTGTCGAGCTTGCCATGTCAATCTCAAAGCATGGATTGTTGGAGCCGATAGTGGTCGAAGAAATGGAAAACGGAGAGTATCAGCTACTAGCAGGATTCCATAGACTCGCAGCTTTTCACAGGCTCCGGAAGCAGACCATACCCGCCATCATAAGACAGGAACATACGGGTCCAGTCAAGGCAATCGCACTGGTTGAAAATATAGTACGCAAGGATATGAGCCTTGACGAACAAGTCAAGGCAGTGGCCCATCTCCACACAGAAGAAAACCTGTCTATATCCTCTATTTGTGATTTAATAGGGAAAGGTACGGCATGGGTACAAAAACGTCTCATGATACCCAATCTTCCCGAGGAAGTACTAATCGAGCTTATGGATGGTATAATATCTATCAGCCATGCAGAAGCCATCGGAAATGTTCAAGATCCATCTTTGCGTAGAATCCTACTTAACCAGGTGGTTAACCAAAAACTCACAGCGAGGCAAACTGAAGATCTTGCGGCACTGTATCTCCAGGCACCCTCTGTATCCTTCGCCATCGAAGCAGGGATGGAAACGCAGAAAGAAATACAAAACCAACAGAAGGCGACACGCCGCTGTGACATTGGAGGAGAAATGATGTCGATCGAACATCTTACTTTTGTGGCGATATGCCCAGCGTGTCTTGCAGAGATACACGACACGCTCGAAGAAAAATATAAAAGGGGGGCGAAAAAAGATGGCGATTGATCCAGTAAAATGCAAATTCTCAGATGGGTGTTGCAAAGATGTATTTATTGCTAAAATCGGGAAACAACTTCCAAGGTGCCGCATTCATAAAACTCAGAGATTGGTTTGTAATATCGGGGTATGTCCAAAGAAGGAGGTATAAAATGGCAATTGACCCAATCTGGTTTGCAATAGAGCAAACATCAAGGGTTGTAAAATCATTGGGATGGGAAGTTACAAAGACAGACACAACCGGCGACACGGTGCTAATAACAATCAGCAAAAAGAAAGAGGATATCTTAAAACCATAACAGCCATGCCGACAACCTTAGGAGATAGGTTTATGCCAACATGGGGCGGATATCCGCCCCACATGTCACCAGAGGATACAACAATATGGAAGAAGTACAAATACAAAATACTAAGCGAAGCGGACGCTATGTATTTTGATGTAGGCTTAGGTGGACAGACAGAAGTACCCCCGGGCACCCCGGAGGAAATGGCAAGAATGTGGCTCAGGAACACGCAGAAGCGGGCAGATGTAGTACTCGAGACAACAAACGGATGGACTATAATCGAACTCAGAGAGAACGCTACATCCTCAGCAGCGGGCAGACTACTACAATACCGAGAACTATGGAACCAGGATCCGCCAGACAACAAACCAGTAATCCTCAGGCTCGTATCAAATTCATACGACAAAGACCTCGACGGCCTTTGTAAAACACTCAACATCGAATACCTACAGGCCTGAAAAACATGCCATTCGTACAACAACCATTTGAACTCAGAGACAACTACAGGGGCGACAAAATAGTCGTCTACAAAACGCCGATGGGCGACGAAACCACGTTGTTCAACCTAACCCGCCCTGTCACAGATATTTACGAGGACATAAAACAAAAAATAAATTACTACACACAAAAAGAAGGCCCGGTACCAAAGCCGCTCCGCTGGATACCGGCGGTCATTAATATACTCGATGACACACAGGATATGCTTTACACGGGGCTAATGCTTGCAAAACCATTACTCAAAAGACTACCGACCAGGATAATTCCTGTGGTAGGTTGGGCAATGGTTGCAAACGACTTGCTCAATATGGGCACAACGACACTTGGCCAGGCAATGACATTGGGCTTCAAAAAACCAAAGGTCCTAACAAGGGACCCCAAACTAAGAGCAAAGCTTTTAGACCCAAGCAGAGCCTTCAGTGAATTCATGGGGAAATCAGGATTACGCAATAAGTTTGGCGCACTGTTACAAGGACTACAAGCAGCAGATACGCTTTTTGATAAAGGCATGAAGTTAGGCCAGATCATGGGAGGAATTTCAGATGGCGTATGGGGAACAGTAAAAATGGTATGGGATGGACTAAACCCACTGCTCGCGGTTGATCCATTCAGGCAACAGGCGACAATGAGAAAAGACTACCAGGCAATAGACCAGGCGGGGCGAGATATCATCAACGGTTTTTATGAAGCGGGAAAGGGCGCATGGAATTATCTTTCAGGAACTTTTAGCCCAAAGAGATCAACAATGGAGATGAAAGCAGCAAGACTACTTTTACAGATGCCGCAACTTTATAATATAATCGACGGACTCGATGACGAGGACGTCATAAGAATAATAGCAGCCCAAAACATCGCGGTTGGTGTGTTCGCAGACGTACCAGGACAAGTATCGCACGACAGAGCAGACAAAATCCTGATACTGCCATTCCCAAGGGCAATACCAGTGAACCCAATATCAGTACAAGCACTCCAAGAAGCAGGAATTGATATCGAAAACATGAGACCGTGTCTTGACCCAGCAATACCATGGCCAAGTATAGGCCATTCAATCGATGAAGCATTAGAAACCTCATGGGCACTCGAGCTGAAACTCAGGGAGAGAGCAGACAAAGACCCTGAAAAATGGGCGCCGATATATCTAATGGCCAGAGAATCAGGAGCAGATATAATCGAGAAGATCACCGGGGTAAACGAAGCCGAGTACACAACATACCCGACAGACATCATAGCTGCCGCAATGGTAGCGGACATGGATTTTCAACTAATACCACCGTGGGAAGACAAAGACTTACAGACACTTTTACTCGGAGCAATGAGAGAGGCGGAAGTCAAAGGCCTTGATTATCCACAAGAGCGAGACTGGATCACGGCAGCAGAAAAAAACGGCCTTGCGTGGAGAAGAAAAAACCCCACCAGGCAACAAGAATAACCTACCACCAACCCATTAAGACATACTGCCCCCCCGAAGAGAGGGATACCTCGCCTCATCGGAGTAACACCGACACTGTATTTGTTCGTTAGAAAGATATTCATGTGTCTACCGTGTAACTCCGATTGAGGAGTTAAAAAATCACGCCAGACAAGCTGTCATGATTTTTTTATCCCTCAGTCGGGGGGGAGATAGAAAGCCTCCCCTTGTGACCTTAACACAACAGTGAAAGGCCACAAAGGGAGGCCGAAATAACAAGGAGGTGATACAAATGACAATAAGCACACTAAAAGCAGTAGCATTAGGCTACATCATGGGACTACTCAACGCAGTAGTAGCAATCACACTCTGGTACATCGGATAAATCAGACGGGGCCGAAAGGCCCCACCTTTTTTTTGTGCCCACACCTCCGGACCGTGCTGCTCACGCAGCACGGTTGATTGCGTGAGCAATCACCAGCCACTACCTTCCACGCGTCCCGACCGTGTCATGCCTGACACGGTTGATTGCGTGAGCAATCAGAGGCAAAAATCCCCCCCCGCAAAATTCAAAAAACATGTTTAATACATGTTCCTGATACCCCATCAAATCTTTTCGGACGTCCCCAAAAAGGCCGTGGGGTCTCCTAACCCTAAAACAGCACTTTTTTATACATAT
>Ga0180732_1002019_pt1 | contig 11416 bp, 12 predicted proteins | sample KR11_01MetaG_FD_148674 | JGI IMG/M metagenome (GOLD analysis project Ga0180732, IMG submission 148674) | Groundwater microbial communities from the Olkiluoto Island deep subsurface site, Finland - KR11_0.1 MetaG | ecosystem: Environmental > Aquatic > Deep subsurface > Groundwater | place...
TTTAATATGTCATTAATTCTGTCCCCTTCGGTCATTACATAACATATATGTTTTCATAATATATAAATTTATGGCAATTAGGTTCGTATCAAATTTAATTTAGCCGAAAGTCATGTAATATACAGGCTTCAGTGTTAAGTATAGAAAGCTCGATACCTCATATATCTATATTTATACGATGAAAGTATAGAATATAGATGTATTTATATGGACGAAAATGAAAAAATCGATGGGTTCAAATTCGCTGTGACGTTGCTCACAGCTTTAGGTACAATTATATATGTACTATATGCTTATTTTCATAACAATGCTGTTGATAACAATTTGTATACATCTAGTTTAGGACTAATTACTATATTGTTAATATCTGCTCTCTTACTTATCGCATATATTTCGGTTAAAGGTTTTTCAGCAGAAGTAAAAGATAATAATCAAAAAGAGAATCTAGAAAAATTGGCTTCAAACATTTATTTGATAGCATTTTTAATGGGATTCATAGCATCAATATATATAATAAGCTTTTTTTTATTGACAATCACTGGATACAGATACAATCAAAATGAACCTATATTTATAGTCATGACTTTTATTATTTTATTTTTTGGGTATGTTGGTTTCAGTAAGTTTATAATGAAAAGCCAATTGGAATTTCCTTTAACAAAAATGAAATCGATATTAATTTTTGCCTTATTATTTGTTTTGTTTTTTACATTATGGTCTGCTTCATATACAGCTATTTTAGGCTTAATGCAAGGTGATGTTATAGATAATATGGACAGCATTTATTATAAAAATGGAGAGCCGATTCCTGTATCTATTGAGGTAATAGGTCAGAATCCAGACTTATCAATATATTTATATAACGTAAGTTCTGAAATCGACAATATTACATTAAAGCCAACACATGACTCAAATAAAGTAGAATCTGGAAAGTACTTAGTTGGCAATGCTTTTGATTCTGGAAAATACTTTGTATTTATCAACATCACAAATCCTAATATGACCGAAGGGTATTATGAATTAATATATTCACGCTCAATAAATGGGCGTTCAATAGATAAACACGGCAAAAGTTTCTATTTATTAAACAAAACTGAAGTTTAGTAGATTAAATAAATATAGTTCTATGCCCTATAAAACTATATATTATTTACTATGAAAATTAGCTCTACCGATTTTCATACCTACTCGCCATTTTTGCATTGAATATTTTTATATATCATATGGAATAAAATCTTAATTCTATCTATTGTTTAATTGCTATAAGTACTTCGAATTTATCATAAGAACGAACAAATTTACCCTCGGTGGTAGTAACATTCAAGAAGTTATCAACCCCGACAATTTCAGACCAAATCATGGTCGTCCCCCCCAAGATTCTCAATTCAAATTGATATTTTTTCCCTGAGGTTAACTCTCCTTTGTTTGGAGATTGAACATTGTTAATGTATAAAATCCCTTTCCCTGGGGGAATAGTATCTATATAATAATCAACTATATGCTCTGTGTATATCATTTGTTTCTGTGTTGGTAATGGGGTTTTCGATGGTGAAGCTATTGACGAAGTTGGTTCAGAAATAGTACATATTGTAGACCCATCAGTTGTTATACAATCACTTACCTTATATAAAATTGTTATTTCTCCATCGTATAAAGAAATTTTATTGAATTGTAGCAAAGAAGAGCAAGGCGATAATCCACTGGAGAGATAATTACAATTGTTTTTTTCCAGCTCTATTTTACCTCTAAATAATATTCCATCATTTTTATTGAGTTCTAATAAATTATATGTGACATCATTTAATTCAATTTCCATTTTATTAGCAGATATTTTTGGAGAGAATTGAAAAGGAATACTCAAATAAATTTTCCCATTTTTTATATCTTCAATAGTGCTTTCCCCTGTGAGATAATAACCATCTACTTTACTTTCATAAGTTTTTTTATTATTTATAACAAAAAATGAACAAGCATCAGAAGTCATCGATAAATCGCATTTGTTATTTAATAATTTAAGATTTTCTTCCAGTTGTTGTACGGTTATATTAGAACCACTACTTTTTGAAGCTTTTAAATCATTATCATTAAATGGATTCTGAAAATTATCCATTATGTTTGAATTATCAACACAACCAATCGTTAATAATGAAATTATTAAAATCAATACTATTTTTAATTTCATTTTAATTACCTCTGTATAAAAATACACCATATCGTCTTGTTGAACGGAATTCGCAAAATGCGCCCAACAGTATAAACGCAAATCCTATAATCCAATAAATATTATTGAAAACAAGATTTCGTGGTGTGTTATATGTGTATATCATTACCATTTGGCTGGAGAATATTAGGAGAAACCCAAATAATACAGCTAATCCACCAACAATTCTAACAACCCAAATAGTAAGGTCGTTGTATAGATTTAAAGAATCGATATATTTTATCCACACATAAAAAATACTTACAACAATGTATGATGCTATTAATAATAATCCATAATCAACATAAGTAAATAGGGAAGAACCAGATTTCACAAAGATGGAAAGTGTGAGGATTACTATGAAAACTATCAAAGCATTATACATTCTTTCAAAGAATTTACGATTTCTTTTGACTATTCTTCGATTTGTAATAAAATTTGGTAATTGTAACATCTTCCTTATCTTTCTCCAAGTTTTCCACTTGAACTTCAGTAATTACAGTTCCTAATATTTTTTATTGGATTTGTATTTTTTGGTGGTGTAATATGAAATTAACTGAGTTCTCGATGAAAGGTAGCCTGTGTTTTTTTATATGGGAGAAGTCCTTACTCGGCTTCTTATGTTTTGTCATATTTATCCCATTATTCCTGGCTTACTTCTCATTTGGATTCGCATATTCGCACGGATCCGTGAAAATCTGTCTGATCCGTGTCATCCGTGTTCTATTTAGAACTAAACCTATAAAACATGAAAAATAAATAACTCTTTGAATAACTGTACTGAGCAAGCATGTTAAATTCCTTAACCGATGACATATGAGTAAAGTTAAGGTTAATATCTGACATCACATCTAACAAATGGGTTATGATCATGCTACAACTTCCCCCTCACCAGCGCCTGACAACAGATTTCCCCATCCTGCATTTCGGGAAACTGCCTGAATTCGACATGAGAACCTGGGATTTTCGTGCTGAAGGACTTGTTGAAAACCCCGTCAGGCTGACATACGATGAATTCGTGGCACTTGAGAAGACCGCGGATGTCAGCGATTTTCATTGCGTGACCGGATGGAGCAGGTTCGATAATAAATGGGAGGGGGTCAGGTTCAGTGATATTGCAAAGCTCGTGAAACCAAAAACCAGCGCCCGGTTTGCCACGATAGAGTGCGATGGCGGGTACACTACCAGTCTTCCCCTTACTGAGCTTATGGAACCTGATGTGCTCCTCGCTTACATTTTTGATGGAAAGCCGCTTGAACCGGCGCACGGGGGACCACTCAGGCTCGTTGTGCCGAAAAAATATGCCTACAAGAGCGCCAAATGGGTGAGGCGCGTGGTGTTTACAGAGGAGCAGGTGACGGGGTTCTGGGAAGAAAGAGGGTACAGTAACAGCGCTGACCCGTGGAAAGAGGAGAGGTATTCGAATTAAGTTCTATGGGAATTATCGAGAACGAGCTTTTTAATATTTCATATTGACAAAAAGATAATATACTTTGAGAACTTAGATATCTTTGTGATTACAGAATGCTAAGTGAAACAATAATTTCAAAAGGATATCAGACCGTAGTACCTGCAAAAATAAGGAAAGCCCATAAAATAACGCCGGGCGATGTTCTTGAATGGAGCGATACAGAAAAGGGAATAATCGTGCAGCCACGAAAAAAAAGAACATTCCAGGACATAATCGGATTGATAAAAACAGAGGGTCTGCCCGATGCAGTAGAACTTAAGAAGAGAATCCAGAAAGGAGAAAAAATATGATCTTTGCGGATTCCTCTTATTTTATCGCCGCATTAAAAAAAGATGATCGATGGCATAAGGACGCTTTGAAACTGTCTGGAAAAGTTAAGGAACAGTTGCTCGTCTCCGAACTTATCATGAGCGAAAGCATAACATTGGTCGGTTCTTTCGAAGGCGGCAAGGCTGGAAAAACACTTTATGAATTTTTTTTGGATAATTGCAGAATAGAATATTTGGATGAAGAGATGATGGAAAAATCTATGACCACATTCTTGAAATACGATGGTTCGATATCTCTGGCAGATTCGTTATCCATTGAGATAATGAAAAAATATGATGTGAATAAGATTATTTCATTTGATAGTGATTTTGATAAAATTCAAGAAATCGTCAGGATTCATTAGTAAGTGCTCCTAAGAGGCGCGAATCCAGATACGCTTTGTTATATGACCGAGCCGGATAGGGCGAGGCAAGGAAACAGAAGGTTTCCGTAAAGTTAAGGTTAATATCTGGCATCGCCTGTAATAAACAGGTTAAGATCATGCAAAAACTCCCCCCTCACCAGCGCCTGACAACAGATTTTCCCATCCTGCATTTCGGGAAAGTGCCTGAATTCGACAGGAGGACATGGGATTTTCGTGCCGAGGGGCTTGTTGAAAACCCTGTCAGGCTGACATACGATGAATTCATCTCACTTGAAAAGACCGCGGATGTCAGCGATTTTCATTGCGTGACCGGATGGAGCAGGTTCGATAATAAATGGGAGGGGGTCAGGTTCAGCGATATTGCAAAGATCGTGAAACCAAAAACAGGCGTCCGGTTTGCCACGATTGAGTGCGATGGCGGATACACTACCAGTCTTCCCCTTGCTGAACTTATGGAACCTGATGTGCTCCTCGCTTACATTTTTGAAGGAAAGCCGCTTGAACCGATGCACGGGGGACCCCTCAGGCTTGTTGTGCCGAAAAAATATGCATACAAGAGCGTGTAGAATATCAAGCAATAAATCTATCTATTTTCAGTAAGTGAAAGGAGAAACAGGAACCAAAAAGTTAAGAAATCTGTGTTCATCGGCGTCATGCCCGCCGCAATGCATATACACGTCTCTGCAGGAATTCTTCATTGTAGAGAAATCAGAATAACTTTACTTCCTCAATATCTGTATGCTCGTCCTTGCACCTGCCGAAAGTTCCACTTCTTCATTCCTACCAGGCTTTGCATAAGCGTCGATTATGCGTATCTCGCTCCCGATATCCAGTCCATTGACTATATCTGCATGTTCACCCCAGAGTGCCACTCTTATCCGTCCGGTATCATCAGAGATATAGATATTCGAAACCTTATTCTTTGTCCCATCAGCCCGCTCAAATTCCTTGATCTCATCAAGCCCAGATACATGACCCGAAACACTATAGGAGGTGTTGATCCCAATGTCAGCAATAGGAGTGAGCGGTTCTGAATAATCAACTGCTGCATTGCTCTTAACAATGCTCCCGCCTGAGCCGATCTGCAATTCTGTCTGGTTGCTGAATGAGTTGTCCCGTGCGTATGCGTTCATGACCTCCACGGTATCTCCAGATTTAAATTCCGTCGCATCAGCCTTTGCATCCCATAAAGTCAGCCGTATCTTACCCGTGTCATCTCCAAGGGTTATATTCCTGACTTTGCCTGCTGTCCCGTCTTTTCGGGAAAATGTCCTGACAGCGCCCATATCAATTATTTTACCTATCATATTGAGTGAGTTCATGCCGTTCTTTACTTCGCTTATCTTTACGGGTTTTATGTCCACGGAAACTTCCTTATCAATATGCTCTATCCCCCCGCCCCTGCCCACATTGACCTCAAGACCGCCTTTCCCTTCCTTGACATATCCTTTCACTTTCAGGGACTGGCCTGGCTTGATATCCCCGATCTTCACAAGGTCGCATGCTTCGTCCCACAGCGCTGCTTTTATCGAACCTGTGTCATCTGCAAGGTTGAGGTTCACAACGCGCCCTGTCGTGTCATTATCGCGCGAGAACTCACGAATTTCGCTCACTGAGAGCACTTTTGCAATGAAGACAACATTGCTCCTGTCTGGGCTCATATCCTTTATTTTAACGGCCTCATTGACTCCCAATTCGCTTGATACGAGCATGGCAGCAGTCTTGAGGTCGCACAGGCCGTTCATGAACGTTATTTTTTCTTCGATCTTTGACTTGAATTCGTCGATTGTAAGCTTCCCTTCAAGTTTTTTGTAATATTCTTCGATCTCCTCGTGACTCGCCATGATATGCTAAGAAGAAAGGTACGGATAAAAGGTTTATGGTTCTTTCAGGCTGAGTGAAAAATCTCATACAAACGTCTATGTATCTTAAAAACCCAATTAATGCCTGATGCCTACAATAAGTGAAAAGATACTGAGCAGGGCTTCCGGGAAAACTGCTTCCGCAGGGGATTTCGTCATCGCAAATATAGATTATGCTATGGCTCATGACGGGACAAGCGTGCTTGCTGTAAAAGCTTTCAAGGAGATGGGTGCAAAGAAAGTCTGGGATCCGACACGGATAATTATCCCGTTCGACCACATAGCACCCGCAAATAATGAGACCGCGGCAAAGCTCCAGCAGGGTATCAGGCAATGGATAAAAGAACAGGGAATTACCAATTTTTTCGATGTGGGTGACGGCATCTGTCATCAGGTGCTGCCAGAGCAGGGATTTGCAATGCCAGGAAAGCTCATCATCGGCGCTGACTCCCATTCATGCACTTACGGCGCATTCGGGGCATTTGCTACAGGCGTTGGCGCAACAGACATGGCTGAGATATTCGCAACAGGGAAACTGTGGCTGCGTGTGCCGCAAACAATATGGTTAACAGTTGAGGGACGGCTTGCAAAAGGTGTTTCTGCAAAGGACATGACGCTTTACATAATAAAAAAACTGGGCGCGGACGGGGCGAACTATAAAGCAGTAGAGTACTACGGCGATGCCATATCTGCCCTCTCGATCCCTGAGAGGATGACGCTTTGCAACATGGCTATCGAAATGGGAGCAAAAGCAGGCATCGTGCCGCCTGATGAAAAGACAGACAAATATCTCAGGGGAAGAGCGCGGGAAAAATACACACCCGTATTCGCGGATGAGAACGCTGAATATATAGAAGAATACGATTTTGATGTAGGCGACCTTGAGCCGCAGGTGGCAAAACCGCATGAAGTAGACAATGTGGTCTCTGTCGGGGAAGTGGCAGGAACACACCTTGACCAGGTCTTTATAGGCTCATGCACCAACGGGCGGTACGAAGACCTTGAGATTGCAGCGCGTATCCTGAAAGGGAAAAAAGTCAGGGCGCGTACAATAGTTCTGCCTGCTTCGCGCGAAATTCTTATCAAAGCCGCGGAATCGGGCGTCATCGCCGTGCTCCTGAAAGCAGGCGCCATTATCGCGCCTCCGGGATGCGGACCATGCCTTGGAGCGCACATGGGAGTGCTCGCAGAGGGTGAAACATGCCTCTCAACCTCCAACCGCAACTTCAGGGGAAGGATGGGGACAGGCGGGCTGATATATCTCGCATCTCCAGAGACCGCGGCTGCAAGCGCGCTTGCAGGAAAGATAGCTGACCCCAGGGATGTGAAGCAATGATTTCAAGGATCCTTTCTGAAAAAATAAAATACGACGGCTCGCAGATAGCTCCGCTATGGGCTTACAGCATGGGAATAAAGGGGGACTCGATGGTGATCTTCCATGGGCCGATGGACGTTACCTTCGATAATATGAAAGACCTTGAAGATGAAAAAGCAGGAAAGACGATCATGGGAGATGATGTTGTCCACATAATCGTGGAACGGTTCGATTCACCGGCCAGCATGCGGCTTGCATACTACATGCAGCGCCTCCTCATTGTCTGCATCAGGGATGCCCTTATGAGGCAGGGAATTCAAACGACCAGGAATGGCGATGACCTTTATGTCGATGATGGGAAGCTCACGGTTAGCATAGCCACAGCAGGTGTAACAAGTGAGAAAATACACTGCGGGATAAATATAACAACAGTTGGGACGCCGGCAGAGGTCAGGACGGCTTCGCTTGAAGAGCTTGGGATAACGGACTGGAAACCTCTTGCGTGGGAGATAGCAGAGACATTTATAAATGAAATAGAAGATATCGAAGGGGATATCGTAAAAACGAGAAGTTTATGAAATGTGGACTATAATTGGCTGGCTGAACACCAAATAATTCAATCCCTGTTTCTTTCAATACTTTCCAACAAAACGTTTAAAATAACTAAAGTTATCTAACAACACATAATCATGAGAAGCAATAACATCAAGAAAGGGCTTGAGCGCGCCCCGCACAGGTCCCTGTTGAAAGCAGTGGGGCTGACGGATGAGGAAATGGAATTGCCCTTCATAGGGGTCGTGAATTCATGGAACGAGTTGATCCCGGGGCATATACACCTTGATAAGCTTGCAGAGGCTGTAAAAGCAGGCATCAGGATGGCTGGCGGCGTGCCGTTCGAATTCAATACGATCGGTATCTGCGACGGCATAGCAATGGGACATTCGGGTATGAAGAATTCGCTTCCAAGCAGGGAATTGATAGCAGATAGCATTGAGTTGATGGTCGGGGCTCACCAGTTCGACGGTATGGTCATGATACCAACGTGTGACAAGATCGTTCCCGGTCACCTGATGGCAGCAGGAAGGCTTGATATACCGACAGTAGTGGTCACCGGAGGTCCAATGATGCCCGGTATCGTAAACGATGAACCTCGGGATCTTATATCTCTTTTCGAGGCTGTGGGTGAGCGCAGGAATAATAAAATCACAGAACAGGACCTCAAGAATCTTGAGGACTGCTCATGCTGCGGCGCTGGCTCGTGCGCTGGTCTGTTCACGGCGAATACCATGGCATGTGTAACTGAAGCGCTTGGAATGAGCCTGCCCGGATGCGGCACAGCGCATGCAGTTGATGCTAAAAAAACAAGGATAGCAAAGCGATCGGGTATGAAGATACTTGAACTTGTAAAGAATGGAATAACCGCGCGGCATATCGTTACACAGGCCTCTCTTGATAACTCAATCCGCGTGGACATGGCGATCGGCGGCAGCTCGAATACCGCGCTTCACATGCCTGCGATAGCTGCAGAGTTCGAGCTTGAACTTCCCCTTTCAAGGTTCGATGAACTGAGCAGGGAGACGCCTCATCTTATCAGCCTCAGACCCGGAGGCAACAGGTTCATGATTGATTTCGAGCGCGCAGGGGGCGTTCCTGCAATTCAGCAGAGGCTAAAGGCAGCTCTTGATCTTGATACATTGACCGTGACTGGAAAAAGCCTGGAAGAGAACCTGAAGGAATATATAATCATAAATCCACGAGCCAATAAGGAGATAATCGCAACGCTTGATTCGCCCGTGCACCCCGAAGGAGGAATAGCCGTGCTTCGCGGAAGCCTTGCGCCGCAAGGGTCTGTGGTAAAGCAGACTGCGGTGAGCCAGAATATGCTGAAATTCTCTGGTATTGCAAGGGTTTTTGACAGCGAGGAGCTTTCGATGAAGGCTATCATGGAAAAGAAGATAAAACCTGGCGACTGCATCATCATACGTTATGAAGGTCCTAAGGGAGGACCGGGGATGAGGGAGATGCTTTCACCCACAGCCGCCATCGCAGGCATGGGATTGATCGAGTCAGTAGCGCTTGTAACGGACGGGCGGTTCTCAGGAGGGACAAGGGGGCCTTGCATAGGTCATGTATCACCTGAGGCTGCTGAGGGCGGACCCATTGCGCTTGTGAGGGAAGGGGACATCATAGAGATCGATATCCCGGCGCGCGTTTTGAACCTTGCTGTTTCAAAGGAAGAGATGGAAAAGCGCAGGAAAGACTGGAAAGCTCCGGCTCCGAAAGCTGTGAAGGGATATCTTGCACGATACCGGCAGCATGTGAGTTCGGCGGATAAGGGTGCTGTATTCAGGTAGCTGGCTGACTCCTGCATCCTGGCTCGCAGAATTGAAAAAAATATGGTTAAACAGCTTAGCCTTAAGGATATTGTATTGTTAGGGCGAACATTCGATGAATATTACAGGATGTTCGACCTGAACGATGAACTCTTGAAAAAAGAGAAAATTCTTGATGCAGCCTCAGGTGTCAGCTCTTTCTGCGCTCAAGCCTGCGCCAGAGGATACAATGTAACAGCTTCTGAGAATAACATCAAAAGAGATACGCATTTTTCCGATCGTGAATCTAAAGGGAAATAGGTCGAGTTTTATTGAAACTTTGATGCATGATGAAGAAATAGGACGTTATAGGATATCAATAAGAAAAGTAAGTTACGAGTTTATGAAAAACGGGAATGAGATGCTGGTAATAGAAAAATGATCGTATAGAAATAGAGGATCAAGGAGGGATAAATTTGACTGAATGCAGAAGTCTGGATGAAGTGCGTGAGAACATCGATAGAATAGACCGTGAGATCGTAAAACTCATCTCAGAGAGAAGTAGCTACGTCAGGCAGGCTGCGGGATTCAAAAAAACTACGGATGATGTAAAAGCTCCAAATCGGGTTGAACAGGTAATATCTAACAAAAGGGCTTATGCAAAAGAAATAGGTTTAGACCCTGATATGCGCGGTATGCATCGGGGAGATTTTATTTTATGAGTAATTATTCAACCCCATTATTTCTATTGGAGAAATAAATTGTAATTCTCATAATTATGAGGTGGTTTTTAATCAATTATTCAGTCCTATGCATTTCGATTGTGTTAACATTAATGTCATGAGTAGCCCCATTTACTGACCATTATTTCACATTAAAAAAAGTTTTAAATGATTCAACCTCTATTTCAAATGGAGATTAAGGAGTATAGTGGGCAGTGGGGGATTGTGGTGGTGTAAAAAAGTTTTACTGCCCACTATTAGTTCGTATGTATGCGAACATAGTATTTAAAGTTTATGGATCCACTCGATTATTACCGAAATTAAAGTTCTTGATACTCCTTCTTAGTTTCAATAGTATGCGCGTAATATCAGAACTCTACATACACCCATGCAAAATACAAATCTTTATTTACTATCGAATTTAATTTGTTTTAAAAGCTATGGAATTAAAAAAGATAGAGAAGATACTGCAAAAAGAACCCGAGGATGCAGCGGAAGAGCTCCTGAAGGAGGTTGAAAAGGCATACGGGGAGATTCCATACATCCTTAATTTCATGAAGCAGAAGCCCGAACTGCTAGTCACGAAGATCCTTTATGATAATTCCATAATCCGCGAATTCAAACGCCTTGATGCAAAGACCATAGAGCTAATATCCATTGGCGTATCGGCAGCGCTGAAATGCCCTCACTGCCTCAAGATGCATATCCGCGTTGCGCAGAGGCTCGGGGTGACCAGAGATGAGATATTTGATGCAATACTTATCGCCGGAACGCTCTCCAATGCCGCGGTGCTGGCTGAAGGCACAAGGGCGATGGATGCTGAGACCAGAGAAGAATGCA
>Ga0180732_1002020_pt1 | contig 11416 bp, 9 predicted proteins | sample KR11_01MetaG_FD_148674 | JGI IMG/M metagenome (GOLD analysis project Ga0180732, IMG submission 148674) | Groundwater microbial communities from the Olkiluoto Island deep subsurface site, Finland - KR11_0.1 MetaG | ecosystem: Environmental > Aquatic > Deep subsurface > Groundwater | place...
CTTAAGCCTTCACTCACGGCGACAGTGCGTATGCCTGTGATGAAAAGCTCACGAACAATGATGATGTAAATAGCCCAAGCAGAAGCTTCTCCTATCATCATAAGCCCTAAAAACGCAGCTAATGTGAGCATTTTGTCAGCGAGCGGGTCAAGAATAGCTCCAAGCATGGTCATTTGGTTCCACTCTCTGGCAATATAGCCGTCAAAAAAATCTGTAGCAGAAGCTAAAACAAATAAAAGTGAAGCAAAATAGTAGTTCCAAGTTATATCAAAACCATTCTCAGTAAAAACTTGCGGATTTAAAATAATCCAGAACATAAGAGGTGCTAAAAGTATGCGAAGAGATGCTAAGATGTTGGGTAGATTTAGCAAAAAAAGTCCTTAAAATATGAATAGGAAATTCTAGCCTTTTGGCTCTTAATATCGGCTTGTATTTGGCTTTTAATTGACATAGGTTTGAAATCTTGGATATCATAAAAAATGGAAAAATTAATGGATTTTAAAAAGATTGAAAATAGAGTTTTAGCGCTTAGCCCGTATCTTGAAAATATAAAAGTGAGTCTCCGCGGGGGGAGACTTTTTGCAAGCATGACGCCTGATTTTGAAGCACTGCAAAAAGCCAATATTATCAACATAGAAGATGAGCTGAAGTGGTACGCAGTGGAACTCTATAATCTTGAAGTACCGGATGAAGAAAAAATTCGCGGCTATGAAATAGTTTATCCTAAAATCAGCAGCGAAGAAGAGCCAAAAGAAGATGAAATATACAGACGTCTCAAAGGTTTTTTGCAAACACTTAGCAGTGCAAAAATAAACTACAATTCGCATTTGGAACTCGATTTGGGGCTTGACTCCATCGACTATGTAGAACTTTTTATTTTTGTAGAGGAGAGCTTCGGCGTTCTTATAGATGAAAAAAACTTTGCCTCCATGATGCGCTTGCATGAACTTTATTTGTATGTTAAAGAGCATTGCAAAGCTGTGCAAAACGCAAGCAGCAGCCTTAATGAAGCTCTCAAAGAGCCGATAAAAGAGAAACTCAGATACTCGCCTTTTATCATGCTGCTCTATAAAATTTTTCTTTTTCCTCTTTTTAAACTCTATTTTCGTCTTGAGGTGAGCGGAAGAGAAAATATTCCCCAAAGTCCTTGCATATTCGCGCCTTCACACCAGAGTATGCTTGACGGCTTTTTAGTGGAGTCGTCTTTGCCGTACAAGACTTTGAAAAACACTTTCTTTTTGGCCTACAAAAATGTTTTTGGTACAAAATTTTTAAAGCCGATTTCGGATAATGGGCAAACAATACTCATTGATGCCAATGAAAATCTCAAACACACCCTGCAGTATGTCGCTCTGCCGCTGCATGAGCATAAAAACCTTGTTATTTTTCCAGAAGGTGCCAGAACAAGAGACAGAGAACTTTTGGAATTTCGGCCTTTTTTTGCCATGCTCTCTAAACTTTACAATGTTCCTGTTGTACCTGTTTTAGTCGATGGCAGTTTTGAAGCCCTGCGAAGCGGAACGCTTTTTCCAAAACCAAAAAAAATTATCGTGCGTTATTTGGAGCCGATTTATCCCGATGGACTTGACGTTGCAGAGATTACTCAAAAAACAAAAGATGCCATTGCCTATGAGCTAAAATCAAACGGAGTTTTTTCACGATGAGTTTTCTAAAACTTTTTAAAAAGCCGGGACTTATAGCGGCACACAGAGGTGCCAGAAGTTTAGCACCGGAAAACACACTCAAAGCACTGCAAATGAGCCTTGGAAGATGTGATTTTATGGAGATAGATGTTCAACTCAGTTCTGACAATGTCGCGGTGATTATGCATGATGAAACGCTGAAGCGAACTACTGACGTAAAAAGCTTTGAGGAGTTTAAGAAACGCAGCCCTTATAAGGTTTGTGACTTTACATTCAAAGAGTTGAAAAAGCTTGATTATGGAGAAGGTGAGCCGCTTTTAACACTTGAAAAAGCACTTGCGTTTGTGCAGGAAAATGCAGTATATATAAATGTAGAACTCAAAGATGTAAGCGGGAATTTTGAAGATGCGTTTTTTGTCTCTCTTGTGCTTGAGCAGATACAAAAACATAAAGTAGAAGCATATGTTTTACTCTCTTCATTTCGTCACGAATACCTGCGTTTAGTCAAACAAAAAATGCCAAATATGCCGACTGCGGCTTTGGTAGAAGATGTACATCCTGAGAATCTTTTAGAGTATCTTAAAGATTTAAAAGTCGAAATGTACAATCTCAATGATGAACTTGTAGATGCCGATACAGTCCAAAATTTAAGAAACGCAGGATACTTCGTCGGTGTTTATACAGTCAATAGCAAAAAACGTAAAAACGAGCTCTTTGCAATGGGTGTAAATGCTATTTACACAGACAAACTTTATCTAGAATCAGGAAAACTATGAAACAAAATTGCCCGCTTTGCTCGCATGAAGCCACACTTTTTTATCAAAACACAGACAATTATTTTCAATGCAAAGAGTGCCACTCTCTATTTGTAGATACAAACGCAAGACCGAATATAAAACAGGAAAAAGAACGCTACGAACTCCACAGTGATGATGTTGAAGATAAAGGCTACCAGAACTTTGTCTCACCTATGACCTCGGCTATTATGCAAGATTACTCAAAGCAGAGCAGGGGTTTGGATTTTGGCGCGGGAATAGGGCCGATTATCTCAAAAGTCGTGCAGGACAGGGGCTATAACATCAAGCAGTATGATCCGTTTTTTCATAATTACCCAGAGCTTTTAAAAGAAAAATACGATTATGTGGCCTCTTGTGAAGTAGTGGAACATTTTTACCATCCGCATAAAGAGTTCGGACTTTTAAAAAGTTTATTGGACGAAGATGCAAAGCTTTATATTATGACGGATTTGTATGATGAGAGCATTGATTTTGCAAAGTGGTATTACAAAAATGACAGTACTCATGTTTTCTTTTACACAAAAGAGAGTTTTGAATGGATACAAAAAGAGTTTGGGTTTAAAAGTTTAAAGATAGATAAGAGACTTGTGACTCTCTCATAAAGAATCATTAATAAAGAAAATGCACCTCTCGTTCCAATGCTCCAGCGTTGGAATGCATAGGTCAGTTTTTGTAGCTGGTAGGTGTTCCCACGGAGACCATGGGAACAAGAAAAAATATTCTCTGCCTCGCAAGAGGCAAGCTTTAGTGCCATAGCGGCTAGCGTAGTTTTATGGGCTTAGCTCATAAAGCGTTTTAAATTATTGAAATGTTGTTCCGCCGTCTATGACGATAGTCTGGCCTGTAAGCCATGAAGACTCATTGCCACAGAGGAAAAGACAAGCACCTGTTAAATCTTCAGGCTCACCCATACGTGAAAGCGGAGAGCGTTTAACAACTTCTGCTTTTACCTCTTCGTAATTAGGAAATGCTTTGAGTGCGTCTGTGTCGATTGGACCGCCGCTCACTGCGTTTACTCTGATGTTTTTCTCACCAAGTTCCGCTGCAGCGTAACGAACCATAGCTTCAACAGCTGCTTTGTTTGTTCCGTGACCTGCGTAGTTAGGAGTGTAAACAAGGTTACCTGTTGAGCTCATGCTTATGATGCTTCCGCCGCCGACTTTTTCCATACGTTTTGCAGCTTCCTGTGCGCCTACAACAAAGGCATCAACCGTTGCAATATAAATGTTATTTAAACCTTTTGGTTTGAGTCTCATAAACGGACCAAAACCGCCTACAACAGCACGTCCTGAAATGATTGCGTTTGAGATGAAGTAGTCAAGTCTCTCAAAATCTTCATCAAAAAGTTTGTAAACATCTTTGTAAGTATCCGGCTCTAAAATGTTTAGTAAGTATGCACGTGCTTTTACGCCAAATTTTGTCTCTACATCTGCAACGATTTCATTTGCAACATCTGCGCTTGAAGCGTAAGTAAACGCAACGTTACAACCTCTTGCCGCAAAAGCGTATACTAATGCTTTACCAATTCCGCGAGTTCCGCCACTTACAAATAATGTTTTTCCTGTCATTTTTTAGAGTCCTTTTATGTCGTAATTTTTCATTACTTCTTCGATTTTTTTCATATTTTCTACACTTGGAGCCACCAATGGAAGACGGTATTCAAGAGTTTCAATGAGTCCTGCTATGTACATCGCCGCTTTTATAGGTACAGGATTTGATTCGCAAAACATTACCTTATTGAGTGGGTAAATTTTGTCATTTATCGCTTTTGAAGCTTGAAAGTCACCCGCAAGAGCAAGTCTGACGAGTTCGCTTTTAAGGTCTGGTATAAGGTTTGAAGTCACAGAAGTAATTCCTGCAGCACCGTTTGCAAGCATTGGGTAGTCAATCGCATCATCACCTGAGAAAACTTTGAGTTCAGGGCGGCGAGACAAAAGCTCAATAGTACGTTCTAAACTTCCCGTTGCTTCTTTGATACCGTAGATGTTTTTTACATCATCAAAAAGTCTGATGACTGTGTCCGCACTAATGTCTACAACTGTACGTCCAGGAACATTGTAAAGCATAAATGGAAGTTCTGGAACTGACTCTGCTATGGCTTTATAGTGCTGATAAAGTCCCTCTTGAGATGGTTTTACATAGTAAGGTGCAACTGAAAAAATGGCATCTACGCCGCATTCCTGAGCTACTTTTGCTGCTTGGATTGCTTCTGATGTTGAGTTGCTGCCTGCACCCGCAAGAACTTTTGCTGATGTTCCTTTGCAAACTTCTACAGCTATTTCCATACATCTTCTGTCTTCTTCGTAGCTTAATGTGGCGCTCTCTCCAGTTGTTCCAACCGGGCAAACTGCGTTTATGCCATTGTTTATTTGGCGTTTGATAAGCGCTGCATAAGCCTGCTCATCAAGTTTACCGTTTCTAAATGGAGTTATCAGTGCAGTTGTAGAACCTGTTACTATATTCATCTCTATACCCCTGTAAAATAATGCGCAATTATAGCCAAAAAGTTTTAAAAGCAGCAGAGTGAGCATATTATTTGCTATAATCAAAGATATGAAAAAGATAATAATTAATAAAAAATATTACGGCAAAATAGAACTTCCAAAGACGAGAAACGCATACAGAATCTTTGTTTCTGTGATGAAAGCCTTTAGCGCAAATGAGCCTGTTTCTCTACTTACAATTTACTCTCCAAGCAAGCTGGCAAGCTTTGAAAAGTACCAAAACGGCGGCTGTGCTGATGAACTCTTAGAACTTGATATGTATATAGAACTCTCCAAAATTTTAAAGTTTTCCTCTTTAGAAGCTACAAAACTTAAAGAGCAGATAGAGTTTGTCAACGATAATGCTTTTGTGACTTTAAGCATTGCAAAAAATTTGGTGCTTTGCAATAAAAAAACTCCCTCAAAAACGCAGCAGGCCTATCTCTTTTGGGACATAGAAAACTTCTCCAACATCGCACCGATGTTTTATGACATCATTGAGCCTTTTGAGATAGAAGACGAGCACATTTACATCTCCTGCAATCCTGATTCCTTGTACCTTTTTCGCGCGGAGTGGGAAGCGGATTTGTACGATTTTGGCAAAACCTTCAACTCTTTTAACTTCACCAAATGCGACCATGGAAAAAACGTAGCCGATGGCGTTTTACTGAAAAATTTTGAAGATTTGAAACTTAAAAACGCAGATGTTTATTTGATGACGTACGACAGAGAGCTCAAAGAGCGTTTTAAAAATGCAGCGCATGAGAGCAATAATCTCTATGTTTTAGAGAGAAAGATACTGTACTAAACTTTTCTTTTAGCGTACCAAAATTCTCCCCATTTTCTAAGCTCGATAAGAAAAAATACACTCAGACCCATCCATAAAATCATTATAAATCCATCGAAATCAGGAAGTTCTGCATGAAACCATTCACCGGCGAAAGCGAGTATGCCAATTTGCAAAAGCGTCCCGATTAAAATTCCAAGCCACAAATAAGGATTGATGCTGAGACTCGTTTTAATATTTTTTAAAAACGGCTCATGTTCTTTTAATGATTGAACCCCATTCATCCAGGTTGCGACAATCAGAGCGCTAAAAAGTGTTGAAACAGCTATGTCATGTCCCTGCGTTTGCAATAGCGTATGGTAGAGGTAAAGCCCGAGCAGACCGATGCTGAGCGAGGCATAGAGTGTCCGGGCGATTTGTACTTTATCAAAAAATTGCTCATGAATTTTCTTTGGACCGCGTTTCATGACATCGCCTTCTTCTTTAATGAAAGGAAAAGTTTTGTCCAAAGCACTGTCCGCGACAATATTTATCCACAAAATTTGCAGAGGATAGAGCGGAAGAGGGTGTCCCATAAGAATGGCTCCGGAAATAAGAACAATTTCATCCATACTAGTTGAGACCAAAAAATAGATGGATTTTCGGATGTTATGGGCAATGATACGCCCTTGTTGTATGGCTTCTACAATGACCGACAAATTGTTGTTGAGCAGTATCATCTTTGCGGTAGCTTTGGCGGCTTCGGCTCCGCTTCCCATGGCGATTCCCAAATCGGCAGCCTTGAGCGCCGGAATGTCATTGGCACCGTCTCCTGTTACAGCTACAACTTCGCCGCATTCCTGGAGAAGTTTGACAATACGGTATTTATGTTCAGGAAGCATACGGGCCCAAACAGTCGTGTTAGAGAGCTTTTCTTTGAGCGCTTCATCGCTAAGCTCGGCAATTTCAAGACCGCTCACAACGGCATCGCCTTTTTCGTAGATGCCGACTTCTTTTGCTATGGCTCTTGCCGTGAGAACATTGTCTCCTGTAATCATCATAACGCGAATCCCTGCGCCTTTAGCTCTTTGCACAGCGAGTTTGACATCCTCTTTAGGCGGATCTAAGAAACCGACAAGACCCACAATTTCAATTTCCCATTCTCCTATATCATCGCCGACGTAGTCCCCAACACCTAGAGCTAAAACTCGCAGACCCTGACTTGCCAAGTTGTCATGGGCTGTTTCGAGCTTTTCGAAGTCATGACTGTTTTTAGCAAACTCCTTGAGAGACTCAAAGGCACCCTTAACTGCAATCTTATGCTCTTGGTTAATAATATTCGCACTGGCCATCAAGCGGTGTTTAGTATCAAATGGGTAAAAACTTGTACGTCTGAAACGTTCGCGCATCTTCTCGTAGTCCACTCCAAGCCATTGCGCCAAAGCGGTGTCTATAGGGTCCCCTTTCCCTTGCTTGGACTCATTGGCCAGAGCGGCAGCAATTTTTGTAAATTCTTCATTTATGGCAAAGCTCTCTTTAACAATAAGCTGGCCTTGCGTAATGGTTCCTGTTTTATCGGATGCGATGACCGTCGCGCTGCCGAGCGTCTCAACGGTTGGAAGATGACGTACTAAAACATTCTTTTTACTAAGTGTCATAGCGCCTATTGTGAGTACAAGTGTGACAACCACAGGTAAACCCTCAGGAATAGCGGAGACAATCTCAGCAATGAGCAGCATCATTATCTCAATTTTGTCGCGGTTTTGTAAAAACGCTATGATTCCGATAAGGAAAATAAGCATAAGCGTAATAATAAGATGCTTTTTGGTGTAAAAGGCAAGCGCTTTATTGAGCGGACTTTGTGGAGATTTTTCTTTTGCTCTGGAAGCAATGGAAGCAAGATAGGTGTTGTGGGCGGTATAGACAGCTACCGCTGTGGCACTTCCGCTGACGACTATTGTTCCAGAGAGTGCCATATTGTCAAGTTCGTAGGGAAGAGTTTTTTGCGGCAAGGTTATTTTTGCCTCTTTACTTACCGGAAGCGATTCCCCCGTAAGTACAGACTCGTCTATTTGCAGGCCTTCACACTCTATGAGAAGAAGATCTGCCGGAACAATGTCTCCCTCATGCAGATAGACTAGATCCCCTGGAACAAGGAGCGATGAGGCCAAAGTGACTTCTTTGCTATCTCGTAAAACAGTAATGGTGGTTTCACTCATTTTGGCAAGAAGTTCAATGGAGGTGAGGGCTTTAAGTTCCTGCCAGAAACCCAGGGATGCGTTCAAACAAACTATGAAAAATATAAGCAGAGCATCAGCTATATGGCCGACAAACAAAGAGATAAGAGAGGCAAAAAGAAGAATGACGATAAGGGGTGATTTAAATTGTTCTATGAGAATGGAGAGTCGGCTGACTTCCTCTTCTTTGAGAAGATTTTTGCCGAATTCATGTCGGCGTTTTATGACCTCATTTTTACTCAGACCATCAGGTCCGCTTTGGAGCATCTCCAAAACTTCTTCAACTCGTAAAGTATGAACAAATTCCGGTATCTGCATGGACTTTTCCCTTTTTTCTACTTTTTAAAAAGATGAGGCTTCTTCTTCTATCTCTTTCAATAGTTTTGTGTTGGCATATGCCAAAGCATCTGAGAATTTTTTAAAGACATTCTCTTCACCAATCATAGCAATAATTTTATTTTTTTTCAAATCTTTGTAAACATCATCAGTAGTTCCCGACATAACGATAACAATACCTGTATCTCTTAGTGCCTTGATGGTTTCTTCGAGATTGTGGGCAGCTGTTGAATCTATAAAAGGGACGCGTCTCATGCGGATAATTAAAACTTTTGAGCTGTAACCTATTGTTTTGAGTGTCTCCGCATACTGTCTTGCCGAAGCGAAAAACAGAGGGCCGCCAATCTCATAAACAGCAATCTCTTCTGAAGGGTTTGAATAGGTTTCTATACTCTCAGAGTCATCTTCAAGGGGTATATTTGTATTGATATCTGCCATGCGTTTCATAAAAAGCAGTGATGCCAGAACAATTCCAACCTGTATTGCCGTTGTCAAATCTACTAAAACAGTGAGTAAAAAAGTAGTTACCAAAACAATGGAATCAAAGGGTGAGCCTCTTAAAATAGAGATAAATGAACGCCATTCACTCATATTGTAAGAAACAACAATTAAAATACCCGCCAGAGTTGCCATAGGAATTGATTTGGCATAATCCATAAAAAACATCATAATTAAAAGCAGAGTGAGGGCATGAATCATTCCAGCAATAGGTGTTCTGGCACCATTTTTTACATTGGTAGCGGTTCTAGCTATGGCTCCTGTTGCAGAGATGCCTCCAAAAAACGGCGTGACAATGTTTGCTATACCTTGGGCGATGAGCTCAGTATTGGAACGGTGTTTTGTTCCTATCATCCCGTCGGCTACTACGGCTGAGAGCAGAGATTCTATTCCGCCTAAAAGAGCTATCATAAGTGCCGGGACCAGGTACATTGCAAAGTTGCTAAAATCTAAATGCGGCACAGAAAAAGTTATCTCACCCGAGATACTTCCAAAAAAAGTCTCAATTGTAGTTACAGGCAAATCAAAAAAACTGACAAGCGCTGTCATAAGAATAATTGCAATAAAAGAACCGGGTACTTTTGTGGTGATGTGTTTTGAAAAGATAATGATGAGCATTGTAACAACTGTAAGGCCAAGAGCATAGAGGTTTGTTTCATTTAACTCATGAAAGTAGAGCGCCCATTTTTCGATAAAATCAGAAGGAAGCTTTTCAATCTCTAGACCAAGAGCATCTTTAATTTGGGTGGAGAGAATAACCAAAGCAATCCCGCTGGTAAAGCCTACAATTAAAGGGTGGGGAAAATATTTAAGTAAAGCTCCCAAACGCAGCAGTCCAAAAACAATGAGAATAACACCTGCCATAATCGTAGAAATAAGAAGGCCGTCTATGCCGTATTGCTCAACGATTCCAAAGAGTAAAACAATGAAAGCTCCCGTAGGCCCGCCAATCTGGACTCTGCTCCCGCCTAAAAAAGAGATAATAAAGCCGGCAATTATTGCCGTAATCATTCCTCTCTCAGGTGAAACACCAGAAGCAACAGCAAACGCAATGGCAAGGGGAAGGGCTACTATGCCTACGATAATACCGGCAAAAATATCTGTCACTAGTTGTTCTTTGGAAATCCCTTCTTTTAAAAGAGTGAAGAACTTAGGTTGAAATATATTGTTCATGTTGTCCTTAAACAAATTATTATTATGGGATGTGAAATGCTTAGGTTTTAAAATAGATTGTCACGCTTCGCTCGCAATGACAACAGGGCGTCACTGCGAGACTTCGAAGAAGTCGCGGCAGTCTGAATTTACTCCCCTTTTTTGAGTATAAGGGTCGTTGATTTGTCAAAATTGAAATATGTCTTTGCAGCCAGTTGTACATCCGCCGCAGTTACTTTTTTGATATCTTCTTCATAATTTAAAAGCGGTGTGATATCTCCGCGAACTAAATAGCCTCCAAAAAGCTCTGCCACTGAAGTGGAGCTCTCCAAAGAGTAGATAAAGTCGCTTTTTGTATTGATTTTTATTTTTTCAAGCTCTGCTTGTGTCACCTCTGTTGTTTTCATCAGCTCAATCTCTTTAAGAAGCTCTTTTTCAACTTCTTCTGCACTTATGCCAGGATTACAAGTTGCCAAGAAAACAAAGAGGCCCGGGTCTATATTTTCCATGTTATATGCATAGATTGAGTTGACAAGGCGTTTTTTATCTATAAGCTCTTTGTAAAGGCGTGAACTTTTTCCAGAATAGAGAATTTGAGAGAGCATACTCAAAGTAATTTGGTCTTTGTGCTGAAAGTTTGGAATATGAAAAGTAATGGCAAGCATTTCTACTTCACTCTCTTTTTTTACAAGAACACGTTTTGCTCCGTTTTGTTCAGGTTCAACAAATTTAAATTCAGGGATTTTAGCAGTGTTGTTAATATCACCAAACTCTTTTTTCGCTTTTGCAAAAACTTCTTTTGGGTCAACATCGCCTGTAACCATCAAGATAGCATTGCTTGGTTGGTAGTATGTTGCATGAAAGTTTCTGATATCTTCAATTGTCCATGTCTGAATATCGTTCATAAAGCCAATCGGTGTCCAGTGGTACGGATGGTACACATAGGCATTGTTAAAGAGTGCAAAATAGAGGTAACCCATAGGATTGTTCTCAGTTCTCCAGCGTCTCTCTTCGGCTACGACGTCACGCTCAGGTTGGAATTCTTCATCTTTGAGGTTGAGGTTTTGCATAAGTTCTGCATACAACTCGATAGATTTGCCAAGATTTTGCGTGCTTGATTTGATGTAGTAGTGTGTGTAATCAAAACTTGTAGAAGCGTTGTTCATGCCGCCGATGCTTTTTACTTCTTTGTCAAATTCACCTGCGTCAAGGTTTTTTGTAGATTTGAAGTTCATATGTTCAAGCATATGCGCAATGCCTGTTTTACCCATAATCTCGTTTCTGCTTCCAACTTTATAGAAAATATCTGTGCTGATAACATTGGTGTTGTTGTGAAGAGGAACTACAAAAATTTGTAGCCCGTTTTCAAGAGTCTGCGTTTCGTATTTTGGTAGAGATGATGCCATAAGTGTTCCTAAAATAAGTGTTGTAAGAAGTAATAATTTCATATTATTTTCTGTCGGCTCCTATAGCCTCAGTGATGTTTGTGTAGCCATCTGCTTTT
>Ga0180732_1002021_pt1 | contig 11404 bp, 9 predicted proteins | sample KR11_01MetaG_FD_148674 | JGI IMG/M metagenome (GOLD analysis project Ga0180732, IMG submission 148674) | Groundwater microbial communities from the Olkiluoto Island deep subsurface site, Finland - KR11_0.1 MetaG | ecosystem: Environmental > Aquatic > Deep subsurface > Groundwater | place...
CTTTTTCAATAAGTTCTTTCAGGTAAAAAGAAGCTGGTTCAATATAGTGGCAAAGTGTAGTTGAAATAACCGAGACTATAATAAGAGGAAGAATTACTTCATAGCTTCCTGTAATTTCGATAATAAGAAATATCCCTGTAAGCGGAGCTTGAAGCATTCCACTAATAAGTCCAGCCATCCCTAATAAAGCAAAGCAACCTTCATTTACCCAGGGAACTGAAGGCCAAAGTAAAACAAGTCCCCGGTGATAAGTCAGACCCGCCAGACTTCCGATAACAAGACAGGGGGCAAATATTCCGCCAGATCCTCCCCAGCCAAGAGTTAAAGAGGTCGCAAGAATTTTTGCAAAAGCAGCCACGGCGACAATGCCAAGCCCCTGTGCAAATGCCCCTTCTATCATTGTTCTGATAGAATGATACCCCTCGCCAAGCACAATTGGAAGAAAAATGCCGATTATGCCGACCATACAACCCCCGGCAGCAGCGCGCATCCATATGGGGAAGGGGGCCTTTTTAGAAACTCCATGCATTGACCTCAGAAAGCGGGTAAGAAGTAAAGATGCAGCGGCCGAGACTATTGCCAAACCAATACAGGCAACAATATCTAAATGATGAATATTAAATAAACGATGGCTGAACGCAATCTGGTTTCCTTGTAGTATTCTGCTTATCTCGGTGCCTGCAACAGAAGCAATTGCTATTGGAACAATATTTACAGATTTCCATTCTCCAAGAATAACCTCAATAGAAAAGACCATCCCTGCAATGGGGGCATTGAAAATAGAAGATATTGCACCTGCAGCACCGCAGCCTACAATAGTGATGCGCTGGCGGTCATTTAAAAAAAAGAATTTTGCAATATTTGAACCAATAGCTGCTCCACTCATAACCACAGGAGCCTCAGGGCCTGCTGAACCTCCGCTGCCTATGGTAAGACAACTGGATATAAGGCGCGAAAAACTTGAGCGAAATCTCATTAAGCCGCCATAACGCGATACGCTGTAAACCACTTCAGGCACACCATGTCCGGCGCCTTCTTTTACTATTTTGTCCAGAAACAGCGCAGAAAGGGCCGCTCCAACCGCAGGTATAATAAATGACCACCAATAATGGCGAAAATTATGAAGCCATTCAAACATGGCGATAAGTGACCGGTTAAGCGCAATAGCCGCCAGCCCGCTACAGGTCCCTACAATAACGGCTATCAAGATGAGAAGAAGACGGTCGTCCAGGCGAAAAATGGTCCAGCTTCCAGGATGACGCCAAAGTCTTAAAATGCGCATATTTTCAATACCTAATTGTCATCTCTGTCGAGTAGATTTTCACAGTCAGCTATTTTCGATAAAAGCGAAGAACTATCAGGATATGTTCTCAAAAATTTGACAAATGAGTCATCGCGCACACAAAAAGCAAGCCTTGAAAGAAGATGGAGATGATTTTTTATAGATGTGCTTAATAAAATAAACATAACAAACACCGGCCTGTCATCAATTGCCTCAAAATCTATCGACTTTTCAAGAAAACACGTAGTTATTAAAGGATTATCTATTTCTTCCGGCAGAGGAGCGCGTGGATGAGGGATAGCAACACCCTTGCCTATGCCCGTTGATGTTAAAGCTTCTCTTTCGAGCAGCCTTTCATATAGTCCTTCTTTATTTATTGGCAGAACAGGCACTTTATCCACCGCCGACTTAAGAACTGATTCAACATCATCTCCCTTAATACCATGAAAAACTCCACCAAATTGCATTGCAGGTATAAGATTTTCCAGTTTGAGGGTCTGTTTTTTATATATTTCTTTTTCTTTATCCAGAGGAGAAAATGGCAAACCGTGATTAAATGCCCATTTTTCAATAATAGATTTTTTAAATATACATACATTTTCGCTTCTATGTATCGGTATTCTGCCCTGACGTATCCAACGATCTACAGTACTGGCTGGAAGATCAAGGCACCGTGCAATATCTTTTAAGCTAAGTTTCATATTACAAATAAAAAAATGATCATATTAATTGATTAACAAATTTGATCTAATAAAAATTACTCATTGAATAAATAAGAGATGTTTATCCTTCACTTCAAAAATGTCAAGTTTAATAAAGGTGTTAAATGCATTCATCTTAAAATTCTTGCAGTATCGACAATTTTATTCAATGATATTAATAAGTTGTAATGCTTCAGCTTTTTGAAAATATATCCGCTCATGCGCTGCCGGTTTTTGTTTCATAAAGCTAAAATGTTACGATAAGTTTAGAAAGCCGTGAAAAAAATATACGGATTCGAGATCTTTTGCTTTATTTTTTATGGCAAACGGGATTATATATGAAAATGAAGGCATCCTGCACGATAAGTCAAAAGTAGTTTACACTTTGTTGATTTTGTATTTTGGCAGTGAAATTTGAAACTAGAAATTGGAAATTGGAAAAAATACATAGATGTAGATGCCTTACCTAATTTCAAATTTCAAATTTCCAGTTTCTACATCGGCATTCAATTCGACAACACACGCTTTTTCGAAAAAAGTGTAAACTGGCGAATGAAGGATGCCAAAGGTTTATATAACTATGACTGATGTAAAAAAATCGTACGAAATGATTACAGATTTTATTAAAGGTGAACTGGTGCCGGACATCGGCGCTGAGGCGAACAGGCAAGATGTTGAACGCTTTTTGGTTAACGAAAAAGGATTTTCCAAGGAAGATATTGAGGTCGATGTTGATATCGAACTTGTTATTGCAGGCGAGCCTTACAAATCGCAGATAGATATTGTTGTCTTAGTTGCCGGCACAAGATATATGGCAATAAAATGCGCTGCTGCTTCATTGGGCTCAAGGGAAAGGGAGATTATTGCTGCTTCAAGACTGCTTGAAAGTCATCAGATTCCTATTTCCGTGGTTTCAGACGGTAAAACCGCGATAGTGCTTGATACTGTTTCCGGCAAAAAGCTTGGCGAAGGGTTAGATGCTATTCCATCAAAGGATGAAATAAAAGAGAAATCAGATTCATTGGAGCTAATTCCTTTGGCGGATAAAAAGATTGAAAAAGAAAAGCTTATTTTCAGATCATATGATTCAATGAATGTAAATGTTCAGCGCAATATATAAAACTATAAGATTGCCTTAATGCCGGACGTATAGACTTTCAGATAATTCATTTCACAAGGCTAGAAGGAAAAATCTGAGTAAGTCGTGCTGATGTGTACGTCGTCGAGGATTTTGACTGATAACACAGTGAAATTATTTATCTGAAAGTCTATATATTACTGGCCGGCGACATCTTTGCCGCAGTGTTTACATACTTTTGCCATTTTCTTAATTATTTCAGCGCAAAAAGGGCATTCTCTGGTGAAGTTCTTCTCGTGTATTTTTTTTATTGATTTATCAACCTCTTCTTGAATAAGTCTATTACCAAACTTGACATTCCTGATCGGTTCGACTGCATCCAGCCCTCCGATATCACCAACCATTTCTGCTGCTTTTAATCTTACTTTCGCCGGTTCCGTGGCGTCTAAAAGCATTCTTACTACAGTTACAGCATCTTTTTCCACATAACAGCCGGCCAGGATTGAAAACCCTTTCTTTATAGCCTCTTTAAGAACTTCCTGTTCCATAAGGACCTGGTCATCGATAATCTGACCTTCACCGCCATGAGGACTGAATACAGGCATAATCTCAAATTTATCTGCGCCCGGATAGCACATACATCTGTAGGAAGCATGGTGTCCGACTTGTTCTTCTATATCTTTCCAACCCTTTTTATACAAAGGGCATTCATCATTAAAACATACATAAAGATAAGGAGCTCCCCATCCAAGCCCGTCGCTAAAGTTAATTGGCGGAACTTCCCACAGGCTCATTTCATGGTTGCAGTGAGGGCATTTGGGTTTTTTTTGTTCCATAATCTTTTCCAAAACCTGCTCTTTTGTTTCAAAGTTCATTATTTATTCTCCATTGTATATTAAATGTTAAAACATATTTATAACCGTGCCTGATAAATACAATAATTATTTATTATTACGTAAAAAATACCCTAAGCCATATTTATGACTTGTCAACAGAGATATTAATTGATCAGCATATTATGAGACCTTTGAAAAACGTTCAATTTTGTTCAAGTTCAAGGATGGTGAAGATTTTAACCGGAGGAATACATTGAGTATTTTGAGGATTAAAATCTGAGCCAGACACAGAAATTGGGCAAAAGGGGAAGTTTTTCAAAGGTCTCATTATATCTATGGCAATGATTTCGCATGAGGCTTTTAAATTGACACTAATACTTCATTTATCTATTATTAACTCAAGTTTCACACCCCCTTTATGCAACAAAAGCTTTAAAGGGTAAAGAACTAAATAAATTTTTATTAATTAAAACGTTTTGCAACAAATGTCTATAGTTATATTGGCTTCAATCGGCTTGTTAATAGTCCTGCCCTATTGTATAAATAGGAGAAAATAAAGCCTTATAGAGTTATTTTGAAAAACTTCACAAACAGCTCGAATTAATGGAACAGAAAGAATGAAAGAAGGGATGGCATTAAGATGAAAGGTTATCGACAGGTAATATTTTTTGTCATGTTTTTTGTAGTTTTTATGACTTGTCCCTTATTTGCTCAAATGGATGATCTGGAGAAAGAATTCTTCGAAGAAGTCGCAAAAATGGAGGAAGATTACAAGCGATTTGAAAAAGAAGCTTTTGAAGAATTCCAGCGTGAAGTAAAAGCCATGTGGGGAGATTTTGTTGCTTCTACAAAAAAGGACTGGGTTGAATATTCGGAAGATAAAACCGGCAGAAGCTGTGTAGATTTTGAGGCAGGTGAAGTATTGGTGGAAGTTGTAATACCGAAGGCAGAGGTTGATCGGGATCCGGACAGTTTAGATAAAAAACTTACGGAAGAAATTGAACGCCTCATAGTTGATAAAGGGAAAAACCGGGATTATGATTTGCCCCCAAAACCTGCTCAAGATAAAAAGATTCCCCCTTTACCCCTCATGACATCACCGGTGCTTAAAGGGCAATTAAAGGACAAAAAAGGCAACCCTGTTACAGAAAAGAATAAAAAAGAATTTGCAAAGGAAATTGTAAACACAGAACCTGTAATAAAGAAAGATGTGAAGACCGATAAAGGTGAGATGGTCAGAGTGCAGGTTAAATTTTCGCTTATACCTGATCACATACGGCTTCGTGCAGAAGGATATCTCGACAATGTCCGCCGACAGGCTGAAAGATTTTCCATCTCTGTCCCGCTTGCCTTTGCTGTTATTCATACTGAGTCATATTTCAATCCAAAAGCAACAAGCCCTGTGCCTGCCTATGGGCTAATGCAGCTTGTACCGAAATCAGGAGGATGGGATGCTTATAAACATGTTTATGGCTATGGCAAAGAGCTTCCTCCGGACTATCTTTATGATTCAGATAATAATATAGAACTGGGCTGCGCTTACCTTGGACTTATAAAAAATCGCTATTTCAGAAAGGTCCGACATGCCGACAATGCTCTATACTGTGCAATTGCTTCATATAATACCGGAGCGGGGAACCTCAGCAGAGCTCTATGCGGAAATAAACAGATTAGTTGTGCCGTTGATAAAGTCAATTCCATGAAACCTGACGAGCTTTATGTTTATCTTATAAAAAATCTACATCATCAGGAAACACGGGATTATTTAAAAAGAGTAACAGACAGGATGAATCTTTATAAGGAATGGGAGTAGGGTTTGTCCCAACCACGAAGTTTATAGTAATCCTTCAGCATGGCCTTGAGTTCTTTTTCTTTAATGCTGTGTCCTGTTTTGAGCAGTTTTTTGTACAGGCTTTGCGGAAGGTTGTCATCTTCGGGTTTTAGACCTTCGCGTATATTAAATTTGCGAACTATGTTGGAAATCTCTGCTGCTTTTTTCTGTAAAGAAGTTTTATCTCCCTTTAATCCGGTTGTCGCATGAATAATCTGGCCTATCCTTTTCCATGGATACAGCCCCCTGTAAAATCGGCATAAAATCATGGCGTCAAAGAGAGTCAGGCGGTCTTCAAAGTCAACAAAGAGTTTGGCTTTCCCTTGTATAACTTCAGGATCGATCAATCCGGTTAATTCCGGATTATGAAATGTGGCCCTTAAATGACATGCGCCTCTGTCAGAAGTCGCAAATGCAAGTCCGCAGCCTTTTAGAACCCTGGGATCATAACCGGGTGGCTCCAGGCCTTTTACATGAACTGCCATGTCTTCCATGTGCCACTCTTTAGCAGCATATCTGATTCCTCTTGCAAGGATATCGCCGATGTCTTCTCTTTTAGCAATTTTTTCTAAAAGATCGGCTATTGCATCCACATCTCCATAGTCTATTTTAAAATCTATCTTTTTATTTCTTGCAGCCTCGATTGTAAATCCGCAGAGATTACCGGCCGTAATTGTATCCATTCCCATTCTGTCGCAGATATCATTTAAATAGGCGATTTCTTCAATACTGTCTATCATGCATATGCCGCCAAAGGCATAAATAGTTTCATATTCAGGCCCCCCCAGCTTCAGCCCTGCGTGACGGCCGTTTAGGACAGTAGTCATTCTACCGCATGCTATAAAGCATTTTGGACAGGCATAAGGTTTAACGCTGCATTGCTTATGAAGAGCTTCGGCGCTGATGTTCGGCCATTTGTCATAGAATCCTTCGGACCAGTATTTTGTAGGAAACGCTTTGGCCTTATTCATTATTTCGACCATATTTGGAGTTCCCCGGGATTTGTAGACATGAACAAAAGGACTGTCCTTTCCTTCTGAAGCTATTTCTTTTGAAAGTTTTATTACTTTTTCCTTGTCAAACAGCGACCTCCTTTTATCGCCTTTAAATACAATTGCCTTGAGTTTTTTTGAACCCATGACGGTTCCGACTCCTGTCCTGCCGGCAGAACGCCAGTAGTTGTTTTGAATGACCGCAAATCGGACAAGATTTTCCGCTGCCGGGCCGATTACTACTGAGCCGCATTTATTTTTATCCTTAGTCTTACAGCCAAATCTTTTATTTACTGTGTCTTCAGTCTCAAATGTATCCATACCCCAGATATCGCCGGCATCATGAAAAACAGCTCCTTGTGGATGAATTTCAAGAACAGAAGGCCTGTCATTTTTACCCGTTATTACTATGGCGTCAAAACCTGTTGAATCTATGGCTTCCGGCACTTTACCTCCGGCGTAGGATTCAGAGTAGAATCCTGTCTGAGGCGACTTGGTAAAAACTCCGTACCTGCTTGAGCCCCATACAATGCTCCCTGTAACAGGTCCGGTTGCAAAAATCAGGCAGTTGTCAGGGGAAAGAGGATCTACGCCCTCAGGGTTCAGCTTATACAGAAAATATGAAGCCAGCCCCTTTCCTCCCAGGTATTTAAGAAAGATTTCATCTTTTATAGAGACAATACTATATTTTTTATTTGTAAGATCAACTTTCAGCAGTCTGCCGTAAAAACCATCCATCATAATTTCCCGTCTTCAGTAGATTAAGATCTATTTTTGTAATTTCTCAAAAAGTTCGGGTAAAGATAAAAAAGACGAGTCTGCTGGTGATAAAATGTAAAATAGCTGACTGTTTGACCTGCCCGCTCGTGCCTCAGGCTATCTTGTCTTGCTCGTCCGCAACGCTTTCACTTGCGAAGCCGTCTGCGCTGGATGGATGGCTGGGCGAACTCGCAGTGGCAGGCGGGGCATCTTAGTGAGCTTTGAGAAAAAACAGCGCATAAGAGAATTCATCTTTAAAACATATGATCTGTCGCTTAACCAATATGTATTAAAAGGATTGGCCACTGTTTTTTCTTTAGGCTCACTTAGATGCGAGTTTCAGATATTCTTACATTTTATTATCAGTGGGCGAGTCTTGTATCATGAAATTTGCCCGGATTTATTGAGAAGTTACCTATATTCTTTTATAATACATATGATTTGTGTTATGAAAAGCAAAAAAGACTATGCGTTATTACACAACGTTTAACATTAAGTAAAGTATTCAATATTGAAAAACGCAACCACATTAATAGAGCTTGAGAACATACTCCATCTTCTTAATTACAGATGGAGCCTGCAGTCCCTCGCTCTATGGAAAGGAGACAAAGCTCCATTTGAGCCTTATCGAATTTATGAAGAATATGAAGATGTTATAAATCTCGATACATTGGCGCATATTGAGAAAATTGAAAACAAGACAGATAGAACGCGCCTCAAACATGCGTTTATCGACCATTACCTTCAGCGCGAACTTCTACCCCATGAAACAGAGATGCGAACCTGGATGAAGGGTTCGGCGGCAATTGTTGACGGCGAAAAGATATATTTAAGAAATATTATTCCCTGGTGCCAGAAATCAAGCGACTACTCAAAGAGACAGATTCTTCAAAAGGAAACCAGCCCCCTCTGTAAGTTTATGAAGCCATTTTTACTTAACTACTGGAATATTTTGCTTGAAATCCTAAGAAATGAGCTGGGGTTTTCAGATTATCTTGATTATTGCAGCCAGAAGAAGGGGATAGATTATCCTGGTTTTTATAAGATGTTGAAGAACATTCTTAAAGAAACCGATGAGCTGTATTTTACTGCAATGGAGCGTTGGTGCAGAAAAAGGTTTAATTTGCCTCTCAGCAAGCTTACCAGATTTGATGCCATCAACCTGCTGAGTTTAGTGCAATTTGACAGGCTTTTTCCTGATAAAACAATGGAAAAATTGACCGCATTTTTTAATTGCTGGCAGATAGATATTAATAACACACCAGGCCTGAATCTGGAACTGGGAAGGGAAAAAGGAAAGAGTGCGCAGGCTATGTGCTTCATCCTTCAGGTGCCTGAGGAAGTATATATTCTCATGCAGCCCGAAGGCGGCTGGATTGACCTTGAAACACTCTGGCATGAACTGGGACACGGTTTTTCAGCAGTGTTTACATCTTCCGGGCTTTCCATTGTTGATAAAGACATGGCAACTTCCCACAGTCTTTCTGAATCATTTGCATTTCTCCTCCAGAACCTTTCAATGTCACGGGTTTTTTTGGACGAGTATCTGGGATTAGAAAAGACTGATTCAAAAAATTTGTATTATCATAATGTTCTAAAGGATCTATCTGTATTCCGGCGATATGCCGCAAAATTTATAGTCGAATTTGAGATGTTTTCAAATGGCGATATTTCAGATGGTGAATTATATGCAAGAAAAATGGCTCAATATACTGGTTTTTACTATCAGCCTGAAAGCCATCTTTTTGATCTGGTCCCGGAGTTTTATTGTCTGGACTACATTCTTGCATGGATGGCAGAGGCTATAATGGAAGGTTATTTCAGTGAAAAATTAGGCCGCGACTGGATTTTTAAATCAGAGACAGGCAATATTTTGAAAAAATGGTGGTCTCAGGGCAACAAGAATGATATTTTCAAGTTTTTTGATAAAAACGGCCTTGGGCAAATTACACCCGACAGACTGATTGGCAGGTGGAATGAAGTGTTACGATAATTGAGTCAGGAGGAGAGACAATCTTTTCAAAAGCCTGCAACGATGTTTTATCAAGGTATTCATTTTTTATATAAGATTTAAAAGCATTGAAAGCAGTTTCAGCTTCGTTTAACTGTTTTTTAAAACGAATAATCTTCAGTTTTTTCAATTCTTTTTCATCCAGAATTTCAATCAGATGGCGACGGCCAAGCGTATATTTCCCGATATGGGATACAAGCATTGACAGGACATTGATAACATAACGATGCATATCATCGGGCTGAACTTCCATAATGCTGCTGCAAAGGTATTCGTAGCATACAGGAGGGCGGCCTGCTGATAAAATACACCCTGTTTCAGTCAACCAGCCCCCTTTTTTACTGTATCCGGATACTGGAGGAAATTTTTTGTTCAACAGCGAGAGAAATGAGCTTTCTATGGTTTCCCTGCAAAATTCAGGCTTGCAGCATACACTTGAACATTCTGAGCAGTGTTTAGCGCAAATATCGCCTATAGCCTTCCCCACCCTGATCTCAAATGATGAATACTGCTTTAGAATGCTGTCGAGTTCGGAAGTGATATTTTTCATTCCATAAAACCATGAAGCCTTTCCAGGAAAAGCTGGGAATCATAAGTTTTTCTTAAACTTACAATTGGTTTGTTTTTTAATATTGCTATTATATTTTGTTTTAGCGGATTATCTAATTCCAATAATACCTTGCCATATAATTCTTTTAGCCCTTCCCTTGGAGTATCTTCAACGGGCTTGTTCATCTCAATCAATTTAATCAGGGTACCATTAGTGCTTATGGCGACAGCATAATTGTCAATCATTATTCCCCTGAAATTGCCCCCTGCCTTAAGATTGATTTTGCAGATTGTATTTTTGCATGTTTTGTCATTGAATAAATTCATAAAAATCTGCGCCATTAATCCTCTGTCCTCAACTTTTACTGATTCAATTTTATATACTTCAGGTATCAATGACCATGGATGTACTGCCAGCATATCGATAATATTGTTTTTAACCGAACTCATTGTTTCCCAGTAAAATTCTATGTTTTTTGCATTCATAAATAAGTCGGCCAAATCTTTTTTTTGCATTATATCTTTCATAACGACTGCAAAAGGTAATTCAAGACCAAAAAGATCGGTTTTTTCATATTCAAACAAATCGGTAAAATATTTAAGACTTGAGCCGTCCCCTGTAGCATTCGCAAAAGGCTTTTCACATAATACAGCGCCATACTTTAATGCATGCGCTGAATAAACCGCATGAATCGTATCTCCTATAACCTTATCCCTTGCAGTAATTCCAATAAATTCAGGCTGATATTTTTCTAATACTTCAATCAGCTCATTTGTACCGCTTACTTCCGCTGCAATAATATCATTTACATTGCAATCAGCATTTTTACGGAGAATAGATGCCAGTTCCTGAGCTCTTTTTAATTGAGTCCTTGTAATAATCAGCTTGTCAATTAAAGGAATAGATAATTTTTCGTTATTCAGCTTTGAAATTATCCGGGCATAATATTGTCCGAAATTACCTGCGCCAATTACAAGAGCGTTGATTTTGGAGTTCATATTTTCTATTTTTTATTTTTGACAGATTAACATGATATTCAGGATTAAAACGTCAAAACTTAACCTTGTTTGTTCACTTGAAACAAAATCTTGTTTATCCTGTTATCCTGTCAGAATTTTTTAAAATTTTTCCGAGAATCGCACATTCCAGCCCGAAAGGCAGATATCCCGCAAAGCCCAGAACCGGCATTTCAAAGATTTCAAATCTGTGAACAAATGGAACGCTGTATATCCATTTAGCCAGGCTGAAAAAATTCCACATTTCCCAGAAACACCCGCAGAACAATGCCGCCAGAGCTGACGATATAACCAGGCGCCAGTCTCCCAGCGCAATATCCGAAAACACATGATCTTCTCCTGACAGAA
>Ga0180732_1002022_pt1 | contig 11398 bp, 9 predicted proteins | sample KR11_01MetaG_FD_148674 | JGI IMG/M metagenome (GOLD analysis project Ga0180732, IMG submission 148674) | Groundwater microbial communities from the Olkiluoto Island deep subsurface site, Finland - KR11_0.1 MetaG | ecosystem: Environmental > Aquatic > Deep subsurface > Groundwater | place...
TAATTCCTATTATAATTGTGAATAGTTTTGTATTTGATGCAAGCTTGGATTGAGAAAACTTTTCTGATTTAGTAAAAAAGTCTTTTGATAAACTTGAAGATAAAACAAATAAATGAGTATCAGCACTAGACATGATCGTTGCAAAAAGCAAGACCAAACCAACCCCAAGGAGCGGTCCAGAAAGAAGATTCTGAAATCCAATAACTAATGCTGTTGTAGGAACAATATCTGGAAATTGCGATTTTACAGATAAACCAATTAAAACGATTAATATTCCTAAAAACAAAAAAGTTGAGCCAGTTATCATCAAGGATTTTTTAGCAACCCTGATACTTTTTGCAGCATAAATTCTTTGCCAAAACTCTGCTGCCAACATCATAATCATGATTCCATAAAGAAGAAAACCAATAATATTTATTGGTCCGGCAGAAAATAAATTTAAGTCAGATAAAGGAATACTTTTCGCGTGTGAAAATATATTAAAAGATAAGATAACAAGTAAAAGAATTATCAGACATTGAAAAATATCTGTTTTTACTACTGCTTTAAATCCTGCTGCAAAAATATAAATTATAATCACAGATCCAATTAATAAAACAGAAAGAAAATGAGGCATATTAGTTAAGGCTGATAAAACAATTCCACCAGCTATCAACTGGACAAGGAAATAGCCCAGATAAAGGAAAAAAATTACAGATGCAATTAATAACCCAACCTTTTTTCCAAATTTTCCACGGAAAAAATCAGCGAAAGTGTAATATTTTTTTTCATCTGCTAATTTTTTAATCTTTGGGACTAAAGCGGCTAATAAGAAACAACCAACAGTTGTACTAAAAAAAGCCCATAATGTAGAAATTCCATAATTAAAAACAAAACTCATAGTTACAACAATGGCTGTTCCACTAAATAGACCCGCTAGCATTGTTCCTGTTAAAGCAAAAGTTCCTAGGTTTCTGTTTGCTAAAAGGAAACCTTCGTCATCTTCTCTTTTTCTAGCCCTCAAACCAATGTATAAAACAACCAAAAAATACAGAATAATCAAAATTATGCTAAAAGTATTTATCATCTATTTTATTAGATAATTATGTGTTTAAATAAATTTCTAAAAGATTGTACTTTAGAAAGGTTTTAAAGTTTTACTCACTTTCTGAATCATATGGGCACTAGCAGAGAAAGAACAAAACAAAGATGGGAATTAAGAAATGAATATTTTGAAACATTAAAGGAAACTGCTAGCTTTGTAAATCCTTATGTAGAAAATTTCATTGAAACCCATTTTCAATTATTTCCTGAATTAAAATCTTTGCTTCTTGGAAGATACAGGTCCGGAAAAACACAACTTAGGTCTTCTTCAGTAAGATTTTCTTATGAAACTGTCGGTGGCAAAGATTGGCAAAAAATAGTTCCTGCCTGTGCTGCTGTAACATTAAGAGAAACAGGTTATTATTGTCTTGACGATTATTTTGATTCAGATGCAAAACCTGAAGATTTGCCTTTATTTGGATTTCCTTTCTTTTCAATTTCATATGGTATAATCTCAGAATTAGGTAATTCATTTTCAGCAGAGCAAGTCAAAGGAGTTCTACGAGAACTCTATATGCTAGATGAATTATGTGGCCAAGGATTTTTTGTTGAGCAAGAAGGTATGGATAATGAAACACAATATATGAAAAAAGTATATGGTTATAATTTTTGGGAACAAGCTTTAAGGATTGGCGGTATTCTAGGAAATGGAAGTTCTGAAGATGTAGAAAAGTTGGGTGAAATCGGAAAAAATATTGGCATGGCTATAATAATTGCCAATGATACATGGGATTTTGCAAAAGGTTTAGAAGATTTTCGTTTAGGAAAGCGCACCTTACCAATAATGTGGGCGATGCAAAACGTAGAAAGCCGGGATAGAGATACATTAGAATCCTTGATTGGACAAAAACATCTTTCTGAGGAGGAGATTGATGAAGTAAGGAGGATTATGGTTAGAAATAGTGTAATTGAATATGGAAAAGAAAGAGCAAATGGACTATGTAGTGTTGCATTGGCATTGTTAAGTAGTTTTCCTGATTCTAAAGCAAGAAGCATGATTGAATTTTCAACTACTATGACTCAAAAGAATAAATATTACAAGTTTTTAAAAGGATACGCACCTAAATAATTATTTGCATATATTTACATATATTCTTACCCTTTATTTTTTACTCAGAAATTTAAAGGGTAAGGTGACCACAAAAAACAAATAAAGTAAAAACGTGGTCACCTAATTAAAAAGACAAATTAATCTTTTTCAAATTCATAAGAACAAGTTCTTCAATTAGAGTATTAAATGCTTCATCATCTCTTTTCTCTGATCTTTTTGTCAGATCCAAATACAAATCAAAATAACCCAATGGTAAATCCAAAACGGGAATACTATGACTTCTTAAAATATGCAACATTAACAATCTTGAAGTTCTGCTGTTTCCATCAATAAACGGATGTATTCTCTGAAATTCATTATGGAAATATGAAGCAAATTTAATCACTTCTTCTGTATTTTTTTTCTTAGAAATAAATTCATTATACTTTTCCATTAATTCATTTAACTTAACATGTATTAACTTCCAGTCACAAGTCTTAAAATTAGGATTTAATTTTATCCTTACATTCTGCTTTCTTATTTCTCCTGCACCATGAATATGATCCATAGCTATTTTGTGGTATTTAAGAATCAAAGGCAGATCTAACTTAACTTTCAACTTAGCGCTAGCCATCATCAAATCAACAGCTTTCTTATAATTTGTAACTGCTTGTATGCTTTCTAATTTATGCTCTTCTGGAACAATCTTCTTTAATATCAACTTCTGAGTTTCAGGAAGAGTTAAAGGAATCCCTTCTAAGTTTAAACTATAATGAATAAAATTAACCTCTTCTTTTTTCTCTAAATCTTGAATGACGGTATAATGTAATTTCAAATTTCTTCTGTATTTTCTTAATTCTTTTTCAATCTCTTTAATGTAAGATTTTTTCTTTGAGGTATAAAATTCAATTTTCATATTAAAAAACTTCATTAAATCAATTATGAAATGATGTTTCAACAATTTGTACTTTAAGGGTTTTTTAGATATCAAAAGTAAAAACCCATATTTCATTAAAATATCTGTATAAAACTTAAATGTTTGCGGATGTATCTTTATATTCTTTATTGTAAAAAACTCTTTTTTAGCAGCTTTTTGAATAAATTCAAGCATATTCTCTTTAAATAGCAAATTATAGTTTATATTGTTAGAAATACAAAATGAAATTAATCTAAACAACTTTTTTGATTTTTCATTGTGAATTACTTTTATTGTTTCATCTCTTTCAATATAGCCTTCTTTATCTAGTTCCATCACATAATTAAAAATAGCCCTATATTCTTTTTTTTCTTTATTTAGAGCTTTAACTATGTCAGCAGCTTTAATCATTCCTTTTGTTCCTATAACATAAAACACATCATACTTAGTTACCATAGTAGATAGTAGTTAGAACTAGTATATAAATGTTGCTATTATTCATTTTTAATGGATAAAACATCCATTTTTAGTGAATAATAGGCACGCCCTGACCGGGAATCGAACCCGGGGCATGGCCTCGACAGGGCCATATGTTGCCTCTACACCATCAGGGCATTCAACTTTTGTTCAAATTACCAATATATAAAACTTTGGTAAAATGTCCCTGCGCCAGGATTCGAACCTGGGACCTTCCGGGATCGGCTGAATGTCTTTCATCCAGAGCAATGTGCTTTGTCCGACATCATCTACAGCCAGATGCTCCACCATTAAGCTACGCAGGGATAAAGAAAAAAGAGAAAAACTCAATATATAAAACTTACGAAAACAATTTGATTGCTTTAGTTCTAACATATCTTATCTTATTTCCTAATCTATATTTAGCAACAGCAACAGGAATAACAAAGTTACCAATAATCTTCAATCTTAATCGAGTCTGATAATAAATAATTCTTTCTTCTCCTTTTCTCAAAATAGGAATATTCCATATCATCTTAACACCGTTCATTTCTCCCTTAATAGAATCTGGTTTTATCATTCCAAAATTAGGTTCTTCAGTAACACCAATTAGTTTATCTAAAATTTTTATCTCATGTAATGTTTGTCTGCTTCTATTTTTAATTATAACTTGTATATTCAAGGTAGAATAACCTTCTTTACTTCTTTTAATTGTAGTTACTTTCTTTTTGATAGTCAACTCCCTTTTAGTTAAATAATAAAGCCAAATTAAAAGTAAAACAACTAAAATAATAATTAATACTAAATATCTATAATTAGTTTGTATAAAAATAATAACTTCTTCACCAGAGTCTAAATCGAATTCCCAAGTATAAGTATATTTACCATCCTTTTCAATTGAAGTTGGTTTAGGATCAGTATAAGTAAATAGTTTTTCAAACCAAGTAAAATCTTTTTCATAACTCTCATGACTAATCAAATTTCCTTCATTAACTTTAACAATGGTGGTTCTTTCAACTAAAAAACTAGACTCCGGAGTTCTAACTTCAGTTACATCTGGAAAATAACCAATATTCATGTTAGTTATTACTTCTTTAGCAAATTCATCTTGATAAAATATTTTAACTTTAATAGGATATTGCCCTTCTTCAATACTTCCATCAAAACTAACCAAGAAATCCTCTTTTATTTCTTCATAAGGTAAAAATTCTAATTCTCTTTCATATGAAAAAAAATCACTTTCTAAAACAACTTTAATATCCTCTAAATGTATATTATGGTCATTTAATAAATTCAAAGAAAATAAATTCTCCTTATTAGAGTTTATTTCTTTTGGTAAAACAAAAGTGGGACTAATCATATTTTCATAACTCAAAACATCTATTTTAAACAAATGACTATCTTTTATGGATTCATCATTATCTGAAATGAATTTAACAGAAACTCCATAAAGTGCTGGCTCTCTTTCTGTAAAAGGAGTAATAGTAAATTTAAAAATATTACTGGATCTCGCATTAACAGTAACTTGTTTTGGTTCAATATCCCATTGGATATCCAAGGTAGAAATCCTAAATATATCTTTAAAATCTCCATTGTTAGTCAAATTAACCCAGAAAGTAGCTTCTTTACTTCCAATCAGAACATTTTCAATAGGTTCGTCTTCAATTTCTAAAGTTTTAAAAGCTAAAGTAGACTGTATTAACAGTACCATTAAAGCCAGAAATAATACACTCTTTTTCATATCAGAAATCGAGAATGTGTCTAGATATTTAAAGGTTTTGCTGCATATGATAAACCATAGAAATAAATATAAACCTTTAAACTAAAACCAAAAGTAGTGGTTAAATCCGCAAAACGGAGGGTTACAAATGTCCGAAGAATTTAAAATAAGACTAGACAAAAAAGATGAAGGCCTAGATTTTGATGAATCCAAAGACGAAGAAGTGCCTGAATCAGAAGAACCATTGGAAAATCTTAACGAAGATGATTCCTGGTAATTACTAAATTCTTTTTTCTTTTTTTATAAAAATTAATGGGGCTGCCCGGATTTGAACCGGGGTCGCAAACTCCCCGAGCTTGAAGGCTAGACCAAACTACCCTACGGCCCCTTATCTCCTAATAATTTTAGCAATTTTCCCAGTTAAATCAATAACAGTACTTGGATAATTGTGCAAATAACCATCATCAACAACATAATCCACCTTTTTAGCAATAGAATTAGACAAATGCTTAATATCCCTTAATGGTTTTTCTCCATGTAAATTAACACTTGTTGTAATAAATGGGACTTTAGCTCTCTTGATTAATTCAACAAACCCATGATCTGGAAATCTAACTCCCAGTGTTTTTTTACCAAAATTAACAGATTTATCAACACATTTCTTTTTTGTCTTAAAAATAAATGTAAAAGGTCCAGGTAGTTTCTTCAAATAATTATTTTTAGTATGTAAATTAGCTTGTATCCATCTAATATTGGGAGCAATAACAGAAAAAGGTTGTTCCCAATTTCGTTTTATATCTCTAATCCTTTCTATAGCATTACCATCTAAAGCATTACAACCTAACCCATAAACAGTATCTGTTGGATAAACAAAAACAGCGCCTTTCTTAATTGCATTAACAGCTTCTTTTTTGTCAATTTCTTGCATAGAAACAAATTCTGGCATGAATTTACAAAGAATTTCCAGTTTATATAATTTTTTCTTTAAACAACCCGGCTAACATGTTCTTTTTTCTCTAATTTTATTACATTATCAACAAAACTCTCAATTTTACTTTCATGACTAACAATAATAACTTGTTTTATATTTAACTCATCTAAAACAATCTTCATCCGATCTAACTGTTCATCAGAAAACCCATCTGTTGGTTCATCAAGAATTAACAAATCTCTAGTTTTTATCTCAGACATTAAATTATTAATAACTTGATTCAAAGCTAAACGATAAGCTAAAGCAGCAGCAGTCTTCTCACCACCAGATAAGTGGATATAATCAATATCATACCCAGCTTGTTCTATTTTAGGTGTAAACTCAAGATCTAAACTTACATTCAATGATTCATTCTCAACTAAAATATCAAACCATTTCTTAAATAGCCCATTGAAATCATTATGAACTCTAAGCATTATTTGTTTCTCCATAGTCAACATTAAATTATTAAAGCTCCCATCTAACCATTCTTGCACCTTAATTAATTCAGATATACTATCTTTAATTTTAATCTTATTCAATATTTCAGTAATTAAATTCTCTACATTCTCTTCTAAATCTTTTTTCTCTCTGAGTAATGTGGCTTCCCTAATCTCTAATTGTTTCAAATTTTCTTGCATTTCACTTAATTCTTTTTTGATTTTAAAGAAAGTTTCTTCAACATCTTTTAATTCATTCAACTTTTTCTCAATATCTAATTTTCTTAAATTAAGATGCATTATTTCCCTATCAACATTTTTTTTAGCATTCATTAAACTATTCAAAAGACCTTTTTTATCATTCAAATTATTAAGTTTAAGTTTATTTATTTGATAATCATTTTGCCTTTGCCTATATAATTCTAATTCTTGTTTAAAATTAGTTAATTTAGTAATAATCCCTTCTTGATCTTTTCTATAAATTTCTGAACTTTCTTCTAATTGTTTTATTTTGGCAGTTTCCATTTCTCTAATTCCTTTCTTGTGGTTTTCATCAACAATTTGTTTACAAGTTGGGCAATTTTCTAAATTATAAACATCATTCATTAATTTTCTAGAATCCCCCATTTTAGAATTAAATTCACTTAATTTAACCATAATTTCCCTTTCACGCTTTTCTAAACCTGAGACATCTTCTTGCAGAATCCTTATTTTTTCCATATCGATCTCTGAAATAGATTTAATCTCACTTTTTAACTTAGAAATTGTTTCATTAGTTTCATCAATTAACCTTTCATCATTTTCAATTCTTTTTAATTTTTCGCCAATTTGTTGCTCTAAGAATTCCGTTTCTTTGTTTATTTCAGTAAACTTTTTAACATCTTCTTGAATATTTTCAAATTCTAATTCTTTATTGGAAACATCCCTTTTCATTTTAGATAAAATAGGAAATATTTCGGAATAAGTAACTTCAATTTCTTTGATTTTCTTTAATTTCTTTTCTTTCTCTTCTTTTTTTCTTTCTAAATCTTCAATTCTACCAGTATATTCTTTTCTTTTTTCTTTTAATTTAGATATAAATATTTGGGAATTTTCTATAATCCTTTTATATTTATCAATTCCAAAAACTTTTCTTAATGTATCAATTCTAATCTCTTTATCACCCATTAAAATATGTTTCATTTCCTCTTGAGGAGTATAAACAGTATATCTATAAATCAAACTCTTACTTTTAGTCAATAATTCCTTAGGGTAATTTAACAAATCTAAAATAACTTGTTTTAATTCAACAGCAGACAAATTCCTTTGAACATTATCAATACTAATGTAACCAGTATCCTGAACAACAGATTCTTTACTTCTTTTCAAATTTCTTCTAACAATAATTGATTTTCCATCTAAATCAAAATGTAATTCAACAGAACCCTTCTCTGTTCCATTTCTTAATAAAGCATTCCCCGATAAAATACCCCTAGTAAGCCCAAACAAAACAAAATCAACAGCAAGTAAAATAGTAGATTTTCCACTTCCAATATTTCCACTCAAAACTAAAGATCCTTTTGGGAAATTTACCTCTTCATTTAAATAACTTCTAATATTCTCTAATTTGATTTTCTTAATTAACATAAAAACTCTCCAAACCCAAGACCTTTGTTACAGATTTTTCAACCCTATTTTCAAAATCATATTTCTTTTCCCCTTCATCTTTTTCCATAGATAGAACATCCATTAAATATTTAATCGTGTCTTCATTAAATGTTTGATCTTCTAATTTATCAATAATCTTTGTTTCAACATCATCCACATTTCCAGTTTCTAATTCTAATTCTTCTAATTCTTTTGTAGTGAGTTTATTGGTATTCTTTAAAACAGTATAAGCATCTTTCAATTTTTCCATAATTAATTTAAAATTAATATCAGAAACTTTTCCAGAACTTAATACCCCAGAAAGTCGCAATAAAATAATCCTATCTCTAATAGCTTTATTCTCAAAGTTCTCTAAAATCTTTCTTTCTGCTTCATCAGAACTTAGCCCATTTACATCAATATTAAAGCTAACAACGTCTTTTAAATTTATATCAACATATTTGCTTTCTAACTTATCATTAACAATATAAAATCCTCCATGTTTAAATTTCTCTAATTCGGAAAAGTTATTTGGAAATAAAGCACCAGGAAAAACAATTAACCCATAACCTTCTTTTTCTTGATTAAAAATATAATGAATGTGCCCCCCCGCATAATAATTAAAATTCTTTGGTAAAGAAATAACACTTTCCATTTCAACTTGTTTCAAATCACTTGGTTTAAATTCTTCAATCCCTGTATGAAACATGAAAATCTTAAAACCTTGTTCATTTTCTAATTCTTCTTTATTCAAAGTTTTGTAATGTTCTTTTTCCAAACCAGCTTTAAGACCCATCATTCCAGTAATCTTGACTCCAGTTTTATCATGGGTAAACTTTAATTTTCCATCTTTAAATTTAACAACATTTTCAACTAATCCTGCTCTTTCTAAAACATCGAGCATTGTTTTACCACTTGGAGAAAAATCATGACTTCCAGGAATAATATAACATTCAATATCCTTTTCTTTTAACTCATTTAAAATACCCGCAGTTTCTTTAATTAAATCAATACTGGGCAAAGAAGTGTTAAATAAATCGCCCGCAATCAAAACAAAAGCAACATGTTCTTCAATACAAATAGAAATTGCTTTTCTAAAACTATCTATGCCAAGTTGTCTTAGTTTAAGGTCATGCCAACCACCAATATGACAATCAGCCATGTGAGCAAATTTCATTGGTAATTAGAATATAAAGTTATTATTAAGGATTATTATAACAAAAAAGTACTATTTCAAATTCAATTTATTACCGTTATTAACAATATGAACATCTTTTTTTAATTTATAACCCATTTCAATAGCCAATTCACCTAATGCTTCTGTTTTAACATGATCTCCATGGGCTGGAATAATATGTTTTGGTTTAACCATGTTAATTAAATCTCTTAAATCTTCACGACCACAATGGCCACTAACATGAATGTCTGTAAAAACTCTTGTTCTTTTTTTATGTAACTTAGCCTCAAGTGCAGCTCGATTCTCAATATTTGCTTCAGCAGGAATTACTTTACATGAAAATATAACATGATCTTCTGGATTAAACCTATAAGGCAATTGACCAGAAGCCATCCTACTTAATATACTCCCTGGCTCTCCTTGACTGCCTGTAACAATCAACATAGCTTTATCTCTTCTTTTTTTATCAAGCTTCTGTAATTCTTTTTTGATTTGTCTAGAATATCCAAAAATTTGAGCATCCTTAGAAAAATTAACTATCCCAACTTTTTCAGCAGCACCAATATACTTAGCCATACTCCTCCCCATAATATAAATATCTCTATCTAATTTTTTGCCAAACTCTATCATGCTTTTCAATCTTGCAATATGACTAGCAAAACTACTTGCAATAATAGAGTTCCTAGAACTATCTGTTCCCAACATAACATCTTTTAACATTTCTCTAGCAACCTTTTCACTAGGTGTTTTTCTTCTAGCAGAAGCATACAAACTATCTACTACTAAACCTATAACTCCCTCTTTTTGAATTTTCTTTAATCTTTCATAATCTGGTTTTTTCCCAACTACGGGATGATTATCAAATTTAAAATCATTTCCATAAAGAACAACCCCTTTAGGAGTATGAACAGCAATCATAACTGTATGTGGGGTAGAATGAGTCATATTAATAAATTCAATCTTAATATTCTCACTAACTTCATAAAAAGATCCTGCATTCAAAACACGAATGTCATTCTTCATTTTAATATCTTCATCTTTTAACATTCCCTTCAAAACCTCAGTTGTAAATGGAGTTCCTAAAACTGGAGCATCATATTTTCCCGCTAAGTAAGGAATCCCGCCTATATGGTCTAAATGGCAATGTGTAGCAGCAATTGCTTTTACTTTACCTCTCCAAGATTTAATAACCGAATCATCAGGAATTGCTCCAAGACTAATCAATCCATTTGGGGTCAAATTTTTTCTGTGCCCTCCTTCTTCTTCAAAATTAATTAAACTAGGTAAAAAAAATCCCATATCAAGAATTACAACTTCATCACCATATTTGATAGCAGTACAGTTCTTACCAACCTCATTGTAACCGCCAACAGTGCATATCTCTACATCCATAATTTTGTTTCTTCAATGTAAGTTTATATAGTTTTCTGTTACCCAAAAATATATAAATAGCTAATTATAAAATAAACATATGGACTCATCATTATTTGCCGGTTTTTTAACAATCATTGTTGGATTAATTATATCTGCTATACCTTTATTTATCGCAATAAAATTTTTAGGTGGAAAAGTTTCCTTAGTGAAAGTAATTGTAGTTAATCTTTTAGCAGGAATTATTTCTATATTAATAATATTATTTTTAATACCTTTACTAAGTTCTTTAAGTGGATGGTTATTAACAATAATACCTTACATACCGTATATTATTTTAATATTAATCTATAGTGTATTTTTCCAATTAGGGATAATAAAAGCAACTATAGCCTGGATTTTACAAGCAATTATTTTATACATACTAAACCTTTTATCAAATTCTTTATTGGGAATATCTATTTTTTAATCCAAACTAATTTTATTCAATAAACCGACTAAATCTTCAAGAGAAACCATTTCATCAACCCCCTCAATAAATTCTTCACCAATACCAATAATTGAATGTTCTTTTCCGCCCCAACCAACCATAACAAAAAGGGGAATAGC
>Ga0180732_1002023_pt1 | contig 11396 bp, 8 predicted proteins | sample KR11_01MetaG_FD_148674 | JGI IMG/M metagenome (GOLD analysis project Ga0180732, IMG submission 148674) | Groundwater microbial communities from the Olkiluoto Island deep subsurface site, Finland - KR11_0.1 MetaG | ecosystem: Environmental > Aquatic > Deep subsurface > Groundwater | place...
ACTTTAAATAAGAATTCGGTTTTTGCATAAAACTCTACAGCGATTTTCGGCAAACTGCCTTTTTCAGAACAAAGCTTTTCTGCTACTTCTTTCTGAAGCATTAAAATCATTTCTTCAGGCGGATTTTTTGCTTCAATAAATTTTCTTATTACAGGTAAGGCAATATTATATGGTAAGTTTGCCACAATTTTGTAGTTCCCAGTCATCAACGAGGCCCGGCCTCGTTGATGAGGCCGGGTCTCAAAACTAGAGTCCTCAAGACTCGTGCGAGTGTCCCGAGCTGTAGATGTCAAACATCTACATAGTGTAGATGTTTGACATCTACACCAGTCAAATTTCAACGCATCTGCTTCAATAATTTCCACATTATTAAAACCCATTAGATTTTGTTTTAAAAGGCCTATTATTCTTTTGTCTTTTTCAATAGCAATAACTTGTTCACATTGCTTTGCGAGTTCCTTTGTCAAAACGCCCAGCCCTGGTCCAATTTCCAAAACAAGAGCGTCTTTTTTTAATTGAGCTGATTCAATAATTTTTTCAAGAATGGACTTATCAACTAAAAAATTTTGACCAAATTTTTTCAAAGCTGGCAGGTCATTATCTTTCAAAAGTTTTTTAATTGTATCTATATCAGTTAAGCTTATAATCATAGTTATAAATTGGCGTAGATGTGTGACATCTACATCCTTATCTTTACTCAATGTAGATGTTTGACATCTACATTAGAAACAAAATATTTGAGCGAAACAGGTGCGGGTGTGGAGAACATACTTGACTTTATATCCATTTTAATATTAAATAGTATAACGATCAGGAAATTCTTAATTTAGCAGAGAGACGGGCAACCGTTATCTGTTAAAAGTATATTCCTAATTATCTGAGAAATAAAAATATTATTCCGTGGCTTAAGGAATTAGCTAAGCCATTTTTTTGCTTATTGTTTTTACTAATATCTCTGTGTTTTAGTTTGAATAATTTGCAGGATATTCAAGCTGTTTCTTTCTCTTATTTGGCGCTAGAAGGAGAAAAGGTGTCTGATTCTGCTTTATGCCAAGGAGAGGAAAGAAAGGAATTTCCTGATATCTATTCTATGCAGAGCAATAGCTTGAAAGCGGTTTCCGCTTCTATTGCAATTAACTTTAATTCATTGGCTGCTTTTAGCGGTGGCGTAAGTCCAGACGGGCACAATGAAACAGGAATTGGAGAATATATTGTTCAACAGGGCGACTCGTTGAGCAGCATTGCCGAGCAGTTTAATATTAGCTTGAATACCCTGCTTTGGGCAAATAATTTGACCAGCAAATCAGTAATTAGCCCAGGAAAGAAACTTGTTATCCTGCCTGTTACTGGTATTTTACATATTGTTAGAAAAGGAGATACTATAAGTGAGGTTGCAGAATTATATAAGGGCAAGGTGCAGGAAATAGTTTCCTACAATGAATTAGACCAAGGTGGCGAAATATTTGTTGGAGATATTTTAATAATTCCAAATGGCACAAAGCCAGCTGTTAGCAGCGCATCACCTGTTTATGTTACGCAAACAGTTCCGAACTCTTATTTCATTTGTCCCGTGCCTACTCCATACAGGATAACTCAAGGACTTCACCCGTATAATGCTATTGATTTTTCTACGGGCAAGTGTGGCTCGCCTATTTATGCAGCCGCAGGAGGACAAGTTCAGAAAACTGGATATGACACTCGGGCAGGGAGGTATGTAAGAATTATACATCCCAATGATGTTGTTACATTCTATGGCCATATGTCCAAAATTGCAGTAAATCCAGGAGCGACCGTAGGACAAGGGCAGATTATTGGATATATTGGCTATTCAGGAAACACAATTCCTTCAGGCCCTGGTGGCTGCCATCTTCATTTTGAGGTTAGGGGAGCAGTAAATTCATTCGCGTATTAAGAACTGATAATTGATTATTAATAATTGATCACTAATAACTGATAATTGATCACTGATCATTAAAAAAAAGAAGAAAAGAAGAAAAGAAGAAAAGAAAAATTGATCATTAAAGGTCAATTTTTTGTCTAGAGCGATATGCTAATGCCTCATTCATATTTTCTAATGAGATATTGTCCGAGTTTTCCAAATCAGCTATTGTCCTAGAAACTTTTAAAACGCGATGGTATCCTCTTGCAGACAGTTTGCCTGAATCAACGAAATTTTTAAGAATATTTTTTGCTGCTGAATCTACTTGGCAGTATTTTTTTATTTGAGGAATTTGCATTTCGCTATTAGTAAGCATTTTGTCTTTTTCAAGTCGCTGTTTTTGTTTTTTGCGCGCATTGATTACCTTGTTTCTTATATCATCTGTCTTATCTTCTTCTTCGTGCTCAAGTCGTTCAAATTCTACTGCTGGCAGGTCAACGAAAATATCAATTCTGTCTATTATGGGCCCAGAAAGCTTTCTCCTGTATTTTGCAATCTGCGAAGGGGAGCAGGAGCAATTATTAACAGGGTCATTTAAAAATCCGCACGGGCAGGGATTAGAAGCAGCGATTAAACTAAAATTACAAGGCAAATTAAGCTGATGTCCTGCTCTCATTATTGTAATGTTTCCATCTTCCAATGGCTGTCGCAAGGCCTCAATCGCATCTCTTTTAAATTCAGGGAACTCGTCTAAAAATAAAATACCCCTATGGGCAAGAGTTATTTCTCCGGGCTTTATTGGATTGCCTCCACCGATAATTGAAGCCAGGGAAGCAGTATGATGCGCCACTCTAAATGGTCGGTTTCTGATTATCGGTTTTTCCCTTGTGAGCAATCCAGCAACGCTATAAATTTTGGTAAGCTCAAGCATTTCCTGTCTATTTATTGGGGGCAGGATAGAGGGCATGGCTTTTGCAAGTAAACTCTTGCCTCCTCCAGGTGGCCCAAGCATTAAGAGGTTGTGGGCGCCAGCAGCAGCAATAGTGATTGCTCTTTTGGCATAGTCCTGTCCTTTAATCCAAGCAAGAGAAATTTGGTTATTGTCTATCCGTGGTGACTCTCCTAATTTAGGAAGACAGGGAGCAATTTCTTCCTTGCCTATTAAATAATTAATTGTTTGTGATAAGTTTTCTACTCCGATTATTTTAAAATTTTGAACTGATTTTTTTAATAAACATAAACTTGCTTCTTCAGCATTTGCTTTAGGCACAATAATTTCAAGAAAACCGTTTTCTTCTGCTTTTTGAGAAAATAAAAGAGCTCCTTTAATGGGTCGCACCCGACCGTCTAAAGATAATTCTCCTGCAAAAACCTTGTCATCACTTTTAAATTGTATTTGTCTTGAATTCAGAAGATAGGAAAGAGCAATTGGTAAATCATAAAGTGCTCCTTCTTTTTTTAAATCAGCGGGCGCTAAATTAACAAGCACTTTTTCTGGCTTTGCGAGCGGTGGCTTAAATCCGCAGGACTTAAGAGCTGTTCTAACCCTATCTTTTGATTCCTCCACCGCCTTGTCAGGGAGCCCTACAATGTCAAAACTCTTTAATCCGTAGGAAATATCTGTTTCCACTTCTATGAGTTGGGCAGAAAGCCCTATATTGGCGCAGGAGAATATTTTTGAAGGCATAATACTCTATTGTATATTAGTTTTACTAAATCAAAAAACCCGAAGAGGGTTTTTTAATTATTATTTAAATCTGAGCCAAATTGGCGATATGGCTATAGATTTATAAAAAATAATTAAATGATTAATCAAATACAAAATTTTTAATGTCTGAAGCAACTAAAACTCTTTGAATATCAGTGGCATAAATTAATCTCTTTGTTGGTCTTGTTTCTTCGAATTTTTCAGTTTTAGGCATTGAAAAACCTATATATTCTATTCTTTTGTTATAATTATTCCTAACAAAGTCTATGGCTGGGACTAAGTCCGTATCAGAGCTTACTAAAATTGCTGTATCATAGTTGTTGTTAAGAGCCCCATTGATAATGTCCACGGCAATCATTACATCAATGCCTTTTTCTCTAGATCTTTGATAGACAATTTCCTCTATCCCTAAGCGAGTTAATTCTTCAAAATTTTCGACTCTATCATCTATTTTAATCCTTTCTAATCTTGTCCTAAGTTTGCTTGTTCGTATGTTCCACCCACCCGTGGAAATAAGCTTAGAAAAAAGAATATTCTGATTGGACATCGCCTTCTTCGTTTCATGTCTTTTGTCTTTTTCTCTTACGGTTCCTGTATAAAAATATTTCCCTTTTTCTGCGACTTGTCTGTCTCTGGATAAAAATTTAACAAATTTTTCAAAATCAAAATTCGGCTCTTTTATATCTATTTTTTTCAATATGAGATGGTAAAAATTACTACCGTCTATAAAAATATTAACTTGTTCCATATATTTTATTATAACAGAAAAAAACCTGCGCACCACCGAAGTGGGCGCAGGCGACTTTCAATTATATATTACCTTTCTTAAAATTCTTGTCAAGTGGAGCTTAAGAATTTCAAGCTTCAACCTTGGAATTCTTGGTTTATTTATCTTGTTTCACTTTGTCTCAATTCTCCAAATTTAAAACCCGGTTGAGGGTTGTTTAATTTAAAGAGAGAATCTTAATTTCTTTGATCTATAAATCAGATTGGTCTGCCCGCAGCGCTACAATATTGCATGCTGGCATTTTGTGCAAAATTTTGCGCTTGGATGAACTTCTAATCTTTCTCTGGCAATATTTTTATTGCATTTTTCACATTTGCCGTATTTTTTCTGGGATATTTTTTTTATTGCTTTTTCTATATTCTGGAGTTTAATTTCCATTGCTTGTTCCAAAGGTAATCTTTTTAAATATTCCTCTACCTCATCCTGGGCAACCTCCATGCGAGAACCGCCCGTTTCTGAAGCACCAAATTCTGGGAACATAGAATTCCAATTGCCTTTTATTTCAGGATCTCTTTTTGCAAATGTTTCAAGCCCTTTTTCTAAGAGCTTTTTTTCTTCCTGTAATCTTTGTTTTTGTTTTATGATAAAGCTTTCTTCCATTAGTTTTATTATTGATTATTAGTTTTTATTAATTCAACAATTGGTTTACAGCATGTGGCAATATGGAGCTTGTCTTCGGTAATTGTATAACAGACCCCAAAGCAATCAGGGTATTCTACTAAGCTTATATATCTTAAATTATAGCCCCCGTAAAGCTCTTGTTTAAAGATGGCGTTCTCGGCAATATTTTCTTTGCCAAAAGAATCAGCAAGATATTTTACTTGAGTCAAAAGGTACTTTTCCCATTCAGACATTGTATTCTGAAGATTTTCCGAAGCAAGAGTATAATTTTCCAGCATAAATAAATCTTCTTCGCTTATTTCGCCCCCTGCCATTAATTCTGCGAGAAGCTCTGACCATTCATTGGTTATATCCTCTCCAGCCAAGGCGTCCGAACTTGTGGACATTTTTGCAACAAAACCAAAAACATTATATTTTTCTTGGCCTTGATTTCTTCTATATATATAGAAAGTGGCGTCATCTTTTACTTGAGAATATAGTGTTGGAGGAGGGGAAAGATATAATTGGGGAAGGATTTTATTAAGTCCCAAGTATTCTGTAGAGTCCTTGATTAATAATCTAGTAAATTGGTTTTCAGTTAGCGCTTGGTTATTGAAAATTTCTGAAATAAACGCTTGGATTTCGTCAATATGAGTTATTTCTTTTGGAATTGCTGACTCTACGGGAATAAGGGCTGCTGGTCGTTCTATCGCTGGAGTGGTAGTTGGCGTAGTGGTTGCAGCAGGAGGAGTAGCACTTGGGCTTGGGCTTGGAGTTGGCTCTTCTCCGTTCTCTCTTATATTCGCATACCAATACCAAAATCCAATAACAGCAATAATTAGAATTACTGCGCCGATTATAATAGCAAGTCGCATCCATGGTTTTTTACCCATATCTTCCGGCCCGATAGTCATCATTGGTGGGCGAACTGCTGATTCTGGTTTTAAAGGAGTTTTTGGTTCAATCCCAGAAGGTTGTATATTTGCATTATCTTCTTCGTGAGTTGCGCCTGCTCCAGGAGAAACTCCTTGTCTTATTCTTTCAAGAATATTCTTTTCTTTCTGCTCTACTCCCTGAATTCTTTTCGCTCTTAAGCGTTCTAGTAGTGCTTGCCTTCTCTTTTTTTGTTCTAACTCTGCTAAGGCCTTTTTTGCTTCTGATCCTTCATCTTCTTCTGGTGCTTTTTCTTTTTCTTCTGGCGCGCCTATGGTCTTTGGACGAATTTCTCCTATTTTTTTTGCTTGAAGACCAACACTACCCTTTTTTTCTTCTTGTTCTTCTTCCTCTCCTTGTTCCACATTTTCCTCCCCTTCTTCAGTTTCTGTCTCTTCGGTGTATTCTTTTTTTGGTTCCTCTCTTTTTAATTCCAAAGGAGCTTCTATGCCTAATAAAGAATTGATTTCCTGAATTCGTTTTCTTAGCTGATTTTCTACTTCCAATATCTTGTCATGCTTGAGATTGATTCGGTTTTCTTCTAATCGAATTTTCTGTTTCTCTTCTTCAATTTTCCAGCGTCTTTTTTCAAGAGTTGAGCGGATTGCTTCAAGCTTTGCCCTTTCTTTTTCTACTCTTTCTTTTTCATCTCCTTCAGATAATTTTTCTTCCTCTTGAAGATAATTAACTTCTTTCTCTATTTTTTCTTCTTGGGTTATAATCTCGGCAAGCTTTTCTTCAATTTCTTTCCTATCTCCAACTATTGTTTTTTTAAGTCGAGAGTATTCCATCTTTTCTTTCATTAACTGACTTATTCTGTGCTCTATTTCTATTTTTTCTTTTTCTTTATTAATCTTTCCTAATTCTTCTTCAGCGTCTTTAATCTCTTGTTTAGTTTTTTCTTCTTGTTGAGCTAATTGCTGATACCCAAAATCAATCTCTTGTATTTGTTTTTCAATTTTGCGTTTTTTCTGTTCATAATCCCAGCGCTGTGACTCAATCGCTTCTCGCTCTTTTTCAGCTAAATGTCTTTCTTGCTCTGCTTTTCTCCTTTGTCTTGGGGTTATGGCTGTCTTTTCTATATTCCCAATAAATTTGATATTATCTTCTATTTTTCTTTCACTTTCTAAGATTGGTTCTAAATCCTTTTCTATTTTAGTTTTTTGGTCTAAGTAATATTTCTTACTTTCATCCAAAGGTATTTTTTGCGTGGCTAATTCTTTTAATGCTTGATTAAGTTCTTCAATCCTTATTTGTAAATCTTTTTCTCTGCGTTCTTTTTCTTCTTGTAGATGCCTCTCTTCCATAGCAAGCATATCTTTATCTTTTTCTGTATCAAGCTTTTCTCTAACAAGCTTTTCTCTTTCCAGGGCGCGCCTTCTGATTTCTGCAGCCATCTTTAATTCTTGTTCATTTGCTTTTTCTTCTTCAGTCACTTCTCTTTCCTCTTTCCTTTTATCTTCCTTGCGCTTATCTTTTGCTTTATCTTCTAAATTTTGCGCATTATCTTCTTGTTCGCTTTTCTCTTGTTTTTCTTTTTCTTTTGCTGCTTGTCTAATTTTTTCTACTATTTCTTCTTCTTCGCTTTTTTCCTTTTTTATTTTTCCCTGCGTATGTGATTGTTCCGCAACACGCTGCTTATATTTTTCTAACAAGGCATTCATTTCATTTTCTTCTAAAATCAAATTCCACTGGCCATGCGTGATGCCAGCTAAATCTTTTTTCATCGTTCTTATCGCCTCCGCAGGAATATTAAGTTTAAAGCTTTTTTCTTCTGCCATAAAACAGCTAAAAAAGGAAACTGCCTATTTCAGGTTATTGTTTCTTGAATATTTCCTTATTAACTTAATAATAACACACTTAGCAGGCATTAGTTTATAGTGAATTACTCACAGGTTGCTTTTTTGCTATTTTCCTGCTTTTTTCGCCTCCTTGAGCGAGAGATTTATCCTCCCCTGATTGTCTATAGAGATAACTTTTACCTGAACTTTTTGATCCAGCTTAAGCACATCCTCCACATTCTCAACCCTGGATTCAGAGAGCTGGGAGATATGGGCTAATCCGTCTTTGCCTGGCAGGATTTCTATAAAAGCGCCAAAGTCCATAATTTTTTTCACAGTACCATCATATATTTTCCCCACTTCAGCTTCTGCGGTGAGTGCTGTTATCCAGTCAATCGCTTTTTGAGCTGATTCTTCTTTCAGAGATGTTACAAAAATACTGCCGTCTTCCTCTATGTCTATTTCAACCTCGCATTGGTCAATTATTTCATTAATCATTTTGCCGCCTGGCCCGATAACCATACCAATCTTGTCTTTATTAATATTTGTTTTGAATATCTTGGGAGCGTATTGGGATAATTCTTTTTTCGGTTCAGATAAAGTTTTCCCTGTTTCCAAGAGAATTTTTTTTCTTGCTGTTTTTGCTTTTTCTAATATTTCAGGAAGCATTTCTAGAGTTAGTCCTTTTATCTTAACATCTAATTGAATAGCTGTAATGCCCTGATTAGTTCCTGCTACCTTAAAGTCCATTCCTCCAAAGTGATCTTCTGGGCCTTGAATATCCGTGAGGATTTTATAATCATTTCCTGATTGCATAATTCCCATAGCAATTCCAGCTGCTGGACTTTTAATAGGAACGCCTGCATCCATTAAGGCGAGCGAAGCTGAAGAAACCGAAGCCATTGAGGTAGAGCCATTAGAAGATAGAATTTCAGTTACAATTCTTATTGTGTATGGAAAGTTTTCTACGCTTGGGATAATTGGTTCTAATGCCTTTTCAGCTAAAGAGCCATGCCCTATTTCTCTTCTGCCTGGACTGCCTAATCGCTTAACCTCTCCAGAGCAATAAGGTGGAAAGTTATAATGGTGCATAAATCGTACTTTTCCTTGGAATTCCATATCCTGCAGAAGTAATTGATCTCCTGGTGGGCCCAAAGTAACAACGGAAAGCGATTTTGTTGCTCCTCTTATAAAAACGGAAGAACCATGGGCTCTTGGCAAAAGATTGTTCCTAGAATCAATTTTTCTTATCTCATCAAAACCTCTCCCATCAGGCCGTTTATTATTTTTAATAGCGTTTTGAATAATAATTTTTTCAAGAAGAAACTCCACGCTTTCTCTGGCACAAGCAATCTCTTTTTCTCCAAACTTTTCCTCAACTGATTCTTCTATTTCCTTATTTAATTCCTGCATCTTTCTTTTGTTATCAATATGGCTTGGCTGAAACATTGCCTGTTCCAATTTTTTACTATAATTTTTTTCAATAAATTCATCTATCTCTTTAGAAGAAGCAATATCTATTTTCTCTTTTTCTTTTTTATTTTCTTTTATTATTTTCTTTTCAAATTCTACTATTTTATCCAGCTCTGCGCTCAATTCGCCTACTCCTTTTAAAATATCTTCTTCTTTTGTTTCTTTTGCTCCTGCCTCAAGCATATTTATTAGAACAGCATTATCTTGTTTTATTCCGCAAGCAATTATTTCATAATCAGCATCTTTCCTTTGTTCATAGCTTGGATTAAGTTCTAATTTGTCTTTTGTGCTTGCAATTCTTACTGCTCCTACAGGCCCATTCCAAGGAATGTCTGAAATGCCCAAAGCCAAAGAGGTCGCTATAATTCCTGCGATATCAGGATCATTTTCTTCATCAAAAGAAAGACAAGTGATAATTATTTGCACTTCTCTTTTAAGTCCTTTTGGAAATAAGGGTCTTATAGTTCTATCAATCAAGCGGGAAGTTAGGATTGAGGATTCAGATGGTCTTCCTTCTCTTCGCATAAACCGTGAGCCCAATATTTTTCCTGTTGCGTAAAATCTTTCCTCATATGCAACAGTCAAAGGAAAAAAATCAAGCCCTTCTAAATCATTTGGAGACATAGTTGCTGTTGCTAAGACCAAAGTATCTCCTATTCTTACAATAACACTTCCATTGGCTTGTTCAGCCAAGTCGTCTATGCTTATTTCAATGTTTTTGCCACCGATTTCTATTTTGTAATTGTTCATAATTAAATTACCTTTAAAAAATTATATAATAGATTTAATTTCAAGGTTCTCGTGACTGATTATTGATTATTGATAATTGATCATTAAAGACAAGAAAGAAAAAAAAAGAAAAAATAACTGATTACTAAATTATATAGTAAATTCAATTTCAAGCGTTCTGCAACGAAGTGAAATTTTAGATTTTTTTAAGAAGATACTTTTCAGAATCTTTTTCTAAATCAATAAACTCGTCTGCTTCCTCTTTTACTTTTGACGATGTGGAGCGACCAAAAGCCATAACTTCTACCCGTTTCCCTTGATTCTTTAGATACTCTATTAAAGGGATAAAATCACCGTCACCTGAAACCAATATTATTACATCAGCGCTTGAGCTTGCTCTTATTGCGTCAACAACAATACCTACATCCCAGTCCGCTTTTTTCATTCCTCCATAAAATTCTTGCAATAGTTTTACTCTGGTTTCAATTCCAAGTCCTGTTAAGGCCTCAAAAAATGGTTTTTCTTCGCCTGTTTTTGTTTGCACAACATAAGCAAAAGCCCGAACCAATCTTCGAGCGCTTACCGCGGTTTTCAAAATTTCTCCAAAATTGACTTTGGAGTGATATAGATTTTTAGCAGAGTAATATAGGTTTTGAGTGTCTATTAAAACTACTACTCGTTGGTCTTTGTGCTTTTGACTTTTCATTTAGATTCTTTATCTGGCTCTTTGGCTTTTTTAAGCCCTAACTTTTTAATTAAACCATTATATCTTCGCATACTTTTACTTTGAAGATATTTTAAAAGCTTTCTTCTTTTATCAACCATCTGCAAAAGACCTCTTTTTGAATGAAGGTCTTTAGGATGTTTTTTTAGGTGCTTAAGCAGTTCTTTGATTTCTTTTGTCAAAATAGCTGTTTGAACTTCCACTGAACCAGTGTCGCTCTTGTGCACCTCATACTCCTTAATGATTTTATCTTTTTGTTTTACATCAAGCATAATTTTTACATTGTATATTAAAAACAAAAAAAAGGCAATAAGAGGAGCCCGCAGCACGGGCGATAATTGATCATTGATAATTGATCATTAGGGAGAAAAGGAAAAAGAAAATTATTATGTAGACGTTAAATATCTACATTTAAATTTTTTGTAATTTGTGTGAGTAATTTGTAATTAGGGATAAATTTTTGTTTGGAATAAATATTTGTTTCCTTGCTCTAATTACTAATTACTATTTACTCAAATTTTTGTAAAGGCAAAAATTTATGTGCCCCCACCAGGACTCGAACCTGGAGTCATCTCCTTAAGAGGGAGCTGCTTTGCCAATTAAGCTATGGGGGCGTGAATTATTATTATAGTAATTCTCTAATAAAATCAAGGGTCATGGCGTTTCCGATATTCTACAATTGGTTTATAGAATAATTTATGTTAGGGCTGACAGGTTATTTTTATTGTGCCATCTGCGGTGCACCAGCCATCACATTCAAATTCACAAAACCAACCCCTGCT
>Ga0180732_1002024_pt1 | contig 11396 bp, 16 predicted proteins | sample KR11_01MetaG_FD_148674 | JGI IMG/M metagenome (GOLD analysis project Ga0180732, IMG submission 148674) | Groundwater microbial communities from the Olkiluoto Island deep subsurface site, Finland - KR11_0.1 MetaG | ecosystem: Environmental > Aquatic > Deep subsurface > Groundwater | place...
GAATATAATGCGTGGCTTGGGGCCTAAAGTATTGGCTCAGAAGAATTTATCAAAGACTCATTGTCCTCAAGGTCATCCTTATAACGAACAAAATACTTATCATTTCCCAATTGACCTATATCATCCAAATGGAGGTAGAGGTTGTAAGATTTGCATGAGTAACGCAAGGAATCGTTGGGAAGCAAAGCAGAATCCAAAAAGGCTTAGATAATTCTGGCAGTTAGGTAGGAGGGTGAAGATGACCTATAACTTTTCCGAGGATGTTAGGCGACTGAACCCAGACCTGTCAGAGAAGGTTGGTAAGGCTCCCTCTGCTAGTAAATACCATAACGCCAAGACTGAAGCGGAGAATCTAACTTTTCAATCTGGGCGAGAAGCGGCAGGGGTACAAATCCTCATACTCCTAGAGAAACAGCACAAGATTTTCGCCCTGCGTCTTCAGGTGCGGTTCTTACTACCGGGCGGGGTATTCTACGTGGCGGATGCTGTTTACCTTGACAACAAGTTGGCTGTCCATATAATTGATTTCAAAGGCTATGCTACCCCCGAATACAAACTCAAAAAGAAGTTGTTCAAGGCAGAATATGGTATTGAGATTGAGGAGGTATAGTATGTACCCTTGCCCCCACTGTCTTCATGGTAAGGTGTTAGAAAATTACAAAGAGAGAGCCTGTCTCAACTGCGGGTATCAAGAAAGCCAACCTAGCCAGTTACCCCTTATAGCTGGGAACATGCATAGTAAGGAATGGCAGGATTATGATGGTATTAAACGGGAGTGGAGACGGGCCAGAGTTCTAGTTGACCATCGGACACGTGAGTTTCAGGGTATAGATAACGAGATTATCGCCAGGGTAAGGTATGAAAAAACGAGGGTATTTGCCGATGCGTGACTGGTATCCGCCGTCAATGAGCTTTACGGTCGGCTACGTGAAGTGGTTGCTTGGTTTTCTGCCTTATTTAATGGGCGGTTTTTATCCTCGTGACCCCAGGGAGACGGGCTACACTGACGCCCCTGGGAAGCGTCACATCAGTCCCCATGCCCCCTTTGAGCGGGCGGTAATTATCGGGGCAGAATTGATGGTAAGACTTGGCAGGTGTGGCACTGACAGTCTGCTAGCCCAAGCATGTTATACGGATGGGAAGACGGATAAAGAGATTGCCAAGCAGCATCACGTTGACCAGGATGATGTTAGCTGGCGGATTAACAGGGCTATCCGCTACTGTGCATCGGGACCCGTCAGGCGGTGGCACAGTTCGTATATAGACCGCCATGACCATGTTTGCAGACCCCAGACCTACCGGGAGTTTTGTGAGGAGAGGAAGTAAAATGAAAAAAGAAGTGACCAAGGGATGGAGGCCTAAAGGATGGGAAAAGATAGTTTGGGATAATGTAAGTAGGAAAGGCGGATATTTTAACCCTGATATACCAATCATTATTAGTCAAGACCGTGACTTATTTGAAGCTGGGGCGGATGCCATGTTGACTTATCTTTTAGGTTGTGGTAAGAAGGATATGTTTGAGGCGCTGAGGGTATCAGGAGCACTCTGCTTTAATTTACCAGGGAGATTACTATGTGAAGAGAGGGAAAAAAGAAAGGCGGGAGCCGGTTAAATGAGACCTAAAGCTAAGGGGAACATCGCTGTAGCCAAAGCTATCTATTATTTTTCTCTTAGGAATTATTATGTCTTCTCTCCCATCGGTGATGATGGTGGTACTGTGGATTTGATAGTTTCTCTAGATGGCTTTACACTACACCGAGTTCAATGTAAGTACTCCCAGAAACTGCAGACCAGCATGCACAAAAGATACCCCGATTCCCCAGTCTACCAGGTAGACTTACGTCAGGTTATGGGTCAGCCTACAGTTGAGGGGAAACGAGTATCAATCATGAAATACACTGACACTAGTTTTGACCTTCTTTTTGTGACGACACCTACCGGGGATTACTTGTTCAACTGGCAAGAACTGTGCCTAACAAGAGGGAAACCACCCACAGGCATCCTCATTGGTAAGAAGATGTTGAAATATAAGATTTAACCCTCCCTATGGAAAGAAGGAGAGATGAAATTATCTATTTGCCTTGGTGAAGCCAGTATTCAGCCTGAGCCTTTACATATAAACCCAGGGCAGTCTTCAAGAACAGTCCTAGAATTTGCCAGTATGATAAACCCAGGAAGTGTTTTGCCTCTATCCAGCAATCAAGTTCGTCTTCTGCCTGGTCTTCCAAATCTGGTTTGCTCACTTCTTAACCACCTAAAAGTAATCTGGCTATTCCGTAACCCAATCCACCTGTACCAGTAACGGCAACCGCCATAAAAATCAAAGTGTTTCGTTTGAAAGTATAGTAGTCTTTGTGAAAGTCACGCTCTTCTTCCTGGCAATTATCAAACCTTTCACAAAGCCCTTTTGACCCATTACCAACGAGGATTTGCCGTATCTGAATTAGTATCTTGCGGTCATCATCGGTAAACTCTGCCATCAAAGTCCTCCAATCTAATTATACCATTAAGCCATCCAAACCCTTATCAAACAGTTCTGTAACCTCGTCAATTTTGGTGTCTGACAAACAGGGTAGGTAGGCCTCTACAATTTCGTGGAACAGGGTTAGTATCTGTTCCCGTTCTGTCATGTCGGGGTCAATGCAAACCTCTATTGATGTAGTGGCATAACCACCACCAGATATACTCACTAATAGCCGTTAAGATTACCGCAAACCCTAACGCTACCGCAAAGATGAAATACCTTCCGTCCCCCAAGCAAAAGCCAATAAAGACGTTTAGCGGTTGCATTATCGCACCTACCAGGAGGCTCAGAATCATCAGGGGCAGGAACTTCTTGCTTACAGGAAGACTCACCTTCATCCACTTTAACCCCCTTCATGATTACTCCTTATCTGGATTGTACTCTGGGAATTCCTGTTCCTTTTCCTTCCAGGGCGTCCCCCAAAAGAGATGCCCTAATAGTAGAGCCAGTGATGCAATCAGCCAGTCACGTAGGGTAAAAGAAGAAAACCTATTGACGGTATAACCTACCCAAAGACACAAGACAGTCCACGCAATAGGATTGGCATGGTAAATATCACGAATGATGAACGTGTAGGGGCGTCTGTCAGATGGTTTTAACCACACCTGAGTAGCATACCAGAATTTTTCATAGAGTCTACTAAACATCTAATTCAACTCCAAATACATATACCAGAACTCGTTGATAACATTATTGAACTCGTCTAATGTATAATCCCCTTCACCCATAAAGTGGCAGGCTTCATGTATTATCAGGTTGTTTAACCGTATGAAGTCCTGCAGGATTCCTTCCCCTAAAGCAACTTGCTTCTGTTGGTTGGTTATCATGGGAATATCACCCCATACCTAATTATACCACACGCCTTGCTATGAATTAAAGACTACGTCTCCACTGTCCACGTTCCCACCATAGAAGAAGTTATCCAATCCCCATTGCCATCAGCAGTTAGTATGATACTTTCTGCCTCATCATCCGCCGAAATATACTTGTCGTCAGTCTGTTTTGCTCCATTGATATAGATAGCTCCTGCGACTCCTGGGTCTATCCGTAGTTCCTGTGCTGCCATAACCGCAAACCGACAAGTGAAGCCCGCCGCTACTGTCTGGGGCAACGTAAAGGCAATAGCTCCCCCTGCTCCCAGATTGGTATGAATTACATGACCACTCTCGTAAGCGGAGATGGTAAAGGCTGCGGTATGATGCACTATCAGATTATCGTTAGGCTTAGGTGACGGATATGGAGCCTTTGTGCCAGGAACTAGCGTTATCCCATCACCATAGATAACATCTGCACCACCATCCGCCTGATTAGCCATTAAACACATCCATAAGTAGCTAGGGTCAGTTGGCATCAGCAAGGTAAAGGTTATCCATGTCCAAGTATCGGTTCTAGGTACTACTATGGGGGCATATTGAGATGCCGTGTCAGCATTCAGAAGCACTCGTTGTCCATTAGCTATTGTGTTGGTAGAAGGAGCATAAAACCACCCCGAAAGTGTTACGGGTATTCCTGCGTAGTCCAGGTAATTCGGTATTGCTACCTTTCCCATTGAGTAAGCTGTAACCGCATGACCAGTGACTTTGATTGATTTGCTACCACGTTTAACAATAGTGGATTCAGATGTAATTATAGCTCCGTTTAGTGCGTCCCAGCTAGCAGTACCAGCCTCTCCACAACCATTAGACAAGATGTTCTGGTCACTATCTATTCCTGTCACGATTGCTCGGCTACTACTGTCAAGATTCAAATTATACTGCTGGTCGCCTATGGAATTATCTGCCTTGGCAGAGTTTTTTACCTTAATTGAGGTTGCATCGTTAGTCTGGCTCCATCCTTGCGGTTCTACCCTGATTTTGTCTTCAGTAAGTTCAATAGCTGTGCATCCAGCAGCAAGAGAGGCAAACGTATTCCTGCCAATATGGCAAAAGGGTACAGATACCTTAATGAGAGTGATGTCTGGTAACGTAGCTTCATGGTAGCCCCCTACCACTCTCACCCAGCCTCCACCTGTAATGAGAATATCGTTGGTCGTGTTCAATCCATAATATCCCGTGAGCACGGAGCCAGAAACTATTTTAACTCCAATATCGTTGGACTCGGAGGTGCAATCACTTATACGATGTTCTCCACCAACAGAGGCATCTATGCCTATTTTACCAGTGTGACTATTGGTTCGGCACTGGAATATCTTCCAGTAGTTCCCAGCCGTCTTGATGCCCCCAAGCGCGTTAGCTTGACAATAAAGTCTGACTAAGTTTATCCCGTCTGGGGTATGGGCAGCTACATTGACCCCCCAACCACCATTATCCCTCAAATCCAGGTTCTCTAGGAGGTGCATCATGGAATTGGTTGCGAAATTACAACTGATAGCGTCACCACTAAGAGCGTTCCCTCGGATTGTCATGTCCTTCACGGTGAAGAAATACATGTCACTGAGAGACAGAGCATGAGCACCTGCTTCATTCTGATTTACGATGTGAGTGGCTCCAGGTCCTTGACCTTGAAACGTAATTCCAAAATAACCGCTTCCAGAGACTCTTAGAATTACTGTATCTGACAAGTAGAAATGACCATTACTAAGGGTAATCCCACCACCAATCGCAGAGGGTAGGGCATCAATCGCTTCCTGTATCTGTACCTCATCGGCTGTTCCATCACAAACATAATCTGCCTGAGCCTTTGCCGCAGCCGAGGCATCAGAAGCAGCTACAACAAAAGTTGCCGTCCGGGAAACTTGAGTTTGTCCAGTCGTCCTAACATAAGCAAGATAGTTTGCCCCAGCACCATGCACACCAGTGGTGAGAGCAGCATGAGTATCTACTTTTGCCTGAGTATCAGCAGGAGTCTCCCCAGCAGTATGGCTACGGAGTGTAGTTTCTTCACCATGAACTAATTGAATTGTCTCAGACATTTTACTGTTAAACCTCAACCAATGAAATGGGGTACTGCCCTTCGTGAAAGTCCCCCGACTGTCTCCACCCGGGCCCGAACGCCAGGAAGTCAACATAATGCGTTTCGGTGGTATCGGTGACATCCTTATAGGTGAACTCCAAGAGCGTCTCCGCATCCAGGGCAAGTTTTAGAAATTCCCAAAGTTGTTTCGGTGTTCCACTTTTAGTTTGTACTACCAGGTTAAGAGTCATATCCCAAGCTCTAACCTTTTCCCTCCGCATGAGGAAGGAGGATGTAAGGGAAGTCAGCACCGGGGCGAGGGTGTTGGTGCTTCCCCTACTCAATTCAAAGGCAAACTGGATATACTTATAGGAAAGCCCGGCACCACTAGCAAAGAGGCTTTCTACGTTTATACCAGTGTCCGCCGCTACCAGGGTATCAATATCTGTCCAGCCTGTGAAAAGGTCAGTATAAGTTTTGTTTATTCGGTACATGATGCGTATGGTCTCATCTGCCGTCAGGTCTTTGGCAAAGGCATTGAGTGCCTTTTGGAGTTTGGCGAAGGCAGCCGCCCCCGCCGCAAACCAGGGCATGACGTGCATCCCGCTTGCCGCATAGGTATACCCGCTCACCTTTTTGGGACTGAGTAGGCTCTTTTGTAAGGTCTGGTAGTATATCTTGCTGTTGTGGTCAAACCAGAGGCGGTAGGCATAGGCGGAACTGACAAGGCAGGCGTGCATCGTCTTATCAATTTCGGCTTCGCTCAACTGGATTTCCGCTAAACCGTAAGTCAGAGCAGAATTCCCAGTATTCTTAAAACGAACTCTTGCATTGATAATAGAACTTAAAGCGAAATAGAGTGTGTGCCAGGCAGAGGTAGCAATTACACCTGAAAAAATGGTAGTGTAATTTGTCCCATCTGTAGAGACGCCAATTTCCATCTCGTCAGTTGAATTAATGGGTCCTGGGTTTGTTATATAATATCTTAATTTGTGGCTTACGGTTGCTCCTATGGTGTAAATGGCATAGGCACTCCAAGCGCCAGCAGCGACAGATGGTGAAGTCGCATAGGTCGCCGTATTGTTATCATAGGCGCTAGCTAGATTAGACCAGCCAGTACCACTTGAACCCGTGAAGTCATATACCCAGGCGTTCAGACTAGCGGCATCCCAAGCAACCTGCCAGCCAAGCCTGTCATACCGCATAACGGAAGAGTAGGCGGTACCCGTCACCAGGGAGGCATCCACCAAGGCAAAGATTTCACAAGTGCCCGGAGTCATGGCTACGATTTCGCCGTCATACTCGGCGGGCAATCCATCATCTTTATCCAACCCTACGTCACCCTCAAGTGCTCCCAGATAAAATCTTTTGACGGAAATCCCAGAGCTAACGTAGGTTGATTGGTTAAAAGGTGACTTGGCTACACCCTTACCTGCCGTAGTGTTGGAAGGGAAGGTGATAGCGGTTGCCAGAAAGCGGGCGTTAGCCAGGGTCGTATCCAGCAGAAATACGCCGTCATTGGTAAAAGCCCCGATGGTCATAGCCCCGTCTTCTCTTTCCACTACTCGGAGTTCCTGGCAACTGCCGCTAGCAAGCCCCAGAGTGGCAAGAGAGGCGTTTGAAGTGAAGGTCGGGTCATCTCTAGCAGGGTCGGCACAATAGTAGATTAAACCCGCAGCGTTTTGCTTCCAGAGATACCCGCCCCAGTGAGCGCCTTTGGTAGCGTTCTGGCAGTGGGCAGCCCCGCCAGTGGCAGCATCGGCAAAGACGTTCCTGATTATATAAACGTCAGAATTGGTAACATGAGTGTTAGCAGGGCTACTAAGAAAGCCACGAGTTACCGTCAGGGTAGTGCCCGTAGCACTCACATACATATATTCTGAATCTACTTTAATGATGGAGCCAACGGGGATTGTGGTGGTGGCGTCTCCGTCAAGTGTCACACCCGTTTCGGTGGTATCAAGAACCTCATCCGTGTCAAACCCCACATCTACATCACTTCCGCTATTCATGTACCAGTAATTATCAGAATCCCCCAGGAAAATAAAGAGGTTATTTCCGATGCTGGAAGTCAAGGCGGTAATCGTGTTGGGGAATGTGCCTTCAAGACTTACCGTTCCCGTGTAGTGGTTTATCTTGAAAAGTGCTCTGTTAATAGAAAACCAGAGGTCGGAGTTGAAGTTGCACCAGTGAACCTCGGAGTAGGTTGCCACTGTAGCGGTTTCACAAAGGTCAACATAACACGAACTATCAGAGGCTTTAACAATAACAGCCTGTATTCCAGTAGCAAGTTTATCTAGTGTTCTTGATATGGTCAGTTTCCGCCAGGTGTTATCTAGTGTTACAGAGGCCGAGGTGGTTGTCCCCACTCCATCGGTTATAGCAAGTGTAATTAAAGAACCCGTACCTTTTATCCAGACAGATATAGATACAAGTTTGCCCCTGAAGGCATTAGACCAACCTGGGAAAACAGCAGAGGTTAGTGTGATAGCCCCATCGTTACTCAATGCGGCAGAAGCCACCCCAGAGTATATAACAGTGGTTTCTTTCGTCTGAGTACCTGTCCCAGTCTTAGCCCAGTTGTCTAACACATTGCCAGTCCAGGTCTCCATATCACCATCTGTTATTGTGGGCAAGGTAGTTAGAGTAACTTCTGTAGCCAGTGGCGGAGGCAGGATACTCCCTACCTGTCTGAGGTCGCACGTGGAGAACCAGCACCGCCTAATCTGCTTTACCAGGTCGGTCATCTCCTCAATGCCGATTCCCTCCCTCTGGTCGTTCATTGTCCAGTTAGAGCGGAAGGATTCCTGGTCAAAGGAGTCCCCCCCGATGTTCATCTTATCAGGGAAGCGGTTGAAGGTACGAGGGCGCACCGGGCCCAGTATGGGATAGTAGTACCCGTTTAGATAAATCTCACCTTTATTTAGCACCTGAGCCATGCTATTCCCCCTTTGCCAGGTCTATTAGTCTCTCAATCCCCAGGGCGATAGTGCCAAGAACAAAGACTATCTCTAAGATGGCGATAGTTTGATTTGTTTCTTGAATTATCATCTGACCACCGTTCAAAACAATCAGAATGAGATGAAGGAGAATCCACCCTGACCAGCCTATCAGGAAGAAATAGGCTACAATGGTTCTTATCACGTTAGCACCACCTCGTTCCCTGGCGTGGGTTAGTCCTCATTGCCAGTCTTTTACGTCTTGCCTCATCAAGGAATACCTGCCCTTTTTCCCTTCTGGCTTTGGTATCTAATCCAGGCCCCACCATGCCAGCCACCAGAATCCCGCCGGATACCGCCATTGCCACGTAAACCCCGTCCACATCGCCGTCAGTGGTTTCATCAGAGAAGACAGTTGGCGTCTGGTAACCAGTCAGCCGGAGTAAGGTATTACCCGACTTAGCCATACTCAAACCTCTATCGGTGAGCATTAGTTTGGGGGTGGTGCCATGCACGATAGACCAGTATTCCGCCAGAAGAGGCTTGTATATTCGGCTGGATGACTTAACCGCCTTAATAAAGTCAATATAAAGAGTGCATGCGGTTACGTCTGTCACCTGGTAAATCTCAGCCCTTATGATAGCCGTATCGGAAAGGGGATTAGCCAGAGTGATTTTATGTCTTGTCCAGGTATTAACGGCAGTTGCAGGAATTGCCAGGGATTCTACCGCCGAACCTCCAAGGAGAGTATCGTCCAACCGAAGTTGTAAATATCCCGCAGTAAGGGCAACGGTTGAATAGATAGATATTTCAACCTCCGTGCAATCAGAGAGGTCTATTGAACTGAAGGTATGGTAAGCCAGGATTTCGGCATCCCCGGCAGCACCTGCCACCACTATCTTGTTGCAGGCCGAGCCTTCCTGCTTAAAAGTTGTGTCCAACGTTACTGCCGTGTTCGTACCTGCCGTCCAAGCGGTATCACAGTCGTCTATTTCCTGCTCCTCTTCTATAGAGTAGCAGTATTCCACCAGGGACACAGCCTTGAAACCGCTAAGGCAATCGTATTCGTATTTAGAAGCCTCGGTAAAGACGGTCTCCGTAACCTTATCAGGCCAGAAATCTTGATTGAGGTCACGAACAATCTCGTTGATAAGTTCGTCAATATCCTCAATGCTGATGTCGGGCAACACCATCTGGTAAGCATCGCCGTCTAAAATATCCGTTGTCATACTAACGGAAAGGGTAGCGTCACCAGTCGTAGAGGAGGCTACCACTGACTTTAGCCCCAGGTTGGCCGCTGTCCCACCCACCATTATCACCTGACGGTATTTGTACTCGTCTGTAGCACCTTTATACAGGTAAACCGAGTCAAGCAGACTGGTATGGTCTGTAGCGGTGGTGGTGGCTTCCCCCTGGAAGCCCGCTCCCGTCTTAGCCAGGATTAGCTTACGGATTTCGGCTCGGTTCATTGCGGCAATCGGATAGCCCATAATTCACCCTCACTTCTTAACTGGACTTTTACAGTAGTCCCGTAGCTGTTCTTCTGTCATAGAATCACACATCTGGGCCGCCTGCTTGCTTTCGGACTTCGCCATCTTCCCCCGCTTCATTGATAAAGCCATGCAGGCTAATCTACGTTGAGCTTCACTGTAAGGCATATTCCACCTTTATGGTAATTACCTTCTAATCCATTGACGAGGCTTTATAGGCAAACACGCAGGCTTCGCCAGTTCTGGTATCCAGGGTTAAACCAAATGGGTCAGCCAGGGCCGCATAAGCTGCATCCTCATACATTGTCTGTGTACTATCGCTGAGTTCTGTCTGGTTAATCCCATAAGGAGAATAAATAATACTCCCACCCCTCATAATCGGAGCACCGTCACTGACAATAATGCAGTGATATAACCCCTTCACCAGGGCTTGTGGGGTAGCGAAGGTATGTGCTTTTATACCAGTGGCGTCAGCGGCTATTGCCCCGCTTTCGTCTCCTACTCTTGCCCCAGGATGGGTACTGCCATTATCTCGGTATAAACCGAAGCGAATTAGTTTCCCTCCCGCAGCAGCAGTCCCAATTTGGACAGCTAAGGTTGTAACAGTTATGGGACGCACAACCCGCCAAGGTAAAGAGTAATAACGTGCGGCTGTTAGGGTAAATGCCGCATAAGTCCGGTATGGCACACAATGTTGGTAAACATTAAGAAGGTGGTCTTGGAATAGGTCTGCCATGTGGGCATCAATATCGGCAGCGTGGTCGTATGCCCAGTTGGAGGAAATAGACTTTTTGGTAGCACCGTCTACAGGGGTATCGTCTACGCCAGTAAAGATAGAAAGCCCCAAACCTTCAAAAACACTTAGTCCCATCTTCGTCCTCCTTAGACCTTCTCACCCTGTAGGGAGAAGGTGCGGTCTGCCGCTTGTGCCACCGAGGTCTTAATCTTAATGAATCGGAAACCTCCAAGTTTCAAGGTATCCGCCCGTGCCGAAGTGGTGACGGGGATGGATTCACTTGCCGCAATGTCGGCGAAAGTGCCATCAATGCTCAGGCAACCCATGAGGCTGAGATTAGCAGCCGTCATAGCAGGAATCATTATTTTTACGAAGTCAAATCCCTGCCATTCATGGCTTGGGTCAAGGTCAATAGCGGCGCTCAAGTCATCGTCTTCACTGATGTCTATAAGTCCAGTTACTACGGGTCCGAAAACGCTCATCACACACACCATCCTTTAATATATTTTACTTCTTGTTCTTACGTGGTCTTCCGCCTGCATGTTTGGGCAGAGGGGGAACAGGTACTTCCTCTTTTGGCTTTTCCTCGGCTAGAAGTTGCTCTATAATCTCACCTCCTACGGCGTTACCCAGTTGCGCGAGGTTTTCCACTTGCAATCTGATATAGTCTGTTTGAGGAATGACAACCGTGCAGACAAATTCCCCATCAGACGTTAGTTCGCAGGATTTGAGTTTGCGTATCTCGCTTGCTTCTAGTTTTTTGAAATCAGTGAGTGCGTAGTTTGGTATCAATGTTGCCATAAAACCCCCTAAAC
>Ga0180732_1002025_pt1 | contig 11395 bp, 15 predicted proteins | sample KR11_01MetaG_FD_148674 | JGI IMG/M metagenome (GOLD analysis project Ga0180732, IMG submission 148674) | Groundwater microbial communities from the Olkiluoto Island deep subsurface site, Finland - KR11_0.1 MetaG | ecosystem: Environmental > Aquatic > Deep subsurface > Groundwater | place...
GAAGAAGATTAAAAGAATAATTATTATTTTCTCATCGATTTTAACGTATCATAAATCTTTTGGAAATATGGATCCCATTTAATTTTATCTTGTCGATTCCAAAATACATTAAGTCGCTTTTTAACTTTTGGTTGCTTTTCCTGATATTCCAAGCATTGAATCATCATTTCAATATAATCTATCTGTTTTAGGAGTTTTGAATATTTTGTTTTTCCTTCTTCATTTTCTTTCCATAAATTAATATATTTTTTCTGTAATTGCTTCGGTAATTTTGATAAATGTTTTTCTAATTCTTTTTTTCCAAGTTCTATAATTTTATTTTTTCCTATCTTTTCTTTATGAAATGTTGTTATATCCCCTATAATTGCTTCTTCCAAATCGTGCAAAAGCGCCATTCTAATTAATTTGTTAGCATTAAGACCTTCATTATCTGCGATTAACATTGCTAATAATGCTGTTCTAAAAGAATGTTCTGCAACACTTTCGGGGTTTTTAACTCCTCTTATCTTCCATCCAGTTCTGGGCGTTTTCTTTAATCTACCGACAAGTTTTGCGAATTCAATTATTTCATTTTCATTCATTGTAACCAATCCCATGTTCTTTCTCATATCTGTTTAACTTCATAAATGTTTTCCGTTATAAAGCAATTATTCATTTGTATATTTATAAATCTCGCAAATTAAACAAATAGACTAATGATTAAATTTTTATAAACCCACCAAATTCTACTTCTCAATAGCGTGAGTAAACGCTGAACAAGTTCAAGTGAGAACTATGAATATAAATCCAGATTCATTTATACATGATACGATAAGCAAACTATATAAATTTTGACCGCTATAACTAAACGAGTGATATGAACATATTAAAGAAAACAATGAATATAATTTTAAACACAGAGAATGAACAACCATTCAATATAAATGATATTTCAAAGAAGTTGAACATAAATTATGATATCGCAAAACAAAGATTAAATAAGCTTGAAAGAAAAAATCAAATCGAAAGAGTTTATCGTGGAACCTATTGCATAAAAAATCAAAGAGAATATGTTCTGAATAGATTCAGATCGTTTCCAACTGCTATAAACAATTCTTATAGAATTCTTATACCGGCTATAACTGCAAATTTGTTTGATATTAAAAATGCTTTTGTTAAAATTGAAATCGAGAAAAACGAAAAGAAAGATATCTTTATTACAAAAACAAGATATGATAAAACAAACGGAGAAACGACAATGTTTATAAATCAATCAATGCGAGATGCTCTTAATTTGACCAAAGAAGATTTCATTAACATATCAAATATAAAAAAAATAAAACCATTCGCTCCAAATAAACAAATTTTCATCAATGGAAAAATTGATCTAAAATCATTAACCCCGTATAAAACGATGAAAAATTATAATATTTTTGCAACAGATTATAAGAAAGAGAATAATGAATTTCTAGTTTTATGGTATTATACGGGAAATACTGGTTCAAAACGAGTGGTGATTAAACGCTTTATTGAACCTGAAATATTGGGTTCAATTCTCGGCCAGCTTCAAGCCGAGGGAAATAAATTTAAGAATCTTAGCAAGGGATCGCCAACTATTATATTTACGAACAAATTGGTTTCAGAGCATACTGAATTCATAGAAAACTTAATTCATATCGGAATACCAAAAAATATAATCAAAATCCACTGTTACTTCAACCCTAATAAAATATCAGAATTCAATGCTAAAAAATACATTAAAAAATTATTAGATGACAATATGAAAGTTAAACTTCATCCAAATCCGCATGATAAGAAACTAATTATTGGAATTCAAACTTCTGTTGACAGAGCGATTTTGGCAGAACTTTTGTTAAACGCTATGAATAAACTAAGAAATTATATTTCTACCAATGAAATGCTTGAAACGTCTGAAAATAGATTCGCTCATCATTTTCTCGCCAAACTTCTAACAGGAGATGGAAATTTTAATATAAGAACTTCTGGAAATAACATCGTTACTTGTGGCTATATCAGCGATTGCGATCAAAGTTATAGAAATGATTACAAAGAAATATTGAAGAAATTCAAAATATCAGTGGCTAATTACGATAAAGACGGCAGAACATATTTCAAATGCAATGAAAAAAATCTATATTTTCTTTATAGGATTGAAGCATTCAAAGGAACGAAAAATTGGTTCAAATTACTAAGAGCGATTATAATCAAAAAGAAAAAACAGTATTTAAGATTACAAACACTCAATAATTTGCAGGTGTTTACAATAAAAGATATCGAAGATAGTTGCAATATCTCTTATTTGGCTGCAAGACAATGGACAAGGTATAATAGGAAACTTGGTTTCATAAAAATGGTTGATGTAAAGGATAAAAAATATTATCTTACACTAACTAAAGAGGCTATTGGTTTTTTGAATCTTATCGATAAATGTAGACACGAATTTGAATTGGAGAAAACAATACTTGAAAAAAGTGATATGAATGAAGAATTTATCAAAAGAAATGCTGTCAACCTTTAAAAAGCAGCATTATAAAATAATTGGCGAGCATAGCGCGGCCAAGCTTTGCCACTGGACAAAGGAGTCTATAAAAACAGGCGGAAAAAGACATTGCTATAAGGAACAATTTTATTCAGATATTGGCGTCAAAAGCCATCGTTGCCTCCAATGCACAACTTCATTAACTTTCTGTTCACTCCGCTGTCTCTTCTGTTGGCGTAAAACAGAATTAACAAGAGGCATTGAATTTTCAAAAAAAGATAGCGACGATCCGAAATTCATAGTTAGCAACTTGATTAAGGCTCAGGGAGAATTGTTAAATGGCCTGGGAGGAGTTCCTCATTCTAGCAAATATTTGAAGGAAGCGTATACGCCAACGAATATAGCGATTTCTCTAAGCGGAGAACCATTTTCTCACAATGATTTGTCTGAAGTGATTAGAGAATTCAAGAATAGAGGAGCGACTGTTTTTTTAGTCACAAATGGCACTTTTCCTGAGAAAATAGAAAAACTTGATAATCTGCCGACACAATTATACGTCTCTTTATCTGCGAACTCGGAACAAATGATGAAAAAAGTGCAAAATCCTTTAATTCCAAATGCCTGGGGGGAGCTAAATAAAACTCTGGAACTTTTCCCTTCACTGAACACAAGAAAGGTAATACGCCTAACGATGATAAAAAATCTAAATATGACCAAACCCGAACTTTATGCAAAACTAATAGAAAAAGCATCTCCACAATTTATCGAAATTAAAGCATACATGTCAATAGGATATTCTCGTGATCGTTTGGGTCCGGCGTTCATGCCGACACATGAAGAAATAATACAGTTTGCAAAAGAAATTGAAAAACATTCTTCTTACAAAATAGCTGGCGAACAGAGAGCTTCAAGAGTTGTGCTATTAAAAAGATGATTTATTTTTTACCAATTACAATATTTTCTAATGGTACAAAATCAAGCAATACGTTTATAGCATAATCTTTCGATGTTTTGGCTGTTACAGCCATTCTCTTAATTTCTTCTACTTTAGCCGTAATCTCACACTGAATTCTATTGAAATCTTTAATAAGTACTCCAACTGCCATATTCTTTTCTGAACAATATATATTTGTTTTTTCAGGATCTTTAGGAATTCCGAATAAATTATGGTATGATACACACATCCCGCATGTTCTATATTCTTTATTTTCTGTATCTAATTTAATAAAACTCGGTGTACACTCTGTATCATAACCGAAAATACATTTAATAGGTTCCATAATAATAATAATGCAACAGAAAAGAATTTAAACTCATCGTTTATATTTCATAATATCTTTAGCAACATCCACGTGTGTTATGAAATGAGATCTACAACAATAGCTATCAACGCCTAAAGAATCTAATACTTTCTTTGGATCTTCGCCTTCAGTTACTCTTCTCTGATAATCGTCCCAAAGCTGGGCAATTGCTCTTCCACATGAAATGCATCGTATTGGTATAATCACTATCCCTTCACCTTTAATTCATTAAAGGAATGAACCTATTTAAAGTTTTCTGGAATAAGGTTTTCGAGAACATATTTTGAATCTATTGATAATATCTTCATTATCTTTTTTAATTTTTCAACTCTTGGAAAACGAACACCATATTCTATTTTTCTCATATAATCGTTACCAGTTCCTAGTTTATCATTGATTTCATTCCTACTGATGTTTAATTTCAAACGTCTTTCTTTAATGATTTTACCGATACCGTTTACATTAGAAACAATTCTTATCCACTCATCTTCGATTGGCCACTTATCCCTGAAATAATGTATTTTCGCTCCAGGTCCTTTGTTGCCTGTTATATAATTACGTATTTCTTTCGGACATTCGAAACCAATCAATTTGAAAAATCTGAAAGGTGTTCCGTCTTGGGTTTTTGAATATAAACAATAACCACATTCCTTTCCCGTGAAACCACTTTTATATTTTACTTTGTAGAAATTAAGATTTAATTCTTTTAGTTTTAGTATCAAAAAGTCTAGATCCTCATCCAGAAAACAATTTGTTGCTAAAACAATAGCTGGAACTCTACTATCGTCTTTATGTCGATTTAACGAACCGTCGCCGAGATACCAGTGCAAAAGAACGATTGGTGTTATCTCTAAGTTTTTGGGAATGATTTTTTGCATACACATACCTTCTCGTTCTATATACCATTTTGATCTCAATTTAATTAATTCTGGGTATGGACAAGAATTTATATAAAAATATAAAGCATGTGTATTATTTCTTACATCTTTAGATATCCACGAATTTGTTATCTTAAAACTCTTAAATTGTTTATCGACCCACTCTAAAAAACTTTTATCCTTAGCTGTTAATTTAAATGAAAAATATTTTTTATATTTATAATTACTCAATAAAATTGATGCGTCTCCAAGCAAAGTCCCATTCAATATGTCTAATAAATATCTATCCACAAAACAAATGGGTAGTATGTTTGGTATAAATTCCATTTACCCGTATGGGTAGTAAGAACTCATCGCTTGGACCTTTGTTTATGTCTTCTTGGGCCACGACCACTTGCACCAGGCTTGTGTGGTTCTGTTCTTCTTACATCAGCAATTAATAATGTTTTATCATAATCCATGAATTTTTTCTTTAATGTTTTATCGTGTTTTGATAATATTTTACCTATACCTTGTCTTATTGCAGAAGCCTGACCCATTATTCCACCGCCATGAACATTTGCATTGAAATCTAATTTCTTTGCAGTTTCACCTGCCAAAGTCAAAGGCTCCATAATCATAAGTCTTGTTAATTCTGTTCCATATACTTCTAAACTTAAACCGTTAATAACAACTTTACCAGTACCAGGAGATGCATTTACTCTTGCTATTGCTCTTTTTCTTTCTCCTACTTCGTAATCTGCTTTCTTTTTACTCAACCTTAGCACCTATTATTTTTGATATGTCTCTTATTGTTGTATATTTGCATCGTAATTCAGTTTTAGATTTAATTACTTTTTCAGCAGCATTTTTAAATTGTTCTGGGCATCCAACATGTATTTTCAATCTCTTCATTGCATCTATTCCTCTAGCTTTTTTGTAAGGCATCATTCCTCTGATTGTTCTCCAAACTATTTTGTCTGGATATCTTGGATAGAATGGTCCATGTAATGGATCTCCTCTTTGTCTCTTTGTAAGATAAACTTTAGCTATTACTTTAGGATCTCCACTAACAACTGCCTTTTCAGCATTAACTATAACCATATCTTCACCAGATAAAATTCTCTTAGCAACTCTAGATGCTAATCGTCCTAATATTGCTCCGTCTGCGTCAATAATCATTTAATCAACTTTACTCCTTTCATATCTGTTTTAACAATCTCTGCTAATGGTAATGTTTTACCACCAACTTCCATAATTTTTTTCTCAGCTTCTTTTGAAAATGATAAAGCAACTACATTTAATGGTTTTGTAAGTATGCCGTATGATAATACTTTTCCAGGAACAACTATTGTTTCATTCTCTTTGCAAACACGTTGCAATTGACTTAGATTAACTTCAATTTTTTGTCTTCTCGGCTTGCTTAATGTTTCAGCAATATCTAATTTTATTTTAGATTTTTCTTTATGGCCGTCGCTAACTAAATCTTCAATTATTTTTTTCGTTACTGGATTTGTCGGTCCTGTTCTTTTCATATTAATCAACATTATTTGGTGCGGGGGATGTGATTTGAACACATGAACCCACTAAGGGACAGGATATCTTATCATCTTTAAATCAAAACTTAAGACAACAATCTTAAGTCCTGCGCCTTTGACCTAGCTTGGCAACCCCCGCTTAATTTTTATTTTGTTACGGAAATTTATAAAGGGGCGTTACTTTAGTTTCTTCATTTCTTTTTCAAATTCTTGAGCCTTTTCTTTGAATATCTTTGTAGCGCTAAGTAGTATATTTTCAGCACTGAGTCCTGATACTGATTCAATTGTAAATATGAATCTTGTATTATCCCCTGTTATTTTTATTTTTTTAGGATTTGCTGTTTTTACACACTCTTGACATAAATCACAAGCATCCGTGATAGTTGCTTTATTTCCTTTAATATCTAAAGCGTGTTTAGGACAAACTCTTATACATTCATTCGCATTTTTAATTTCACCATTCATTTCAACTGAAGGATAAAATCTATAAAATGAAACAGCAGTGTTAAACTTTGCATGGCTTCTTCCTATTCCAAGTGATGCCATTGCTTCTAATTTTATTGATTGGTCTTCACCAAGTTCAACTATTGGTATATTATCATAAAGTGGTTTTACATCTGGATTACTTGATTTCATATCTTTACTATAAACCATTCCAGGTCCTTTTTTATTAATTGCAAATACTACTTCGCAAAGTGAACATCCTTTTCCTTCACACTTGCAAGTTTCTTTTGGTTCAAAATCTTTCTGATTAAACACTAATGGTATTAGTGCAAGTCTGTGGGAAATAACTTCATCATATAAAGCAGAATCATTTTTACTAAAATCAACTGTCTGAACAGCTAAATTTGGTATCTCTACTCTTGATATTCTTCTTAAAGCATTTGCAAATTGAGGATTTGTTTCTTCAAGTAAGAATGTTATTTTTCTTTCATTCTTATCAATTATTTTTATTTTCATTATTAGACCCTCCTTCCTCTTCTTCCTCCTTTTTTTCTGCAAGAATCATGTGGAACTGGTGTTACATCTTCTATTCTGCCTATTCTCATTCCTGCTCGTGCTAATGCTCTGATAGCTGGTTGCGCTCCTGCGCCTGGACTTTTAGATTTTGTTCCACCTGGTGCTCTTACTTTAATATGCACGGCAGTTAATCCTTTTCCTAAAGCAATTTCAGCTACCTTTGTGGCAGCAAGCAATGCTGGATAAGGATCTCCTCCTTCTCTAGCTTTGTCTGTCATCATTCCGGCAGATATTCTCGCTATTGTTTCTGAACCAGTTATATCAGTAATATGAATAATAGTATTATTGCTTGAACTGAATATGTGCGCTACTCCCCATTTAAGATTTTGTCTTTCAACCATTTATTTCACCTGTTGGTTCTTCGATTGGAGCTTCTACTTTTTGAACTTCTCCTTTAACTTCTTTTGGCTTTTCTTCTAATTTCTTTAATACATTTAATTTTACAGCTGATCTTGCATAAAATGAAATTTTCTGTTCCTGATCTGCTGTTATTAATGTACTTGGCCACCTTAATCTTTTACCATCAATGGCAATATGACCATGAACTATAAACTGTCTTGATTGCAATGGTGTTCGTGCAATTCCTTTCTTTACTATTATTGTTTGTAAACGTCTATCAAGTATATTTTCAACTGACAGTGCTAAAACATTATCTAATGTCGGATTTTCCTGAATTAACAAACCAAGTTTCTTAAGTTTATCAATTAAAATTGTTTCTTTTCCTTTATCTCTCTTTGCACCTAATTCTCTTGCAAGTGCTCTATAATTTCTTAGAATACCTTCAGCTCTAAGTATTTCTTTCTTTCTTCGTAAACCATAATCTTGTTTAATCTTTTTATCTTCTTCAATAACGTGTTTACTCCATGGTCGCAATGGTGTTTGATAAGATCGTTTAATTTTTCTCATTCATATCACTTTTTATTCTCTGCTGCTTTTTTAGGAGCTTCTTTCTTTTTTATTACACCCATACGTACTCCTGTTCTAAAACTTGAACGCGTATGCTGTCCTCTACAAGGAAGTCCAAATTGATGTCTAACTCCTTTGTAACACTGCATCTTTTTTAATGAATCAATATCGGCTTTTTTAACGAAAGTTAAATCAGAACTTATTAAATGAACGTCTTCGCCAGTTACTGGATCAGCTCTTCTATTTATTAGAAATCTTGGTATTTTATATTTTATAGGATTTTTTGCAATATCTTCTAATTTATGTAATTCCTCATCAGTTAAAGTACCAATCATTCTGTTTCTATCAACACCAGAAATAGCAAGTATTGCTGCTGCAAAATTATGACTTATTCCTTTAACATTAAGAAGTGCGCCTTTAACTCGTCTTGAACCAATCAAATCAGCATTTCCTAATCTGACTATTCCTCTAACGCCTTCTATTGATTTAATAATTGGTTTTTTGAATTCTACTTTTTTCTCATCTTTAGTCTTATCATCTTTCTTCTTCTTAGAATCTTCCTTTTCCGCTTTAGCGGTTTTATTATCATCTTTTATTTTGTTTCCCATTGATTCACCATATTTGTGCTTTGTTAAAAGCAACCACACGAAGTGGATTGGTATTCTTATATAAGAAACTAATGTTTATAAAGGTTTATCATAATGCTATAAAAATTAGATAATTCAAATATGATGCAATTGCTACCCATATCAGATATGGAATTAGCAGATAGGCTGACTTTTTCTCAGTTTTCCAAAGAGTTACAATTAACATCAGTATTGATACCCAAAGAATTATTATCTCCCCAAGAGCAAGCGCAACTTGGTGTAAGTAGAAGAATATGAAACTCCATAAAAAGTTAAGGAAAAGATTTAAACCAAATAGTATTTTTATCATTTTAATATTCTTATTTTTCCGAAGAGCATAATAAATTGAAAATCCAATCATGATATAAAGTGTTGTCCAAACGATAGGAAAAATATAACCTGGTGGCGTAATTGCTGGCTTTACGGATTCATACCAACTACCAATATCTGTAACCAATGATCCTAGAAATGCTGTTAAAAATACTGAACCAAACGATATTATAAACAATTTCCAGTTTATTTTCATATAAAATAATCTGATTTTAGAATATTAAAACTTACCCATATCTAGGTCCGACAAATTTCTTTCTTCTAGAACCGAATCTTTTAGATGATCCGAATTTACTTGTTCCCATTTGTCTGCTTCTAGAACCGCCGAATCTTGGTCGATCTGTCCATTTTATTTCCATTTGTTCAATTTGTGGTGTTTCTTCTTTCTTTACATCAAAATCATAATCTCTTAAAACGGCTGCAAAATTTTGATGCTGTTCTCTTGTTAAAATATTTATTGCTCTTCCATTTTTTCCAGCTCTTGCTGTTCTTCCTACTCTATGAATATACAATTTGCTTTCTCCAGGAATATCATAATTGTAAACATGAGATACGCCAGGTATATCTAACCCACGAGCAGCAACATCTGTACAAACTAAAACAGTTACCGTATGCGAATGGAACTGTTCAAGAACTGTATTTCTTTTACCTTGTGCAAATCCACCATGAATAGCATGTGCTGGTATTCCTGCGCCTTTTAGATTATTTACTACAAAATTAACATTTCTTCTAGTATTACAAAATACCATTACAAGACCTGCTTCTTCGTGTTTCAAAAGATGAACAAGCAAGGAAAATTTCTTTTTTGCATCTGTATCATAATATACCTGAATAAGTTTCTTTGGATCTACAAAGCTTTCAGCTGAAATCTGAACTGGATTATTCATATATTTCTTTGCAATATGATTAACTTCTTCAGTAATTGTTGCTGAAAATAACATGGTTTGTCTTTTCCTATTACACTTTTTTATTATATCTTCAACATCTTTAACAAATCCCATTTCAAACATTCTATCTGCTTCATCAATAACAAGTATTTTTATACCATCAAGTTTTATTGTTCCTCTTTCCAAATGATCTTTAAGTCTACCTGGCGTTGCAACGACAACATCAGCTGTGCGTAATTGTTGAATTTGTGGATTTATTGAAAGTCCGCCGTAAATAGGAACGAATCGAAGTGGTTTGTGTTTAGAAAATTTAATTAATGCTCTTGTAATCTGTTCTGCTAATTCTCTTGTAGGTGTTAACACTAAAGCCTGTGTATAATTTTTCTTTTCAAGATTTTGTATGATGCCCGAGCCAAATACTAATGTTTTACCTGAACCTGTAGCCGCGCCTGCAATAATATCCTTTCCAGCTAATACTGTCGGTATTGCTTTTTCCTGTATTTCACTTGGTTTATCAAATTTCTCATTAGCTATCGCTTTCAATATTGCTTCTGATATGCCTAGTTTTCTAAAGCTTTCCATATGCCCATTTTCTAAATGGAAACTTATAAGGCTATGGTTTGCTGGAAGAAATGATTAAAATTGATATTCTGAATTTATTTTGTTCTAAATTACACAATTGTATATATGTCTTGTATTGACCATTTAGTTACCGACGATGCATCGCCAGATGAAGCTACACCAATCACAGGCGTGATATATCTGAAATCTAAATTGGTCGAATTAGTTAAATCAAATATTGGTAACAAATCTATGTAAACCGTATCATATCCTAACAACTTAGCGACGAGTGAATATGACATCATTTCTAAAATTGTATTGGATGGACCGAATGTTGTGATTAGTGGTAATTGTATTGATTCGATTGTTTTGATCCAATATATTTGCTGGCTTAAATCATATGCTGTTTGATAATCGCAATTGTAGTATGCGTCTTTGGCTTGGTTTAGAATGCTTTCTAGTTCCGAATCAGAATTTATTAACAATTTCTGTTCGCTATCTGTTATAGCGTCTAATGCTAACTGTTGTAAATCTGACGTCTTGAAACCGGCTACCATGTATGGCGTGCTTGTAATGCGTCCGCAGATTTGATTACCGATTTGTGTTATGTTTGTTAACTGATTCCACTCGCCACTGAACGAGTAAATAGAAATTGCTTTTGTATCAACAGTGGTTGTATCGAAACATAGGTAAGCGTTATCTGCTGTTACATTGATTTCAAACGCCTCAAGATATGTTTGATTGCATAATAATACTTTGAATTGATTTGGATCTATCTTTGTAATGTTATGAACTGTAACTTTATCTCCGAATACAGATATGCATAATCCATCTGCTACTTTCATGCATAATCCGCCAGATGGAATTTGATAAGGTCTATTCAGTGGAAT
>Ga0180732_1002026_pt1 | contig 11394 bp, 15 predicted proteins | sample KR11_01MetaG_FD_148674 | JGI IMG/M metagenome (GOLD analysis project Ga0180732, IMG submission 148674) | Groundwater microbial communities from the Olkiluoto Island deep subsurface site, Finland - KR11_0.1 MetaG | ecosystem: Environmental > Aquatic > Deep subsurface > Groundwater | place...
TATACAGTTTCCACCATTGAGAACATGTTGAAATGTTGATCCCGGTGATTTCACTAATTGTGCCGCGTTTATATCCCTGCTCTTTTAGGCGAATAACTTGATAGCGAATCTCTTGCTGGACATCGGTACTTTTTTTGCGAGCGTCATTGTTTTTCATGGCTCTTTTTATAACATATTCCTACCTTATAGTCGAGTATTTATTCGCCTGGTTAATATATAACAGTTCTATTCCATACGAAGCTACTATTGATGAAGGAACAAAACTAGGTTATGGTGGCATAGGAGTTGTACTCCACAGGAAGGTTGTAATTGGTAAAAATGTTATGATAGGTCAACATGTAACTATTGGTGGCAGATCAGGTCTAAGCCAATTTCCTGTAGTTGGTGATAATGTTTTTATAGGGCCGGGTGTCAGTATACTTGGAGATTTGCGAGTTGGCAATAATGTAACGATAGGCGCTAACTCTGTTGTGTTAAATGATGTACCAGATAACGCCGTTGTCGTAGGAGTCCCTGCAAAAATCATAAAATATCATAAAACCATAAAGAATATTTATTCTGATCATTAAGGTTACCTCTTTAATTAATGAAAAATTTAAACAACGAATCGCTTAATATTGCCCGCGCAATTGCAATCATTTGCATAGTCTTGGGACATGCAAGTTTTCCTGAATATGTTTGGCGTTTTGTATCTTTCTTTCATGTTCCGATATTCTTTTTCATCTCTGGCTACTTTTATAAAGAAGCTTATTCTCTCCGGCCGATTATACTAATTAAAAAAAGAATACAAAATATTTATTTCCCGTTTTTAGCGTATCAGTTTTTTTTCCTGTTGATTCACAAGCCCTATTTAATTTTAATCTTTACTCGCCATTGTTCGCAATTAAAGGTGAAATACCGCAGCATTACTTATTTAAGGACTTTCTTATAAATACTGGCCAGATTTTAACATTCGGAACAACGCAACCGATTATTTGGGGATTTTGGTTTTTACAAAGTTTGTTTATAGTAACTCTGATTTTTTTAGGAGTATCCTGGCTTACTATTAAAAAATTAAAAGCTCATGAGCGAACCAGATTTGTGTTGATTTTTTGCATCTTTATATTTGGTGTAATCCTTGCGCAATATGACTTAAATCTGCCTCGATCTGGCGTAACTTCACTTGTGTGCGTTCTTTTTTTCTATTTTGGTTTTTTATTCCATAACGCAAATAAAATTCCTCTGAATATAGAGGGATTTATTTGCGCAGTAACGGTGCTAACAACTTCTGTTATTCTTTATGATGAACATATAAATGTAGCAAGTCATGTGTATATCCGGTTTCCTTATTTTGTTACTAATGCCCTATGTGGAATATATGCTGTATTATGCATTTCGCAGTTAATGGCATCACGGTTCAATTGCACCTTTATTAAATATTTGGGTACATGTACGTTGCATATCCTCGCCCTGCATATCATTTCCTTCAAGGTAGTTGCGCTTATCCAGATATATGTATGTAAATACCCAATAATTTGGCTTGCCAAATATCCGGTTATCGACGGTGGTGGGGGTTGGTGGATTGCATATACTGCGGCAGGTGTAATGATACCTACATTGTTGTGTTATGCCATGCGAAGGGTACGTAGTATTTTATTTAGTTCACCGGCAATATAACATATCTAAATTAATCTCAATATTTCGATCACAAAAAAGCTTATGAATTCAAATAGAATCCATTTCCTCCTCAAGCGCCTACAAAGTGCATCCATTACTGAAATCGTTTATCGTGCGTATTGTGTTCTTAATGTTTTACGGTTGGAGCGCTATGTCAAAAGGGGGATGTCGCTCTTCAGTGTTCCTCCTATCAATGACCAGCACTGCCAGAAACTAAAAATACCTGATTTACTTCTCTCTGATATGGCAATTGCCTATAGGGAAAATACAAACAATAAATTACTACTGGATATCAATAAAGAGCAAATTCAAAATTTCGAAGATAAAAACAAAACTGTTTTTTTCGCCAATATACATACGGGTGAAAATGATCCTGATCTGAGAACTGTTTGGGAGCAATCGCGATTACAAAATATTACCTATTTAATTGCATCAACTCTCTCTGAAAAAAACGACGCAAACGATCAATCTATTAAAAAAATAGTTAGAAATAAGCTCTCCAAATGGATAAATGGAAATCCATATTTATTAGGGCCTCATTATATTTCATCCATGGAATGCGGGCTGCGTGTTCCTGTGTTTCTTTACTGCCTTAAATACTTGGATCAGCTCGATTCAGCGGACAGAAAAATTATTCTTGATGCAATTTACACGCATGGATGGTGGATCTCTCATCACCTGTCTCTATATTCGTCTATAGGAAATCATACCGTCTGTGAAGCTCTCGGATTAGTGTTTGCCGGTGTGGTATATAGGGAAACAAGTACTGGAACAGCATGGCTTGCCAAAGGGATTGATTTGCTACAGCAAGAACTGAATCATCAAATTATAGTTGACGGCGGCCCCGCTGAACAATCTATTAATTATCACCGCTTCGTTCTTGACCTATACTGGCTATCCATTAATTTTCTTGAGTCGAACGGGTTATCCGATTGTTCGGTATGGAAACCCCGGCTGCTGTTAGGTGAAGCATTCATTGCTGCTTTTCAGGATGAGAATGGGAACCTTCCTTCCATTGGTGACAGTGACGATGGCCATGCGATTGCACCAAAGGTTAAGCCGAAACGAGGTATTCCGGCCATACAGGATAAAAGGTGCATCACCTTTTCTGATTCAGGGTACACCGTCATCCGGACGCAGAGCGGCATAATGTACACCTTTGATCATGGCCCTTTAGGTATGGCTCCACTTTATAACCACGGCCATGCTGATGCTCTGTCAGTAACCCTTTCTATGAATGGTGTGCCGATGCTTGTTGATACCGGCACATACCGGTACAACGGTGTGCCCGAATGGCGGAAATATTTTAAGGGTACGCGGTCGCACAATACGGTCACAATTGACGGCCAGGACCAGGCGGTCCAGGAAACAGGCTTTATCTGGTCTCACCCTTATACCTGCAAACTTCTTCGCAATGACCATGAGAATGGTATATTCATAATTGAAGCCCAACATGATGGTTACAATCGTTTCAAAAAGCGAGTCTTGCATAAGCGGCTGATCTATGTGACCGATAGCAAGATTCTGATTCGGGATAAATTTTCCGGAAAAGGCCCACATAGATACGAGCTTAACTATCATCTTCATCCGGATTGTCAGGTGTCAAGAGATGGCCAGTGGTTCAAAGTAGCAGGGAATAAAGGGCTGGTATTATTGCGGTTGCTCGATGATAAACAATTCAATATGGCTAGCGGTGAAGAGAATCCGCCGTTTGGGTGGTACTCGCCCGCCTATAATGTAAAGATTAAAAGCCAAGTGCTTTCCTGTCGACAGGAAGGCACACCGGATGAGGTCACATTTATTACAGCGATATGCACAGGAGAAGTAGTTGCGGATGATGAACTGAAGGCTATTGCAGTAAAATTATGAATGAAAGGTTAAAAGTATTAGATATCTGGGTCGATCCGCTTGACAGGGGTATGGCTCGCTCACGTGTTCTTTCTTTTCTGGAAACCGGCAAGCGGCCGCATGCGATATTTGCCAGCAATCCGGAAAAAATTTTTTCCGTCCCCAAAGATCCTGAATTGCTTTTGGCATTCAAAAATGCAGATATTTTGCTGCCTGACGGTATCGGGATGGTTCTTGCCGCAAGAATCCTACACGGATGCAGATTCCCACGCATTCCCGGATCTGAATTTATTTTTGACATATGTGATATTGCAGCCCGGAAAGGTTATGGCATTTTTGTTTACGGGGCAAAAGAAGAGGTAAACAGTGCCTCTGTTGATAATATCCGGAAGCGGTATCCAAATCTGAGAATTGCAGGCAGGGCAAACGGATATGTTTCTGAAACAGACATGCCGGCATTGGTGGAGCGTATTAACGAATCGAAAGCTGATATCCTTTTTATTGCCCTTGGTTCACCCAAGCAGGAGAAATGGTTTGCCAGGTATAAGGATTCGTTAAAATACGTCCGTGTTTGTCAGGGTATTGGCGGAACACTTGACACCATTGCAGGAACGGTTAAGCGTGCGCCTGCCATCTGGTGTAACCTGGGTCTGGAATGGCTCTACCGGTTGTTATCTGACCCCTCAAGGATAAAACGTCAGAGGTTATTGCCGGTCTTTGCTTTGAAAATAATACTTGCCAGGATTGGTTGGAAAAAACAATGAAAGTATTTCTGATTGCCGGAGCACGGCCTAATTTTATGAAGATTGCCCCCATTTACCGGGCCTCCCTGGAATATCAGGGCTTGGATTGCCGGATCATTCATACCGGTCAGCATTATGACCATGAGATGTCGCAAGCTTTTTTTGAAGAGCTGGAAATCCCCGAGCCCGCTTATCACCTTGAGGCAGGTTCCGGTAGCCATGCCTTACAGACGGCCAAGATCATGATTGCTTTCGAAAAGGTATGCGATACGGAAAAGCCTGATCTTGTGATGGTTGTGGGAGATGTGAATTCAACTCTTGCCTGTAGTGTTGTGGCAAAAAAAGCAGGTATCAAAGTCGCGCACGTGGAGGCTGGACTTAGAAGTTTTGACCTTGCCATGCCGGAAGAGATCAACCGTATGGTAACTGATGCTATATCTGACTATTTCTTTGTGACCGAAGAAAGCGGTGTTCAAAATCTGCTTCACGAAGGAAAGCCAATGGAGCGGATTCACTATGTCGGGCATGTGATGATCGATAATCTTCTCTATCAGTTTGATAAGATGAAAAATGTAGACGGGAAACTGTTTGCTTCTTACGCTTTGAAACAAAAAAACAGTAAATACGCTTTTTTGACCTTGCACAGACCATCAAATGTGGATAGCCAACAGATCTTTGGACAGATTGCTTCTGCCCTCAATGAGATAGCAGATCAAAGGCCCATCTTCTTTCCCGTGCACCCGAGAACAAAAAAGATGATCGAACAATTGAATATCAAGCTTTCTAAAAACATAGTGATGCTGCCGCCGCTTTCGTTCACGGAATCGTTATTTCTATGGAAGGATGCTGAAGTGGTTCTGACAGACAGTGGTGGCTTGCAGGAAGAGACAACAGCCCTCGGGGTTCCGTGCGTAACAATCCGGGAGAATACGGAACGTCCCATCACGGTGCAGATAGGAACAAATATCCTGGCCGGAACGAATAAGGAGGATATTATCCGCGCATATTCGGAGAGCATCGAAAAAGCAAGGCATGCGGTGGTGCCTGATAAATGGGATGGGAAGGCGTCGGAGAGGATTTGGGAAATCTTGAAACAGAAAAGTTGAAACGGGAAACGAGAAAGTTGAAACGGGAAACTGGGAAAGTTGAAATGTGGAAGTTGAAACGTGGAATTGGAAACTGCAAACTGCAAACTGTGAAACTGTGAAACGAGAAACGTGAAACGGGAAACGAGAAACGTGAAACTGGGAACGAGAAACGTGTAACTGGGAACGAGAAACGTGGAACGGGAAATGGGAAAGTTGAAACGTGAAAGTTGAAAGTTAAAACGTGGAACGAAAAACGAGAAAATAAAAAACTGTGTTGAGTTTTGGGTTTTGGATTAAGAAAAATGCATAGCAATCCATGAGAGTTGTGTGAAGAGATTTGAAGAAGTAAAAATATCACTGTTTGGCTTGATTAAGGCATTGTTATATGTTCTGCTGATCGCGGTAACCTACCAAGAGGCCCTCAAACAGATGATTCTCCATGACTGGGCCAGGGAGGATTATTCCCATTGCTATCTCATTCCCATTGTTGTTCTGTATCTTATTTGGGAAAAGCGCGCTGCACTTGCCGCAATGCCCTCTACCCCTTCCTGGAAGGGTTTAATACCCTTTATTTTCGGACTGTTTCTTTACTTCTTGGGTGAGCTGGGCGGAGAATTTTTTACCTTATATATTTCGCTCTGGTTTGTCATTGTAGGTTTGATCTGGCTGCATCTTGGCTGGAGAAAAATAAAAGAGATTGCCTTTGCCCTTTTCATGATTTTAACCATGTTTCCCTTTCCAGGTTTTATCAACAATAAAATCCTTCTTAATCTCAAGCTCATATCATCGCAGCTGGGTGTTAAGATCCTGCAACTTTGCGGAATGTCTGCCTACCGGGAGGGAAATATTATTGACCTGGGATTTACGCAATTGCAGGTTGTGGATGCTTGCAGCGGTCTTAGATATGTCTTTCCCATAATGGTTTTAAGCCTGCTTCTGGCTTACTGGTTCAAAGCTGTGTTGTGGAAAAAGGCGGTGCTGGTTTTGTCTTCTCTGCCTTTGGCCATTGTAGTAAACAGTCTGCGTATTGCTGCTACCGGTATATTGTATAGTTTCTGGGGCTCCACTGTTGCGGAAGGTTTTTTTCATGGATTTTCCGGCTGGCTGATCTTTATCTTTACACTGCCGGTGTTGCTGGGGGAGATGTGGATTTTGAAAACAAGGTTCAAGGTTGGAGAAGAAGGGGAAACGGGAAACGGGAAAGTTGAAACTGGAAACGAGAAACGTGAAACTGGGAACGAGAAACGGGGAACGGGAAACGGGAAACGGGGAACGGGGAACGGGAAAGTTGGAACGAAAAACTTGAAACGTGGAACTTTGTTGTCGCCGATGTTTATTGTGACTTTGGTGATATTAGTACTGACCTTTGGGGTGTCGCGGATGGTTAACTTCCGGGAGAAGGTGCCTGTGAAAAAATCTTTCGGCGAATTTCCCTTAACTATCGGAGAATGGACGGGAACACGGCAGTTTCTGGATCAGAAAGTTCTCGATGTGTTGGATTTAAGTGAATATATAATGGTTTCCTACCGGAATCCTCAGGGCCGGGAAATCGATTTCTATGTTGCCTATAATGAAAGCCAAAGTAAGGGAAAAGCGACGCACTCACCGGAAACCTGTCTTCCAGGCAGTGGCTGGATTTTTGTGCAGGCCGGTCTGACCGGCATACCAACCGGCGATGGAAAAACGATTAAGATCAACCGTGCGTTTATGGAAAAAAGCGGTAACAGGGAGCTGGTCTATTTCTGGTTCCCGCAGCGCGGGCGTATACTGACAAGTCTTTATCAGGTGAAGTTTTATAACTTCTGGGATGCTGTGATTCAGCATAGGACAGACGGAGCGCTTGTCCGGGTGATTACACCGCTGTATGATAATGAGAACATGCAGGATGCGGAATTAAGACTGAAGGGGTTTACAAAAGAGATTGTGCCGGTGCTTGGTGGGTTTTTGCCGGAATAGGAAAAAGAAAAAGTAAAGTTCACAGTTCAAGGTTCACGGTTCAAGGTTGGAAAAGAAAGGATTCGAGGGATCGAGGGTGAAAGTATAAACGTTAAACGTGAAAGTTGAAACGGGAAACGTGAAACTCGAAACCGTGAACCGTGAACCCTGAACTTAACAACCTAAGTAGTTACAGATTGTGTTGCGTTTTGGGTTTTGAGTTATAAAAGGAGCAAGGGACGGGAAGGCATCTTTTCCTTTGACTCTCGTCATAAATTGTCGTATATAAGCTACAGGCATGGAATATCCGGTGACCATAGAAATCTACGTAACAGCTCAGGGAAGGAAGCTGTTTAGTGAATGGTTGCATCGCATTAAAGATGTTAAGGTACGTGCAATCATCAGAGCTCGGCTCAATCGAATCCGGTTGGGCAATTTCGGGGATTGTCATTCCATTGGAGATGGCGTTCATGAATTTCGCATAGATTACGGGCCAGGGTATCGGATTTATTTTGGCCGCGCGGGTGTGAAAATAATTTTACTTCTTTGTGCCGGCACAAAGAGGGGGCAACAAAAGGATATTGAAAGAGCCAAGCTGTATTGGAAAGAATATATGGAGGAATCGTGAAACGGACCAGCAACTATGATGACGAATTGATGGAGGCGCTCAAGAATCCGGAAGAAGCAGCGGAGTATCTTAACGCAGCGCTTGCGGATCCTAACCAGGAAGTGTTTCTTCTTGCTTTACGGGATGTGATCGCAGCCCATGGCGGAATATCAGAACTTGCCGGAAAAGCGACATTGAATCGCGTTAGTCTTTATAGGTTGCTCTCAAAACGAGGAAACCCGGAACTCCGTACACTCAATCGGATGCTTGCAGAGTTGGGCTTCTGCCTCGCTATTAAGCCGCAGCACCAAATGCGATCTGGTCATTAATGTACGTTTTGTCTTTCTTTGAATTGCCTTGTAAAATACAAAACAGGGAGGTGAATTATGCAAAAGCAACTTACAGCATTTATTGAGCGCGAAGGGGGCGGGTATGTGTCGCTCTGTCCTGAACTCGATATCGCCAGTCAGGGTGATACAATCGAGGAAGCCCGCGATAATCTTCGGGAAGCGCTTGAGCTGTTTTTCGAAACGGCCTCGCCTGAGGAGATTCGGACGCGTTTGCACGATGAAGTGTATTTGACCCGAATGGAGGTTACCGTTGGGTAAGCTCCGTGTTCTCTCTGGCGAACAAGTATGCGCCATACTTGCTCACCATGGATTCATGGCGGTGCGTCAGCGTGGCAGCCATATTGTGATGCAAAAACACCTTTCCGATACAACGGTCACCGTACCAGTTCCAAACCATACCGAACTGCGTATTGGTACACTCCAGAGCCACTTTCAAAACGTTTCAGTTTGGTCAAGGTCAAGGCGGGTGAAAATTTTAACCGAAGGAATACATGGAGTATTTCGAGGATTAAAATTTTCGCCCAACGCAGAGATCGGCCAAAATGGGACGTTTTGAAACTGGCTCTCCAATCTATCATCCGCCAAGTCGGTATATCCAGAAGTGAGTTTGAGTCATGAGTATCAAGGGTGCCACGTTACCAGCATTGAGTTTCGGAGAACTGGTCGGCGTTATCCGCCAGGTGCATGACAAGCTGGCGGCCCAGGCTGGCCGGGCTGTAAATACAAGCCTTACCATGCGTAATTGGCTGATCGGCTTTCATGTGGAGGAATACGAGCGCCGAGGAGTGGACCGAGCTGAATACGGTGACAAACTGATGGACAGGCTATCCGAAAGTTTGACGAAGCACGGGGTGTCCCGTTGCGACCGGCGTGAAATCTATCGCTACCGGCAATTTTATCTTACTTATCCGCAGATTGTGGAGGCAGTGACTCCACAATTAGAACCTTTGGTTGCGGAGATGGTTCTGGCCGACATCCGCTTGTTGCCTGATGCTGCTGTGACGCAGATTGTGGAAGCGGCTCCACAATTTCGTATTGACGGCAAGACGTTGATTTCCAGCCTCTCATTGAAGCAGGGGGCGCTGAAGATTGAAAACGTGGGATTGAATTTGAAAGTTGAAACGGGAAACGGGAAAGTGAAAACGTGAAACGTGAAAGTGAAAACGAGAAACGGGAAACGGGAAATGGGAAAGTTGGGAAAGGAGAGGGATATTGACTTTTTCATGCATTCGCCGTATCTTTTCATGAAAGTATACGTTTTATGAGGAGGAGCAATATGGCTAATTTACAGATGAGCCAGTTTCAAAACGTCCCATTTTGGCCGATCTCTGTGTTGGGTGAAAATTTTAATCCTCGAAATACTCCATGTATTCCTGCGGTTAAAATTTTCACCCGCCTTGACCTTGACCAAACTGAAACGTTTTGAAAGTGGCTCAGATAAAAGGGATTAATAGGTTTGCCGATGACGAAAACAGGTCGATAAGTACATCTTCGACACAGTGGAGGTAAAACATGAAATCATTTAAATATGTTGTTTATCGGGAAGATAAATATTATGTTTCACAATGCCTCAATATTGATGTTTCAAGTTTTGGCGAAACGCCTCAAGAAGCAATTGACAACCTAAAAGAGGCGGTCGAACTCTACCTCGAAAATGAAAATGCCGATCAGTTTTATCAACCCATAGGTGAAATGTTCACTGGCGAAGCACAGCTCAATGCCTGAACTATATTCTTCAGATTATATTATTTCTGTTTTGATTGGGCACGGTTTTCAGGAAGTTTCTCAGAAGGGTAGCCATAAGAAATTCCACAAGGGAAATCGGAGGGTTGTTGTGCCAAGTCCCAGGAGAGAAATACCCGTCGGAACATTCTATTCTATACTCAGGCAATCTGGTCTCAGCAAAAGTGACTTTAAAAAATAGAGAGCTTTCTCAAACTGAACTAGTAAATAATATATCATCTTCCTTGAACTTGAGAGCCAGTTTCAAAACGTCCCGTCTTGGCCTTGACCAAACTGGAAAGTTGAAACGTGAAAGTGAAAACGTGAAACGAGAAACGAGAAAGTTGAAACGTGAAAGTGAAAACGAGAAACGGGAAACGGGGAACGGGAAACGGGAAACGAGAAACTGGAACTTTGAACCTTGAACCTTTTTCCTTGCACGCTGAACCCCGAACCCTGAATCCTGAATCCTGAACTATGCACTTTGACTCATAAATCCACATCTATATGACAAGCATATCCGCATTACTTTTATCCGTTTTTATCACTATCGTTCTTATTCCTATTTTCAAAAGGGTAGCGATAAAAGCCAACAGCCTTGATATGCCTGACCCGCGGAAGATGCATACAACGCCCATACCCCGTATTGGCGGTCTTGCGATAGCCATCGGCATTTTAATTCCCGTTATCATCTGGGTGCCGCTTAATGATTTTGTTCGTGCCTACCTGATGGGCGGCGGGATTCTTGTCGTATTTGGCTTGATGGACGATCTCAAGGGATTAGGTTATAAGCTGAAATTCCTGGGTCAAATTATCGCTGCTCTGGTCATATTCTTTTATGGCGGCATCCGAATTACCAGCGTAGGAAGCTTGCTGCCCGGTGAAATGGTATTGGCGAACTGGTTTGCCGTTGTCCTGACTCTAGTTGTAATTATAGGCGTAACAAACGCTGTCAATCTCTCCGACGGCCTGGACGGTCTTGCCGGTGGCATTTCGCTGCTTGGTTTCTTTTGTATTGGTTATCTTGCCTATCTTCTTGGGAATAATATCATTTTTCTCCTTTCCCTGGTTATTTCCGGGGCTATCTTCGGATTTCTGCGATTCAACACCTATCCGGCCAGCATCTTCATGGGTGATACGGGAAGCCAGCTTCTGGGTTTTTCTGCTATTGTGCTGGCGATCAAGATAACCCAGGAGAATACTTGTCTGAGTCCCGTTTTGCCTCTGATTATACTGGGATTTCCTGTTCTCGATACCCTCACTGTAATGGTGGAGAGGATGAGGCAGGGGCGATCTCCTTTCTCACCGGACAAGAATCATTTTCATCACAGGCTGATAACTCTCGGATTGTTCCATAATGAGGCGGTTGTAGTAATCTACATGATCCAGGCGGTGATGTGCCTTTCGGCCATTCTTTTACGGCATTACTATGCCTATCAGTGTCT
>Ga0180732_1002027_pt1 | contig 11389 bp, 11 predicted proteins | sample KR11_01MetaG_FD_148674 | JGI IMG/M metagenome (GOLD analysis project Ga0180732, IMG submission 148674) | Groundwater microbial communities from the Olkiluoto Island deep subsurface site, Finland - KR11_0.1 MetaG | ecosystem: Environmental > Aquatic > Deep subsurface > Groundwater | place...
CTCGACATCCATGATCGCCTCCGGAAAAACCGATTGCCGAGACGCGTTTCAGGGCGTCGACGACTTCGCAGAGGGGGAGCCCCATCACATTCGTGTAGGAACCGCGGATCTCCCGGATGAAGAGGGCGCCCATCCCCTGCACGGCGTAAGCTCCCGCTTTATCATAAGGCTCCGCTGAGCCGGTGTACCAGTCCATTTCGTCGCCGGCGATCTCCCGGAAGAAGACCTTCGACTCGACGACTTCCCGGATCAGCAACCCCTTTTTCTGCCTGGCGATGCTGAAGCCAGTGAAGACCCCGTGCTCCTGTCCGCTCAGTTTTTTCAGCATCTCCTTCGCCTCGGCAACCGATCCCGGTTTGCCGAGGACCTCCCCGGCTACGACCACGATCGTGTCGGCTCCCAGGACCCAGCAGTCGGTGTGAATCCGGGCAACAGCGAGCGCCTTTTCCTCGGAGAGGCGCAGTGCATGCTCCCGGGGGGTCTCCCCCCGGCGGAAGACTTCATCGATACCGCTCGGCATCACCTCGAAGTCGATCCCCGTAAGCCTCAGGATCTCGATGCGACGAGGCGAGACGGAGGCGAGGATAAGTCTTCCTGAAATCGTGATTCCCATGCAGGTCTTCCTATAGAATTATTTGAAAATCATGCTCCCTCCGCACGCTGGACATTTTTCGACCCTGCGCCTCCTCGCTCCGCTCAACGGAAAATTAGGGACAGCGCCCTATTTTCCAAGAAGAATAGGGCGCTGTCCCCATTTTCCGTGCCGGCGCTACGCTGCGGGGGCAGGGGACCCCGAAAAATCTCCAATGCGTGCTTCCGGGACATGATTTCCAAGTTGATCAAAGGTCTCTCTTTTAAGATTTGCGGAACGTTCAACGCGTTTAATTCTCCGGGGTCAGGACCACCCTTTCCACTTTATCCAGATCCCGTTTATAAAAACGAGAACCGAGATAAAAAAGGACGCAGGAGATCAGCGCCGTCATGCTGGCGATTTTCAGCGCCACCAGGATCCCGTACCGGTCGGAGAAGGCGCCGGTCACCACCGGGCCGAGGGAGCTGCCCAGCAGGTTTTGGGTAATCACGCAGAGGGCGTAGGAGACGGCGCGCAATCCCGGGTGGACGACGTCCTGGGTGACCGCTATGGCCGATGAGGCCCAGGCGATGGACGCAATGCCCGCCAGAAGGAAAATCCCATACTGGACCATCCCCCCGGAGAACAGGTGAAACCCTCCAAGAAACAGGACCGCGGCCAAGAAGGCGGAGATAGAGGGGACCAGCAAACGGGCCTTGATGTTTTTTTTCATCCAGGTGTCCGCGATCCACCCCCCAAGCGGTGAACCGATGATGCTGGTCAGCATGATCCCGCTCGCCAGGAGGGTGGCTTTCTGCAAGGGAAATCCCTGGACCCTCTGGAAGTAAGTAGGCAGGAAGGTGGACATCGATATGGAAGTGAACATCATCCCGGCGAATCCGAAGTAGGTCATTAGAAGCGAGGGTGTTCCGGCAAAAGTGCGGACGATGTCCATCTTGCTCATCCTTTGCGTGACCCGACCGGATTCCTTCTCTGCCTGCCTCCGGTCAACCGTTTTTTCCAGTCCGACCGTCTTGTAGTCCTTGACGAAAAAAAACAGAATCGCGATGACCAGACCGGGGAGCGCGACGATCCCGAAGGCGTGACGCCATCCCCAATGGGAGGCGATAAAACCTCCGATGACGATGCCGGCGGCCATTCCGATGGGGATGGAAGCATTCCAGATGCCCACCATGAGGGCCCGCCTCTTTTCGGGATAGAGGGCCGAAATCATTGCTGTTCCGCCGGGGGCATAACCGGCTTCTCCAATGCCGATCACAGTGCGTGCCGCAAAGAGCTGGCCAAAATTCTTTGTCAGGGCGCAGGCAGCCGTGGCCAGGCTCCACAATACAGCCATGATGCCGATGCTCTTTTTCCGGCTCCAGCGGTCGATCAGGATGGAAACGGGGAAGGAGAAGAGGATTATGGCCCAGTAGACGGCGGAAACCATCGCCCCGCATTGGGCATCGGTCAGGCCCCAGTCCGCTTTCAAAAAGGGGAAAAGCGAAACGACCACCATCCGGTCGATATAGTCAAAAAAGTAGAGAAGCCACAGCAAGAGGAACACATACGCGGTGTAAGCCTTGGAAAAAAGGTAGCCTTCGGGAGGAGGAGTCTTCGTCATGATAAAATCTCCTAAAGATCGGAATCGCCATCTGCGGATAAATCTTTATGTATTCGGCAAACGCCCCCGGCAGATCCCCGATTCCGATCGTGCGCCTCCGCTCTTGACAGAGATAGGGTCTGCCCATCCGGCAATCCCGGCATTTCCCGCAGAAGGTGGGTCGAACGATGATCCTCGCCCCTTCTGTAAACCCTCTCACCTCCTTGCCCCAACCGGCGACGGTCCCGCTTGCCTCGTGGCCGAGGATCGTCCCGTCGGCGAGGAACCCGCTTTCGATCAGAGAGTGATCCGACCCACAGAAACCGGTATTCACCACCCGTACCAGAAGCGTCTCATCATCGGGTTGCGGCGCGGGAACTTCCTCGGCGACCAGTCCCTGTGAGCGGCGATAGATGACGGCCTTCATTTCGTTCACTCCATGAGGTGTATTATGAAGAATGGCGCCTTCGTGTCAAGACAATTCAGTCGTTTATAAATCTTGACATCCCACAGTGGTTCACCTAAATGTGAGGTGTCTACTGGTTTAAGGTACCCATCTATCTAAAGTAGCGGGGCCATTTATTCGCAGTCTCCAAAGATCAGTGAAGCAGAAATGAACAGTTTTGACTTGATAAAGGAGCCGCGTGTGTGAGAATCAGATCATGGTTTTTTGTTCTTGTCTTGATATTGTTTCAAATAGGCCCGGCCGTTGCTTCAGACCCCGTTCGGCAACGGGAAAAGGCATCCCTGGGGATCTCGGAAGAATCGATTTTCAAAACACTGAAAGACATGGCGTCCTGGGGAAACCGCACGACCTGGGAAAAGCAGAACGAGGTGGCCGACTACCTCTACCGCCGTCTGAAAGAAAACAAGGGATTGGACGTCTATTTCCATCAATACAAGGATGGCAATCAAACATATAAAAATGTGGTGGCCCGGATTCCCGGTAAAAAGGATCCCGGGGCGGTTCTTATTTTCTGCGCCCACTACGATTCACATCCGGCCGGATTGGATGCGGGCGGGCGGGCCCCGGGTGTGGATGACAACGTTACGGGAGTTGCGGTTTTACTGGAAGGGGCCCGGATTTTAGCCGGGAAGCCCATCAATACCCCGGTGGAGCTGGTCTTCTTTTCAAACGAAGAACAGGGCCATAAGGGCAGCAAGGCGTATGTGGAAGACCTGGCTGCCAGGGGCCGAATGATCGAAGGAGTCATCAATATCGATGCGATCGGATATACACAACCCTCTTTAATTGCTCTTTGGCAGGAGGCCCAAGGTTGGGGATCGTTGGAAAAATGGCATTACCTGGCCAAACAGGTTCTCAAAAAACCGGTTGATTACGCCCAGGCAGGATTTAAAAATCCCAGTGAGATGTTACTGGTCGGCGGGCGTCCGGCCTATGCCTCGTTTGTTGAAAGAATTTATTCCCGTTTGAAAGGGGCTGATATGGGGGTCAAGAAAGATATCGGCCCTCAATGCGGCTGAGGGGATGAAATGTCCTTCTGGGAGAAGGGCTATACGGCATTATTCATTACTTCATTTTACAAAAATCCCTATATGCATACCACAGGCGACACCCTGGATAAGGTGAACCAGAAATTTTTCATGCGGGCCGCCCGTGAACTGGTTGGGCTGATGGTTGATTTGGCTCATGAATGACCTTATATTGGAATAAACCTTCTTGACATTCAAAGCCGCTTTTTATACCCTCAGGCCTCCTGAAAATGAGTGCTCATCAGACCGGTATCCGTTTTCTGTTCGGGATCAGTCGTTTTCAGTTGGCCGAGCGGGTTTTCTTGGGGAGTCAACGTCATCGATAACGAAATGACAGGTATCCGGCGCCCTGCACGGGCCGAATGGCAAAACCGAAAGTTTGTGTCCATGCGTGGGCGCATAGGATTCGAGCAGTTGGCGACCCGGTGGGATCAATTGATTTTGCGGATGGCGCAGGTGCGCTTCTTCCAGCACCCCGATTGGTACCGGGCTTTGTTTGATTCAGCACTGGCGGACCCCGACAAGTTCCTGTTTGTCACTGTATCCGACGGCCCGGATCTTGTCGCGCTGTTTCCTTTGCAGATCGAAAATTTGCGTAAGCTCGGCGCGACGATCAACACCATCGGCTTGTGCAACCATCCACACATGGTGCTGGCAGATTGCATCATCGATGACTCACGTGAATCGACGCGGCTGATCTCCTCACTGGTGCGCTGGCTTCATGAGACGCGCCCGGTTGCATGGGACGTGATGCTGCTGGACAAGGTTCCACAGCGATCGGCGTTTTACCGCTTGCTGAGTGCCGAACCGGCGAGTCAAACGGTGCCGTACGTTATCGGCTCCAGCGCCCATATGCCAACCGAAAGCGAAGACGCGGCATTAGGACCTGTATCAGGGTCATTCAAGCGCAATCTGCGTCGTCTGGCAAAGCGGGCCGAGCAAGCTGCGCCCCTGCGATACGAGGTTTACGATACCTTGCCTGAACTTGACCATGCCTTCCCGCAATTTATCGAGGTCGAGGCGTCCGGCTGGAAGGGCGCCCGCGGTATCGGCACGGCCTTAGTGCAAGACACCAACCTCGTGAGCTTCTATCATGGACTCATGCAGCGGTTTGGCGCGCGTGGTCAATGCATGATCAACCAGCTCAACCATGGCGACAAGGTGGTTGCAAGCCAGTTCGGGCTGCTCGTGGGCGGCACGTACAACATCCTGAAGATCGGATACAGCGAGGATCATGCCTGGTTCGCACCGGGGAACCTGGCCATGGAGCGCACCATCCGCTGGTGTTGCGCACGCCCCGATGTGCACGAACTGTCGTTCGTGACGTGTCCATCCTGGAGCCACCTCTGGAAACCGCGACAGGAAACCGTGGCCAACTTTCGGATATTCAGCCCGACGATGAAAGGCCGATTGCTGCGCGGTGGATTGCACACGAAACGATGGTATGACAAACGGCGCCGGCGTACAAGTGCGCCCGAACGGGGCGCCGACCCATCACCCCCCGACGCCCCGGAAGAACCCGGGGCCAATCACCCTGGTGCACCGGCAGCCCCGTTGCACTCGGTGAAATCAGGAAAATCATGATTATCCTTGGAATCAACTACTTCTTTCACGATTCAAGCGCCAGCCTGGTTGTTGACGGTAAACTGGTCGCCATGCTGGAGGAGGAGCGTTTCACGCGCAGAAAGCACACGGACGAGTTTCCCGTGCGCGCGGTTGACGGATGTCTTAAACTGGCGGGCATGACCTTCGCCGATGTCGATCACATTGCGGTGTCGATCAAACCCTCCAAGGACTGGGGCGCCAAGCTGGCCTATGGACTGGCTCATCTGCCTAACGCAAAGACCTTCGCCAGGCATGAACTCTGGCATGCCTGGTGGAAGCAGAGGGGCCTCAAGTCATGGTATACGGAAAAGTTCGGCGACAGGGCCGGCAAACCGCCCATCCATTTCGTACCTCACCATGTGGCGCATGCAGCGGGGAGCTTTCTCGCGTCGCCCTACGAAGATGCAGCGATCCTGAGCCTTGATGGTTCGGGTGAGCGGGCTACATCGTTCCTGGGCAGAGGCCATGGACTCGATGTGGAATGTTTCCATGAAAGCTATTTCCCCATGTCGTTGGGGTCGTTCTATGAAGCGGCCACTGAATTCTGCGGCTTCAGGCCCAACTACGACGAGGGGAAGACCATGGGACTTGCCCCATTCGGCGACCCGCAGATATTCGGGAAGGAGGTCAGCGATATCGTTCATATCGCCGCCGACGGCGCCATCCGCGTTGATCTTTCGTACTTCAGCTATCAGTTCTGGGGAAATCAGCGCTGCGCGGAGCGGTTTTACCGAACGTTCGGAAAGCCGCGCCTTCCCGAAGAGCCGTTCGCGGACAACCACCACAACGTTGCTGCTGCGTTTCAGCATGAGCTGGAGGAATGCGCACTGAAGCTTTGCCGGGTTTTGCGCGGACGCACCCAAGCGCGGCACCTGGTGATTGCCGGCGGTGTCTCACTCAACAGCGTGATGAACGGCCGCATCCTGCGCGAGGCCGGCTTCGACGATATCTATGTGATGCCGGCGGCCGGCGACAACGGCACATCGATCGGCGCCGCACTATATGTCTATCACACGTTGCTGAGGCGCCCGCGCGTGGCTGTTCATGACGATCCGTATCTCGGTACCCACTACACCGATGAAGCCATCGAAAAAGAACTGCGGCAATGCAAGCTGCCTTACACCATGCACGCCGATATCGCATCGGTTGCCGCCCGCCTGCTCGCAGAGGGCAACATTCTGGGCTGGCTTCAGGGACGCATGGAGATCGGGCCGCGTGCGCTGGGAAATCGCAGCATTTTTGCAAATGCGGCGTTCCCTGACATGAAGGACAAGATCAACGCCGAGGTGAAGCACCGCGAGGCCTACCGCCCCTTTGCACCGTCCTCTCCTGTGGAGTGCAAGGACCGGTTTTTTGACATCAAGGGGGAGAGCCCCTTCATGCTCAAGGTGTGCGATGTGTGGCCGAACATGAAGCAAATGATACCGGCCGTTACCCATGTGGATGGCACCGCACGGCTGCATACCGTCGATAAGCGGATCAACCCGCTCTTCCACGATCTTCTGACGCAGTTCGGCCGGATCACCGAAATTCCGGTGCTGCTCAATACGAGCTTCAACATCCAGGGCGAGCCGATCATCGAATCTCCTCTCCAGGCCATCCGGTGTTTCTACTCGACGGGCCTTGACTATCTCGTGATGGGCAGTTACCTCGTGAGCAAGCGACCGTCTATACCGATACAGTCCTAATTTTTCCCTGTCCCGTCGCGGATGTGCGAAGTGCAGGCGGGTGGAAGAGGTGCTGCGGGAGAGCGGGGTCTCAGCGCAGCCGAGCAGGAAGGGAGGCATCTCGATGAGGCAGCAGTTGACCCACGCCATCAAACGGGCGATCCGCCTTTCTCCGCTGGGTCCGATCCTTGTTCAGACCCTCCGGAAGAGGCGAGGCAACGCCGCTCTGGCCAGAGGCCGGCGCGAGGGGTGGGATGCCGCTGCGAGGTGGCTGCTGTCGGAAGACGGAAGGGGGCTCCTTGCCAAAGCGAGCTTGCACGACCGGTTGCGAGGCGCAATCAACACGGAGATCGAGTCCGAACTCATGTGGACGGCCGTTCGTAAGGAGCTGCTGCTCGGCAGGCTGAATCCCGAGGAGTGGCCGGAACTCTGGGGAATCTTGGTCTCGCTGGTTAGCCAGTGCATCAACAATGAGTACGTGTGGTATGTGTCGGATGAGGAGCGAGCGGTGCTCGGCCGGCGATTGGGCCCGGCGGGGAGTGCGCCGTCGCCCGCATCCTGGGGAGAACTCGCGATACTCGCGATGTACGCGAGACTCGAGAGGCTGCTTCCTGCGGCTGCGGCCGGAGCGGAAGATATCCGGTGGCCCGGGAACGTGCCGGGGGCATGGACTTCGCTCGTCGAGACGTCTCTGTCTGATTACCGCGAGGAGAGGCTCCACCGAGCGTCCGTTCCCAGTTTTGGAGCCATCGACAGGGCCGGGTCCAGCCTGGTCGCCGAGACCTACGAGGACTACCCGTACCCGAAGTGGCTGGACTGGGAGATGCCCGAAGCGGGCTGTCGGGAGAGATGGCTGAGCCGGTTCTTCGAGGCCGGGGAACTGGAATTCCTGGAGCGACCGTTCCACATGCTCGTGGCCGGGTGCGGGACCGGGGCCAAGGCCATTTCGTACGCGATCGGCTACGGGCCGCAGGCCAGGATCCTCGCAGTTGACTTCAGCCGGGCAAGCCTGGCCTACGCCATGCGGATGGCTCGCACGTACGGCGTCGGCAACATTGAGTTCCTGCAGATGGACCTGCTCGACTTGCCGCAGTTGGAGCGCACCTTCGACCTGGTCGAGTGTACGGGCGTTCTCCACCACCTCGAGAACCCCGTGGAGGGTGGCAAAGCCCTGGTGGGCGTTCTCCGGGAAGGTGGTGTGGCCCACATCTCTCTCTACAGTGAACTGGCACGCCGCGAGATCGTGCAGCTGCGAAAGCTCCACGAAGATCGCATCGGGAGTGTCACCGACGACGAAGTCAGACAGTTTCGCTGGCGCCTGATACAGGACGATCCGGCGTCCGTCGATGAACGGCTTTCATTGCGGTGGGATTTCTTCGACATGAACCGATGCCGCGACCTCCTGTTTCATCCGCGGGAGCGGCGCTTCACCCTTCCGGAGGTCGGGCGGCTGCTGGACGAGCTGGGGCTTGAGTTTAGGGGCTTGCAGAAGCCGGAACCGGTCCGGAACAAGTACTGGACCCGATTCCCGCGGGAGCGTGACCTGCGCGATCTCGCCCGCTGGCATGAGTTTGAGATTGAACACCCGGATGCCTTTGGAAGTCTCTATGAAATTTGGGCGCTGAAGAGACGGCAGCCAGGAGCTGGTGTGGGGTTCGTGAATGCAGGATAGAGTATCCCTGATCACAGAATCCATTTCGGAATCATAAAACCCCCAAAAGCTGCTCACGATAATAAATCTTGACTTTGTCGGTAAAAAGCGTATTCTATAACCAACATACTGATTGACTAAGAAAATTAAATAATTGTCCTTCCCATATAGGGAAGGGAAAACGACTTCCAGGCCCTGTCTATTATGATGTGACAGGGTTTTTTTTATTTCCGGAGGACAGGAAAACAAGAGTCTTAAGCTGTCATGAGGTTTTCTGAGAAAGAGGATGAAAACATGAATATACACCTGATAGAATCTTTGAATCATTTTGTAAAGCTGCAAGACAATGTGTGGGAAAGCGGTTCGTGGCAACTGGACGAGGAGCAGGCCAAGAAATTGGTTGGGGGCGAAATTTATTTTCATAAAAAGCGACTGGAACCCTCTTTTTATGGCGGGACAATCCTCGGATACAGGGTTCATAAAGAGGGAGAATATCAGGGAAAGATCGTTTTCAAACTCCAATATAGCCAGTCATGCAGAAATGTCAGCACGGGTAAATCCGGCTGGAAGAAGGTTATAAAGATCACGGAGCTTGAACAATAACGGCCATTCGAATCGATGCTCGGGAACAAAGTGTTCACTCGCAGAGGATGGTCAGCGACAGGGATGATCTCCATTGCATCGAATAGTAAGTGATATTGTGACAAGTACAAACTCTTGGATTATAAAAAGAGGGTGAGATACAGAGGAGTTACGGAAACTAGCACCATTCAGAAGGGGAGGTATGATCGATGAAACCAGAGATGGAAGGGAAGATCAAGTACGGAGTTTGGGGACTGATTTGCGGGGCCGTTGTCGCCATGGTTATCGGCTTCGCCTGGGGAGGTTGGACAACTTCCAGTACTACCCAAGAGATGACCGACGAGGCGGTCTTGGCGAGTCAAGCGGCGATCTGCGTCGCCCAATTTATGAAGGATCCGAATCATGAGGCGAAACTCAAAGAATTAGAGGGAATGGATAGCTGGAAGAGATCTGAATTCATTGAAAAAGGGGGCTGGGATAAAATGCCCGGGCAAAAAGAAGCCAATTCCAGTGTATCTCGCGCATGTGTCGCGGGGATTGAGGTTCTTATCAAGAAATAAGGCAAATCAATATTAGGAGGACTAAAGATGTCAGAAGGAAAAGTGAAATGGTTTAACGATACAAAGGGATTCGGTTTTATCGAGCAGGAAGGCGGCAAGGATGTTTTCGTGCATCATTCCGCAATCCAGGCAGAAGGTTTCAAATCACTGGCCGAAGGCGATCGGGTCATCTTTGATGTAACCCAAGGCGCTAAAGGTCCGGCCGCCGAGAATGTTCGCAAGCAGTAGGACCTTATTTGAGGGGTGTTGATCTGCGACATACCCTTTGAGATTGATGATGAGCAACACCATCTCATAACTGACGAGATGCTGCGATGCGCGTATTTGCATGCATTGGCAAGGGTGTTCTTATCAATCACTTCCGTCGGCGGGTATCCTCACCTCGACCCAGTGTTCCTGATGATCGTCAATAAGGGGAATCGTTGTATCCTGTTGCAAGACGCCGTCGACGGTCACCCTCGTTGCGCCATCGCCAACCTGCCCGCGCAGAACGGCGATGTGGTAGACCGTTTCCCGATACCGGTAGTACACCGTGAAGCCCTCCCAATCCGCCGGGAGGAGCGGTGTCAAACTCAGTCTATCCGCCTCAAGCCTCAGCCCCAGGAGTGATTCCACGATCAGCCGGTACATCCAGCCGGCCGAGCCGGTGTACCACGTCCATCCGCCGCGACCGGTGTGCGGCGAAAGCGCATAGACGTCAGCCGCGACGGCGTAAGGTTCCACTTTGTACGTCGCCATCGCCTCAGGAGACCCGGCATGGTTCACCGGATTGATCATGGCCATCAGTTCCCAGGCGCGCCGGCTGTCGCCCAGTTGAGCGAAGGCCATCACCATCCAGATCGCCCCATGGGTGTATTGCCCGCCATTCTCCCTCACGCCGGGGACGTATCCCTTGATGTAGCCGGGATTCAAATCAGACTTGTCGAAGGGCGGGTCCAGGAGCTGGATCAGCGACTGGTCACGGTGGATCAGGCGCTGATCAGCCGCCTCCATGGCCAGGCGCGCGCGCTTGGCATCACCTGTGCCGGAGAGAACAGACCAGCTTTGCGCAATCGAATCAATCCGGCATTCGGGGTTACTCATCGACCAAAGCGGCGAGCCGTCGTCGAAGTAAGCGCGGCGGTACCACCCGCCATCCCAGCCATGCTGCTCGATATTCCGGCGCATCTGTGCCGCCTCTGCCTCGCACCGTTCGGCGAAGGGGTGATCGCCACGCCCCAACCCGCAATGGCGGCCATCAGCCGATTGATTGTTGGAATGTTAGAACTGACCCCAATGACACCCCTGACACCCCTAAAATCTGCTTGCATATGAAATAGATAATCAATAAAATATGGTTCATCGAATGCTGATAAAAGTCAATTTTGATGAAATGGTTTTGAAGGGGGGTGCCGCGCCATGCAGATCATCGATGTAAACCAGGCAAAACTGCATTTGCCCGAACTGATTGAACAAACAATGAGTGGGGACGATATTGTGATCGCACAAGACGGGGAAGCCCTTGTCAAACTCGTTGCTCTCGTGAAGCCGGGCAAGAAAATCCGGCAATTTGGGGGTGCAGAAGGACTCTTTATAATGTCGGATGGTTTTGACGCGCCGATTGAAGATTTCAAAGAATACATGTGATGCGGGCATTACTCGACACAAGCGCCTTTT
>Ga0180732_1002028_pt1 | contig 11386 bp, 8 predicted proteins | sample KR11_01MetaG_FD_148674 | JGI IMG/M metagenome (GOLD analysis project Ga0180732, IMG submission 148674) | Groundwater microbial communities from the Olkiluoto Island deep subsurface site, Finland - KR11_0.1 MetaG | ecosystem: Environmental > Aquatic > Deep subsurface > Groundwater | place...
ACGATGCTATGCATCATGGCGTAACCCTTTCAACCGATTTTGTAGTTCTTGACGAAGCACATTTTCTTGGCGATGAGGAAAGAGGCGTGGTATGGGAAGAAACAATGATATATCTTCCTGCAAGAATTCCTCTTTTAATGCTTTCAGCCACAATCGGCAATGCCAACCAGATAGCATCCTGGCTATCGTCCATTCGGAAAAAAGAGTGCATCGTTATCACTGAAACAAAAAGACCTGTACCGCTTTTCCCGCTTTATCTGCATCCTGCCGGAACACTTCTGCCTCTGCTTTCAAATACCTCTTCAAAGGAAGGGGGCGCACAGCTTTTTAAAAAGATAGGAGACCTTTTAAAATCCAAAAAATCCGACAGAGTGCCTTATTTTCAAACCTTGCCGCCTTTTGGTGATATATTGGAAGTGCTCAAAAAGTACAATCTTCTGCCTGTGATATTTTTTTTAAAATCACGTGCCGATTGCGATGCAGCTCTTAATCTTTGCTTAAATCACAGCATTTCAAATTCCCGGAAAAGGGAGCTTAAGGAAAGAATAAAAGAACTTGAAAAAAACATCTCTCATATCTCGTTTCATCGCCATCTGGGTAAACTTGAAAATTTAGCTGTTGCATCTCATCACAGCGGGCAGCTTCCGTCATGGAAACTCATTGTGGAAACACTAATGACAGAAGGCCTTCTTGATGCAGTATTTGCAACCTCAACCGTTGCCGCAGGAGTTAATTTTCCTGCACGCTCAGTTGCTTTTTTAAATTCCGACCGTTACAACGGAAAAGAATTTTTGCCACTTTCATCAACAGAGTTTCACCAGATGACCGGAAGGGCGGGCAGAAGAGGGATGGATAACATCGGCTTTATGCTTGCAATACCGGGCAGATTTCTTGATATCAGATTAATAGCAAAACTTATTTATTCTCCATCCCTTGATATTCCCAGCCAGATCAGAATCAATTTTTCAATGGTTTTAAACCTTTTGCTCTCGCACTCCCCGGATCAGATTGAAGATCTGTTGAAAAAATCATTTGCCGCCTATATTTTAAAACAGGAAAAAGAAAAACGGGGTAAAAAATATTTCGGAAACGGGAATGAACTGTTACTGAAAGCATTCACTCATCATCTTAATTTTTTAATTGAAACCGGATATGTAGCAAAAAGCGGTAAATTAACAGAAGAAGGAATATGGACATCCCAGCTTCGGGTGGATCAGCCCCTTATAATTGCGCAGGGATTCAGGCTTGGAATTTTTCCCCAAAAAGACCCGGCGCTTCTTGCCGGTATAATAGCATCGTTTGTAAACGAAAAAGAAATGGAAGACAAAATCGACAAAAGCTTTACGCCTGCAAAACTTATTTTGGCTTTTGCACAAGTAAGAAAAGGTTTGTTTCCCTTTGCCAAACTGATGTTTGACAGCGGATTTGAAATAAGACCTCTTTACTTAAGGGCCTGCGCCGCAATATATGCCTGGGCTGACGGTGAGACCTGGGAGAAGGCGGTTTTGATATCTGAAATGGATGAGGGTAATCTTGCAATGCTGATTTTGCGAACCGCTGATAATTTAAGACACATAAGATCCCTTTCAAAAGCATTTCCCGAAGCCTCCCATACGGCAGCCGAAGCTATAGATCTGCTTCTAAGAGATCCTGTTGTTCCTTTTGATTATTTTCCTGCCCGCCGACACAGCACGGAAGAAGATAACCTGGAAAAAGCCGAATTATAAGCCACGAAGGTCTTATAGCATTTCGTATAATCATACCCCATACCCATACAATTCGAACATAATGCTATAAAACACTTTGGTTCATAGTGGCGGTACGGGTTCAATTCCCTTTCCAAACACCGGCAAGAAATCAGAGCTGCATTTTTTTACTTTGGATCTTCGGAATCCGCAGAACCGGCCTCCTGGCTGGGATATCGAATTGGCTCGCCTATGCGGCTGCAGAGTTCGTTGACCTCGCGCTTGATTTCCTGCACACGGTCCTCGCGGCCCAGCATAACATTATGCCATCTGCGTAGTTCATCCAGTTGGTTTCTGATTTGTTCCTCGGTCTGTTTGCGCCCGGTGATATCGCTAACGATATGTACTGCACCTGCATACTGGCCGGCCGGGTCCAGGATTGGATCCACGGTTACTTGAAACCAGCTGTTATCAATCTGCAATTCCATGGTTTCACGGCGAAGGCTCTCTCTCGCGCGCAGCAGGGGGCATTCACTGATTGGCTTTGCAGAGCCATGTATGATCTCCCAACAGTGTTTGCCAATCAAATCACTGCAAGGAAGATGAAAGAATCGCTCCGCAGTTTTGTTTGACCGCAAAACCCGTTGTTCCTGGTCCAGAATCCAGATCGCATCGTTTGTTGCGTCAAAGGTAGACTGCCAATCCCGAGCCATCCGGGCTGCATCTTCTTCCGCTTGCTTTAGCCCGGTTATATCGCTGATTGTGGCGCGGCATATAGGATCACAGTCTGCATCTTGTGCGGCGGTTGCGGAAATATGCGCCCAAAATATTGTTTCGTTCTCTTTAACCATCCGCAGTTCACACACCTGAGGCTCACCGGTTTCAAAGAGATGTTTACGGTGCAGGTAGTAAATATCCTGGTCTTCGGAAAGAATAAACCGGGTAAAGAACTGCCGGAGTGCCACGTTTTGAGCCACACCAAGCAAATTTGCGGCAGTAAGGTTTGCCTCCTGAATCATCCCTTTTTCGCTGATAGTAACATAGCCCACCGGCGCCAGATCATACAATTCGAAATAGCGCGCCCCGGCGGCTCCTAGTTTTATCTGGGTCCGTCTCAGCTCCTCGTTTTGCATTTCCAGCTCGATCTGATATACCTGCAGCTGGTGGAGCAACTGCTGCATTTCTTCGGGAGACAATGCTTTGAGATTATCCGGCGTCCCGGCGGCTTTTTCCCGGGCGATCTTCTCTGCCCGCCTCCGAAGCGTCTGCCCCTGGTTTGTCGAAGAGTCTGATATACCGGATCGATTATCATTGCCGGTCATTATGCACCTCCTTTATTTTCCGGCGGCTCTCCTTCGTCTAAATCGAGATCGGGATACAGTTTATTCGTGCATTCCGGGCAAAGGCCGTGGCTGAATTGGGCTTCGGTGTGGTCGCGTACATAGATTTCCAACTGGTTCCAGCAACCCCGGTCGTCGCGGATATTCTTGCAGTTCATACAGATGGGAATTATGCCGTGCAGGGTTTTTATGTCGTCCAGCACCTTTTGCAACACTTCCTCAACCTGCTTGCGCTCGGTGATTTCGGCAAAGGTGATCACCGCGCCCTCTATCACGTTGTCCAGCGTGCGGTATGGCAGGATGCGCATCATGTACCACTTGCTGTCCGTTGTCTGCACTTCCACTCCTTTGGGAACCAGGGTGTCCAGCACGGCTTTTATGTCCTCCACCAGACGGTCGTAGTTTACAAGATTAGAGACGATGTGGCCTACGGGTCTTCCAGTATCGCTTTGTATCAGGTTTATGATTTTGGAGGCGGTGGGTGTGAAGCGCAGTATACGTAGTTGATGGTTCACAAAGATTGTGCCTATGCCGGTTCCGGACAGCAGATTGTTCATATCGTTGTTGAGCTGCGTCAATTCAGCAACCTTGTTTTGCAGCTCGGCGTTGACCGTAGCAAGTTCCTCATTAACCGATTGCAATTCCTCCTTGGAGGTCTCCAGCTCCTCGTTGGTAGATTGCAATTCTTCGTTTACAGACTGCATCTCCTCATTGGATGATTTTAGTTCTTCGTTGGAGGTTTCCAGTTCCTCGTTGGCAGTCTGCAGGTATTCCTCCTTGGCCCGCAGTTCCTGCCTGAGCGCCTCAATGTTCGCATCTGTGGTGAGATCTTCGGATCCGCCCGAATCCAATGACTGTTCACTGCTCGCAAGATCAAACGTCGCTGCTTCTTCCAGGATGACTATATACAGAGGCGCTTCAGACATAGCGGCGGTAGCATTTGCCACCGGGCAGACACTAAGGTTTACCGCGGTAAAATTACCATTGGTTTTGACGCGCAAACCCTGGTAACGCACGATCTCTATTGTCATAGCGGCTTGGCGCAGGGCAGTAGTCAGCTCGGACCGCAAACCTTCGCGGGCCATCTTTAAGATATTGTTTACGCCGGCTTCACCCGAAGCCGGCTCCAGGTACATCCCGGTACGACCGTGGATGTATAGTATATCCCCCTTACCGTTCACAAGCGCCGCTGTCGGGGCGACCTGCTGCAATATCGCCTGTTCGGTTATGTCGCGCAAAGGCAGTTTCTTCAGACCGGCTGCCTTTGCGTAGACCCGCAGAACAGCATCCTCTTTTGCCATTATGGGGTGAAGAAACAGGCCCTTGACCAGACGCTGTGAGGAGTGAAAATCGTCTTTGCGCTGATACAGCTTCGATTTGCGGTTTATAACGGCAAACAGATCATCAAACCCGCCAATGGTTTCGGAAGTACCCAAAAAGAGTATGCCCCCGGAGCTCAGCGCATAGTGGAACAAGGGGATTATCTTGTTCTGCAGGTTCCCGTTCATATATATCAAAAGGTTGCGGCAACTGATAAGGTCGAGTTTGGAAAAGGGCGGATCTTTGATTAAATCCTGCTCGGAAAAAACCAGCATATCGCGGATGCCTTTATGGATGCGATACATGTTGCCATCAGGCTCAGCCACGAAAAAGCGAGCCAGTCGCTCAGAAGAGATGTCGGCAGCAATGCTGGCCGGATAAAGGCCGGCACGGGCCGTGTCAATGGCATGATTGTCAATGTCTGTGGCAAACACCTGTACCTTGTAGCTCTGCTTCAGAGCCTCCAGACGCTCCTGCATAAGGATTGCAATGGAATAGGCCTCTTCGCCGGTGGAGCATCCCGTCGACCAGATACGGATCACACCGCCAGCCGGTTTACCTGCAAAAAGCTTTGGGATGACCTGTTCCTCGAGCACCTCGAATGCCTCCGGATCACGAAAGAAACTGGTTACACCGATAAGAAGGTCTCGAAACAGCGCCTCCACCTCGGCCGGAGTCTGCTGTAAATACTTTACATAACCATCAAACGTTTCGATCTGGTGGACAGCCATGCGACGTTCGATGCGGCGGTTGATAGTGCTGGGCTTATACTGTGAAAAGTCATGGCCGGTTTGTGTCCGAATCATGACAAAGATCTTCTTCAGCAAATTTTCTTCCTGGAGTGGCGGTAAAGAGACTAACCGGGGAAGCTTGCCGAAGGCCATGGCTACATAAGCGATGAGCTGGGCTGGCATTTCGGCAGGCAGCAGCTCATAGTCCACCATGCCGGTGGCGATAGCGCTGCGCGGCATACCGTCGTATTCGGTTGAGGCTGGGGTCTGGGCCATGACCATACCACCTTCACCCTTGATGGCCCGCACGCCCAAAGCACCGTCGCTACCGGTACCCGAAAGCACGATACAGATAGCCCGTTCGCGCTGGTCTTGAGCCAGCGACCGGAAAAAGAAGTCGATGGGCAGGCGCTGACCCCGGGGGGCGGAAGGTTCCAGCAATTGCAGAGAGCCGTTTATAAAGGCCATATCGCGGTTGGGCGGAATGATATAAGCACAGTTGGGCTTTACCGATATTCCGTCCTCAACCTCAAAAACCTGCATGCGGGTGTAGCGCCGGATCAGTTCGGTGAGGATGCTCTTGTGATCCGGGGCCAGGTGCTGCACCAGAACAAAAGCCATACCGGGATCGGAGTCTATGGGCATACCGGAAAAAAAGGCCTCAAAGGCCGCAAGCCCCCCTGCCGAGGCGCCGATTCCTACTATGGGAAAGGCTATATCCGCATCTCTATCGGCAACTGCCTGCTGTGGTGGTGTTTCTTCAGAAACAGCTTTGACTTTTTTTTTCTGCCCGCGTTCAGGCTTGGATTTGTTTTTCATATATTGAAGTTCCTTAAGTATTGACACGCCCCTATAAAATCTATTTATGTATTTATGATATCTACTGGTGGTAAAAAATTACAAGAATAGGGCAATCAGACAGGTTCATTTATAAACTCAACTAGTTGTATTCTACGACCAAATACAGCAAAGTCAATATTTAATATATGTAAGGCAGGATGTTGTTTGCAACAGGAGAATTCACTACAGAGTCGTCAGCATCTCGGCTACCGTCATTTTTATTCTTTCGGAAATATCCAATGCTTTTTTAATATCTCTTTCAAGCTCTGCCATCGAGGCATAAAAAGGCGTTCTGTCAAATTCCACATATCCTTTTGTGCCGCACTGAGACTCAAATTCATCGCATCCGGGGCTTAACCTTTTCTCCCTGCCCGGCAAAACAAGTTCGTGGGGAAGACCATGCAGCCTGCATATCATGGGCCGGTATGCGTATAGAACACACATTCCCCCATAATTTAACGGGCACAGGAGATGAACCTGTAAGCCGGATTGATCAAGTTCGCTTGTCTGTCTGCAGATTGAAAAAGCTTTTTCCTTTATTTCTTTTCTGTTTTCCGGATCAAGTGTTTCAAGACCTTTTTTAATATAAAGATACTCTGCAAATGTGTGGTGGTAAAATCTTGTAAAACAGCAGTTATCATCGCATCCCGTGCAACAGAATCCGTAATATCGGGAAAGTTCATTATATTGATCGTCCATTGTTTTATAGATTAACTCAAGCCTCGGCAGGAAACCGGAGTATTTTTCTTCCTGAGATATTATTTTTTCAGCTAACGGATTCATTTCGATACAAGTCCATCAAACAAGAGGTGCCGGTAAAAATATTTTGGAGTAGAGGTTAAGGGCATAACGGTCTGTAATGCTGGCAATATAATCACACACGATTCTTTCATAAGTTTCTTCGCCAAGGCTCTTTTTCTTGTATATGTCAACCATCTCCATGTTTGCCAGTTCTTCACGAAACATCTGTTTATCATTAATAAAATAAGTATAAAGTTCGGAAAGTATTTTTTTGGCTTTGACAAATTCTCCATGGACATTTGGAGAACGGTAAACATTTTCGTAAAGGAATTCTCTTAAGATTGCCATGGCACCGTATATATCATCACTCATTTTAAGAACTAGTTTACCTTCGGTTTCAATGCTTGAAAAAATAAGATCCTTTATCATAGTTGTTGCGCGATCCGAATGCGTATGCCCGAGAATATCGGAACATTTTGGCGGAATCTGATCTCTTCTTATAACACCGCTTCTGATAGCATCATCAAGGTCATGGTTCAAATAAGCCATTATATCCGCAATCCGGACAACCTGGCCTTCCACCGTACATGCCAGCTCATCCGGATTATCAAGGGGAAGAATTTTGCCATACCCCTTTGAATGTTTCAAAATACCGTCTCTTACTTCATAAGATAAATTAAGGCCATTGCCCTTGTTTTCAAGATGATCCACAACCCTTAGGCTTTGTTCATTGTGCGAAAAATCGGGCGAATATATTTCTTTTAAAGCTGTCTCCCCGCCATGACCAAAAGGCGTATGTCCCAAATCGTGCCCAAGGGCGATTGCTTCGGTTAAATCCTCATTAAGCCTCATGGCACGCGCTATTGTTCTTGCGATTTCAGCAACCTCAAGGGTATGAGTAAGGCGTGTTCTGTAATGATCGCCAAGAGGAGATAAAAAAACCTGAGTTTTATGTTTTAATCTCCTGAATGCATTCGAATATACTATTCTGTCTCTGTCTCTCTGAAAGGCGGTTCTCACAGGACATGGTTTTTCTTGCCTGACACGTCCTTTGGATTTTGAACTGGGGCAACCAAAAGGGGACATGAACCCTTCTTCACGCTTTTCATAATTTTCACGAATTGACATAACTCATTACCTGTTATAAGATTTTCCATTCAAGCTTTTTTAAAGCTGTCAGATTTATCCATATGTATAATGAATTGTAAAGAACTATTTGAAAGATGGTGATTGAAAAGCAAAATGGAAGGGCATCATTTAATTTTAGGTAAAACAACCGATTTTATTACCGGCGAAACAATAGAAGACACTCATGACGAGCGCTACAGGCAAAACATAGCACAACTTCTGGTAAATAACAAATCATATGAGAAAAAAGATGTCAAACCGCATTATGATCTTTTAGCTCAGGCCGGAAACAAAAAAGCAATAATCAAGGTTGATTTTCTTATATCGCTAGAAAAACGGGTATGCATGATAATTAGATATGGGCCCGGTTCGATAACAACACGCCACCGTCCTGCAATAGCCGCATCAAGGCTTGTAGCAGATTACCAGATTCCGATAGTCGTGGTTACAAACGGAGTGGATGCCGATATTCTTGACGGATTAACCGGTAAAATAATTTCAACCGGGCTTGATGCTATCCCGGCAAAACCCGAACTTGTAAAACTTTCGGCAAAATTTGCTTTCCCTCAAATTTCCGAAACCAGGGCTGAAGCAGAATCAAGAATTTTATATGTCTATGATGTTGATGGAAGCTGTCCCTGCGACAATAGTATCTGCAGGATTGAGTCTTAAAAAAGGATTAAAATGGATCATGAATATTTTATGGAAACCGCCCTTAATCTTGCGCAGGAAGCGCTTGAACAAGGAGAATTTCCTGTAGGCTGTGTTCTAGTTCATAAAGATAAAATCATTGCAACAGGCAAAAGAGAAGGAACCGTCAAAAGCGTTTCAAACGAAGTTGACCATGCCGAGATGATGGCCTTAAGAAATCTCGCAGGAATAGAAAATCATAATGAAATCAGCAGGCAGGAAATAACAATTTATTGCACCATGGAACCCTGCCTTATGTGTTTTGCTGCCATACTGCTATCCGGTATAGGGAAAATAGTATTTGCATATGAGGATGTTATGGGAGGAGGAACAAATTGTAACACACAAAATCTTTCTCCATTGTACAAAGACAATAAGATATCGGTCGTTTCGGGAATATTGCGCAAAGAAAGCCTCAATATTTTCAAAATGTACTTTTATAATCCTTCCAATACCTACTGGAAGGGAAGCCTTCTGGCACACTACACTCTTTCACAGAAATAATAGAAATCACCACCTTCCCCTCATGAACTCACGAACATATGAGCTGTTTTCCCCTGCTCCCCGATCCCTGACACCTGACCCCTGATTCCTGCTTTCTCCTTGTATCTGCCATCAACTATATTCTTAAAGTATTATTTTACCGGTTTTCCTGAAAATTATAACACAGCCATTATATTTAACTTGACAAAGAATAGCCATGAACTATATTCCAATTATAGAATATATACAAAGGAAGGTTTATGAAAGAATTTATAAAAGTTACAAAGGCTCTTTCTGATCCAACAAGAGTAAAGATCATAAAGATGCTTCAGCATAAGAAAATGTGTGTATGCGAAATACGGGCTATTCTTATGATCAACCAGCCAAGCGTTTCCAAACATCTTAAAATTCTTGAAAATGCAGGTCTTGTAAATTCGGCAAAAGATGGTTTGTGGGTTAATTATCAGCTTACTGACGGAAACAGTTCCCCTTATGCAGCCAGTTTTTTAGGCAACTTAAGGCATTGGCTTTCGGATGATCCTGAAATTGCCACTATGTTATTTAAACTTCCTGAAATACGAAGGGAAGATATTTGTAAAATCTAAGGACAGTATTATGAAAACTACCGATCATAAATCCTGCTGCACGGCAACATCTGATGGTGATAAAAAATCTGCTTCACATATTAAGGAACACATAACTGCAAGGTATATTCTTTACTCCATACCGCTTTTTATCATCTGGTGGCTTATCTATCAGAGACTATCCGATTTTTCACGGGTAATAACCTACCTGGTTCTGCGTCTTCCCGAAGGCAACCATCTGAGCAGCGCAGTCGAATTCTTTCTGTTTGAGACACCCAAGGTACTGATGCTTTTAACCATAGTCGTTTTTGGCGTCGGTATTGTAAGATCTTATTTTACACCGGAGAAAACCCGCAAAATTCTTGCGGGAAAAAGGGAATCAATCGGTAATGTGCTTGCCTCATTCTTAGGTATTGTAACACCATTTTGTTCCTGCTCTGCGGTTCCCCTTTTTATCGGTTTTGTTACAACAGGTGTTCCCCTGGGAGTAACCTTTTCCTTTTTAATTGCAGCTCCTATGGTAAACGAAATTGCTCTTGTGCTCCTTTACGGACTCTTCGGCTGGAAAATCGCTGCGATTTACCTTACTACAGGCCTTCTTATTGCCATGATTGCCGGATGGGTTATAGGAAGACTTCGAATGGAACGTCATCTTGAAGATTGGGTTTTGCAGATTCAGGCAAATGAGAGTGCAATAGCTGAAGAAGAGCTTACATGGGCTAACAGGATTAAATACGGCACGGAAGCGGTTAAGGATATTGTCGGTAAAGTCTGGATTTATGTTGTGGTGGGAATTGCGGTGGGTGCCGGTATTCACGGATACATACCGGAAGGATTTATGGCTTCTATCATGGGAAAAGGCGCCTGGTGGTCTGTGCCTATAGCTGTTTTGATTGGTATTCCGATGTATTCCAATGCAGCAGGTATTATTCCAATTGTTCATGCCCTTATTGAAAAAGGGGCGGCTCTTGGAACAGTGCTGGCTTTTATGATGTCTGTAATTGCCCTGTCATTGCCGGAAATGGTGATACTGCGAAAAGTTTTAAAGCCTGCGCTTATAGCAACGTTTGCAGGAGTTGTAGGTATTGGAATTCTGATTGTAGGGTACCTTTTTAATGTGCTGATATAATACAGGATCTTTTCATAATTCATGGATAATGCTTTGAATATTCTCTCTTTCCTTGCTGTTCTGATTAAAGGTGGTCTTGGCAACCTGGCTTCTTACCTTGCTGCTCACGTTCTTTTATGCCTGCTTCCGGCTTTCTTTATAGCAGGCGCAATGACAGCACTTATTCCCAAAGAAACTATCGCGCGCTTTTTGGGACGTAACACACCCAAGTTTATTTCTTATCCTGCTTCTGCTATGGCCGGCTCCATGCTGGCAGTCTGCTCCTGTACCATATTGCCATTATTTGCGGGCATCCACAAAAAAGGAGCCGGTATTGGACCGGCTATTACTTTCCTGTTTTTTGCGCCTGCAGCCAACATCTTGGCAATTGTTTACACAGGAGGCATAATAGGCGTGGATCTGGCGTTTGCAAGGCTCTTTCTTTCTCTGGCATTCGGCATTGGCATTGGTATGATTATGGCGCTGATTTTCCGCAGTGAAGATACCGAACATGATAAACTCACAGACAGCATGTTTTCCGGGCAGGGGAAAATGCGCCGGCCGGCACTGATATTCCTGCTGGTGCTCCTTGCTCTGCTGCTTTCCGGCACGCTCAAAGTTGGTCTCTTGACCAATACCTATGCTACATTTACCATGCCCATCTCCGGCATGGATAAATTCCAAAACTTTCTTTCCGGACTCATTCCGTTTGACTCAGCCAAAGGCGAGGAGGGTG
>Ga0180732_1002030_pt1 | contig 11370 bp, 12 predicted proteins | sample KR11_01MetaG_FD_148674 | JGI IMG/M metagenome (GOLD analysis project Ga0180732, IMG submission 148674) | Groundwater microbial communities from the Olkiluoto Island deep subsurface site, Finland - KR11_0.1 MetaG | ecosystem: Environmental > Aquatic > Deep subsurface > Groundwater | place...
GTTCGGCAACTTCCCCACGAAGGAGCCGGCCCGCGCCAGGGCCGAGGAGATCCGGCGGGCGGGGATCATCGAAGAATTCTACATCGTCAGCCCCGGGGAGCATCCGGCTGCGAAGCGGGGGGAACTGGGCGAGGCGTACCTCCGGGAGGAGCTGGTCCGGTCCGCCCAAAGCTTTATCGGCGTCCCCTACCTCTGGGGGGGAACCTCTGTGGAAACGGGCTTTGATTGCAGCGGGCTGACGATGACCGTCTATCAACTCAACGGGTTCGATCTTCCCCGCACTTCCCAAGAGCAGTTTGCGGCGGGCAATCCCGTCGACCGCTCTTCCCTGGAAAAGGGGGATCTCCTCTTTTTCTCCAAAAGGGGAGGCAAGGTTTCCCATGTCGGCATCTATGCCGGAAACGGACGGTTCATCCATGCCCCGGGAAGGGGGAAGCGGATCAGGGTGGATGTTCTCTCAAAGGGCCAATACAGCCGGATGTATCTCGGGGCGAGGTCGTATCTGTGACGGCTTCGTAAAAAAGCCCGGATGCTGCGTTGCGCTTCATCCTTCGTCATTGCGGCGTACGTCAAAGTACGCCTCATTCCTCAGGATTCGCGCGCCTTGCCTGCGGCCTTTTTACGAAGCCGTCATCTTTGAGATTGTATTTTTTCTCCGCGCCGGGGTTGATGAACGCCTCGATTTTTAGTAAGGTGTCGAATGCCTCACGATAAAGAAAGGGGAGTCATGGATATTGATAATGTAATGGTTACCGGGGGCTGCGGCTTTATCGGGAGCAATTTCATCCGTCAGATGTTTGCCCATGCGGATTTCCGGGGAAGGATCATCAATGTGGACGCGCTCACCTATGCGGGGAATCCGGAAAACTTGCGGGATGTCGAAGAAGCCTGGCCGGGACGGTATCTCTTTCAAAAGGCGGACATTTGCGATGCTTCCCTCCTCCGGAAGATCTTTGAGAAGCACGGGATCGACACGGTCTGTCATTTTGCCGCCGAGTCCCATGTGGATCGTTCGATCCTGCGGCCGGACGGCTTTATTCAAACCAATATCGTCGGGACGTTCAACCTCCTCGAAGCGGCAAGGGCCGGAGGCAAAAGCTTCCGGCTTTTCCACCACATCAGCACCGATGAGGTTTATGGCAGCCTCGGTCCGGAGGGGTCATTCACCGAAGAGACCCCCTATCGGCCGAATAGCCCCTACTCCGCCTCGAAGGCCTCCTCCGACCATCTCGTCCGGGCCTACCATGAAACCTACGGCATGCCGACGACGCTATCCAACTGTTCCAACAACTACGGCCCCTACCAGTTCCCGGAAAAACTGATCCCGCTGGTGATCCTCAACGCCCTTGAGGGGAAGTCCCTCCCCGTTTACGGAGACGGTAAAAACGTCCGGGATTGGCTCTATATCACGGATCACTGCGAGGCGATCCGGCAGATCATGGAGAAGGGGCGGCGCGGGGAGACCTACAATATCGGAGGCCATGCGGAGATGGAAAACATCACCATCGTGGAGATGGTCTGCGCCCTGGTGGACGAACTTGCGCCGTTACCGAAGGGGGATTCCCGACGGCGGCTGATTACCTTCGTGAAAGACAGGCCAGGCCACGACCGGCGTTATGCCATCGATTTTACGAAACTGCACCGGGAACTGGGTTGGTTCCCGGCGGAATCCTTCGCCTCGGGCCTCCGGAAGACCGTCCAATGGTACCTCGAGCACCGCGCCTGGAGCGAGCGGATCAGGAGCGGCGAGTACCAGTCATGGATCCGCGAGCAGTACGGGAAAAGGGAATAAAACCGCGCAGAGCATGGCCATAATCAACTTGAGAAGGAGACACGGTATGTCAAAAACGGAAGAGGCGTTGAAGGAAGCCTTCGCGGGCGAGTCCCAGGCCAATCGGAAATACCTGGCATTTGCAACGAAGGCGGATCAGGAAGGGCATCCTCAGGCGGCTCGTCTGTTTAGGGCTGCGGCGGAGGCGGAGACCATCCATGCCCATAATCACTTGAGGGCCCTCAAGGCGATTCGCAGCACCGGTGAGAATATCGAAGAAGCGGTCGCCGGAGAGAGCCATGAGTTCAAGTCGATGTATCCTGCGATGATCACCGTCGCCAAGACGGAGGGAAACAAGGCGGCGGAAAGGTCCTTCCATTTTGCAAACGAGGTAGAAAAGGTCCATGCCCGGCTCTATCAGGAGCTGCTTGCGGGCATTTCGAAAACCGGCGAGACTTACGCCTATTATGTCTGCCCCGTCTGCGGTTATACGGCGGAGAAGGCGGCTCCCGGGGTCTGTCCGGTCTGCGGCGCCAAGGGAAAGATGTTCAAAAAGGTGGAATAAAAGGAGAAAGCCATGGAACCACGGTTGAATGCGTTGGAAATTGCCCTGAAGAACGAGATGAACGAACACCATTTCTATAAGAAAAACGCGGAGAGGACAATGAATACCGTCGGCAAGGCGATGTTCGAGCAGATTGCGGCAGAGGAACTGGAGCACTATGAGCGGCTCAAACAGCTCGCCGACAGCTGGACCAAGGATAAAAAATGGCCGGAAACCGTCCCTCTCAAGGTGAAGGAGACGGAAGTACGGTCCATTTTCGGCAGGGCCGCCCGGGCGAGCGGGAAGGCGGCCGCCGACGGGGATGACGACGATCTGAGGGCCGTTCGTACGGCGATCGAATTCGAGGCAAAGGGGGCGAAGTTCTATGCGGAGCTCAGGGACCAGTCGGACGACCCGAAGGAGAAGGCGTTCTTCGGCCTCCTGGCCGATATCGAGCATGAACACTTTGCCTCTCTCAAGGATACGGAGGAGTTCTTTGTCGATCCGGGCGGCTGGTATCAGAAGGCCGAGAGTTCAGGCCTAGACGGGGCGTAGCCGCGCTTTTCAAGATCCCCCGCCCTGCGGGCGGGGAGCTTCAGTCGGCGCAGGGCGGCGGTTCAAGCGTCTGCGCCGCGCAGAGAGTCTTCAATCTTTTCCATCCTCAAGGTCAAATCGTTCCAGGCGTAATAGAGATCCTCCAGCTCCGCTGAAATCGCTTTCAGCTCCTGGTTGAGCTGTTTGATCCGTTCGGGATCATGGTAGATGTCCGGCTCGCAGAGGATCGTCTCGCCTTCTTTCTTTTTGGTTTCCAGCAGGGCGATCCGCTTCTCGGTATCGTTCAGCTCGCGTTTCAGGACCGAGGTCGCGCGGGAGATCCGGTTCCGCTCCTCGGCCTCCTGCCGTTTTTCCTCTTTGGTCTTCCGGCTCCGCTCCTCCGGTTTATCGCCTGTCTCCTCCTTGTCTCTGCGCTCCTGCACCTCCGCCGATCCGACGTCCGGCCGTTCCACCGGGGGAGTCGGCGGCGCGGGCAGGGGGGACGAGGGGGGCGATTGTTCCTCCCGTCTCTTTTCGATAAAGTAGGAGTAATTACCGCGGTACTCGTGACAGACGCCGTCTCTGAGCTCGAAGACGCGGGTGACCAGGCAGTCGAGAAAGAAGCGGTCGTGGGAGACGATTAGGATCGTCCCCTGGTAGCTGAGCAGGGCGTTCTGGAAGATCTCCCGCGTCTTGAGATCCAGATGGTTCGTCGGCTCGTCCAGGATCAGGAGGTTCGTGTCCGTCAGGAGGATCTTCAAGAGGGCGAGGCGGGATTTCTCCCCGCCGGAGAGGACGGCGATCTCCTTGTAGATATCGTCCCCTGAAAAGAGAAAGGCGCCGAGGAGGTTCCGTCTCTCCTGGTCGCTGCTCCTGGTCCCCGCGGCGTTGACCTCCTCCCAGATCGTCCGGCGGTAGTTGAGGTTCTGGGCGCTCTCCTGGGAGAAGAAGGCCATCTTTACGTTGAGGCCATAGCCGACCTCGCCTGAGGTAGGCTCTTCCTCGCCGCTGAGGATCCGCGAGAGTGTCGATTTTCCTGCCCCGTTCACGCCGACGACGGCCGCCTTTTCCCCGCGGTAGAGCGTGAAGTTCACGTCGTTAAAGACGTTAAGGTCCCCGTACGATTTCGCCAGGCCGCCGATCGCAATGACCTCCTTGCCGCTCCGGGGGCTTTCGGGGAAACGGATCTTCACGCTTTTCCTCTGCCCCTCTTCGCGTAGGACGTCGAACTTCTCCAGCATCTTGATCCTGCTCTGGACCTGGCTTGCCTTGGTGGCCTTGTAACGGAACCTCTCGACAAATTCCCTGATTTTCTTGATCTCCGCCCGCTGGAGCTCCATCTCCTTTTTCAGGGCATCCCGGCGACGATCCTTCTCGCGGAGGTAGTAGGAGTAGTTCCCTTTGTAGATCGTGATCGTCCGGTTGGCGAGCTCGGCGATCACGGTGACGATCTTGTCCAAAAAGACCCGGTCGTGGGCGATCGTGAGGATCGTTCCGGGATAGTCCTTGAGCCAGCTTTCCAGCCACTCCATGCTCTCCGTGTCGAGGTGGTTCGTCGGCTCGTCGAGGAGCATGATGTCCGGCTGGGAAAGGAGGATGACGGCGAGCATGATCCGCATCTTCCAGCCGCCGGAGAAATCACCGCAGTTCTTCTGAAAATCGCTGTTCCTGAATCCGAAGCCGGCGAGGATCTGCTTGGCTTTTGCCGCAAAGGCGTAACCGTCCTTCGCGTTGAAACAGGCGACGGCGTTTTCATACCCCTTCAGGAGCTTCTCGTGGTCCGGATCGTCGGCGTCGGAATGGGAGAGCGCCTCCTCGCCGCGCTTCACCGCCTCCTCCAGGTCCAGAAGGCCGCTCTTTTGCCGGAGATAATCCATCAGCGGGACCGGTTCGAGTTCGACGAGGTCCTGGGGGAGGTAGCCGATCGTCGCCCTTTTACGGTCGGGGATCTCGATCGATCCCGCATCCAGATCGACGCTGCCGAGGATCGCCCGCAGGAGGGTGGTCTTCCCCGTTCCGTTGTCTCCGACCAGGCCGACCCGGCTCCGGTCCGTGATCGCCCAGTTGATCCTGTCAAAGATCTTCCGGTCGGCAAAGGAGAGGCTGATGTCTTTTAAGTAGATCAAATTCTTTAAATCCTCGTGTAGAATCTTCTTTTCCGGCGCCTTATATCAGGAGTTGGCCTCCAAGGGAAGCGAATGGTGATGAAAATCATTGACAAATGTTCCTTAAACTGATTGGTTTGCAAAAAATCGCCTCGTATTCTAATCGGCATTGCAGGTTCACAGGTTTGATTCCGAACGTTTCAAAAGGGAGGCATCACACGGACGAATCGCTGGTTCAAAAAGCCGTCAAAGATGTCGAGGTGTGAAAATATGATGAGAAATTAGAAACAGCAAAGAAGATCAAGTAACAAGCGAACAGGGCAGTCCAGTCGACTCGTTGCACTCGTGGCTGATTTCTTTGTTGGGCAAGGACGAGTAATGAAGAAATTGTTTCGGAATGCGCTAGTCGGTATTTTCCTGAGTCCATTGATCGCCTATGCTTATATCCTTTCCGCATTTGTCGGGAGAGACAACGCGATTAGGCCCGTTGGGCGCTCCCTGGCTCATGTCGCTAAACGTTCCCTTGAGTTTTGGGTGCCGGAGATCGCGCATGCCGAGGTTTCGACGAATTTGCCCCAAAGATGAAAGCCAGGTTTAAAATAATAGGAGCATTTCATGAAGCACGTATTTGAACCTTGTTCGATAGGAAATCTCACGTTAAAAAACAGGATCATCCGCGCCGCGACACACGAAGGTATGGCGCATCGCGACGGGATGCCGACGGACGATCTTCTGCCGACTTATCAACATCTGGCAGCGGGCGGCGCAGGCGCAATCATCGCCGGGTATGAGAGTGTAAAACAAAGCGGAAGGAGGCGTTATGAACATTTTTATTGAATATTGTGTGGTTTGAAACTTTCTTCCTGAAGCTTCCCGTGTGGAAGCAGAATTGAAGGCGAATTATCCTGGTTCAAATGTCAAACTGATCAAAGGCGGCGGCGGTATCTTCGATGTAACGTGCAACGGCAAGTTGATCTACTCTAAACAACATATTGAAGGAGAACGATTTCCCAAGGAGGGAGAAATCACCAGGTTGATCGAACAATTGGAGGGCTAATTTAAACGGCACGGGTGCCATTGTCCTTGGGGCACGTTGATCGGTATAGAGGGGAGACTTGAATATGACTTCGCCTGCGAAAGAGACAAAGGTTCAGGTTGCCGTGGTACAAGCGGCTGCAGTGCCGTTCGATACGGAAGCCTGTGTTGACAAGGCGGTTCGCCTGATCGGAGAGGCCGCCGCCACCGGCGCGAAAGTGATCGTCTTCCCGGAGGCGTTCATCGTCGGATATCCGAAAGGGCTCAGCTATGGCCTTGTGGTTGGAGCGCGCGATGCGGCCGGGCGCGAAGAGTTTAGGATTTATCTCGACGCGGCGATCGAGGTGCCTGGTCCGCAAACGCAGCGCCTTGGTGAAGCCGCCGCGTCACACGGAAGTTACGTAGTGATGGGTGTAATCGAGCGCGAAATGGGCACCTGTTACTGCACGGTACTTTTCTTTGGTCCGGATGGTCGGCTGCTCGGCAAACACCGTAAGCTCATGCCGACCGCGCTGGAGCGAATGATCTGGGGTTTCGGCGACGGTTCGACGCTAACGGTGGTAGATAGCCCGTACGGCCGGATTGGTTCGGTGATCTGCTGGGAGAACTACATGCCGATGCTGCGGATGGCGATGTACTCGAAAAATGTCGCGTTGTACTGTGCTCCTACCGCTGATGATCGGGACACGTGGTTGTCGTCGATGCAGCACATTGCTCTGGAAGGGCGCTGCTTCGTCCTGACGGCATGCCAGTTTATCCGCAAGAAGGATTTCCCGGACACCGTGCGCATGTCCCTCGGCGATTCGCCTGATTCGGTGTTGATGCGCGGCGGCAGCGCCATCATCAGCCCCCTCGGCAAGGTACTGGCCGGCCCCTATTTCGAGGGTGAAACCATCCTGACGGCGGTCCTCGATCTCAACGACATCGGCCGCGGGAAGTTCGACTTCGATGTCGTCGGCCACTACAGCCGACCGGACGTTTTTCAGTTGATCGTCAATGAGGCTCCTCTACTCCCGATTGTGGCGAAGATGGGGAACTAACGTTGCGATGATCATGCGATGACACCCATGCCGTGCAGCGAATCGGCCAAAAAAAAGGTTCATCCGGTTCTTGCGTACTTTCTGATTTGGAAAGGTATTATAAACTTCGGGCGACTGCGCTGTCACCTACAACTGTTCAGTGGTTAAAGGTCATCAGAACTGAGGATTACTGGTGGAATGAGGGAACGACAGTGTCAGGCGCGCGGTACCCTCGTCGCTTGCACCCCCTTGTTCGACTATGTATTTTCTGCAAAAGAGCATGCACAAAGTACGGTACGTTCTGCTAACTTTCTATTTGATCTTCAGAGGCCTTTAATCCATATGTTCCGGGGTTTGTTTCACAGGCTCTTTTCCCTGTAGAACCATACCGAATTGTTCGTACTTCAGATTCCTGCTTGAATCCAGGTCATGCCAGCGAGCCAAAAATTCGTATTCCCTGAGCCAGGTTCTGCGAAATGACGACGGGTCCTCGAAGAGTAGGACACCCTTTCGATAACCAATTAAGACTGCATAGTGCCCGTCTTCGTAATCGTTACGCCAATCTTTCAGAGTCATGTATCTGTCCGCCCAAGCTTGCAGCAGAATGATTACAGGATAACCGTCACTAATATAGCGTTTCAGATCCTTGATAGACAAGTCCTGTCTTGCTTCCACGTGGAATCCTTTACTTTCGGCAACGGATATCATCTTGTCCACGCGGGTACCGTCCTTTCCCGTCCCCAGCTCCTTGATCAGTTCGTCCTCACGGATATCGATCCCGTAGTATGCCATGACTATTTGCAGGGCCTTGGCTCCACAGTCAAAATCAAAGGTCTGTCTACCAATGTGCAGGTTAATTATGGTATCCATTTTAATAAATCTCCCGGACCTTGCAATAGGCAGCATGAATGGACTCTGCAAAAGCGCGGCGCAACGTGTTGATGGCTTCCACGTTTGGCGTTCGATCTGGATTCTTGTAGAGACGTTCGTTGGTCTCCTGAATGATTGCCGGTACCCGTGTGCCGACCCGACCCATCGCGTTAACGGAGTGCTCGGCGCACACGTGGCCGTAAACAGTATAGTACTCGGAACTGTTCACAGTAATCTTAACATCCGGAAGTCTCCTTCGGAGTTCTGTCGCATAAGCTTCCACGTAAATATCGGGGGAATAGTACCGTGGCTTTTCGTCTAAGTAGGAGTGCTGGAAATTCATCAGATCAATCTGGTTGTCTGCAACCCCCCGGGCTGTTACCGTTGAATGTCCATCTAGGAGAAACTCCCCCCCGGATTCGATGCAGCACTCTATGCCCTTATGGAAGAACGTCAAATATTTGTCGGCAAGAAGTTTCCGCAATTCACTGTCAGGTTCCCTCTGCGGCTTGTAAACTGATTCACCACGAACGTCCTTCAGAGGTACACTGTCGTCCAAAATATCAGGATGTCGGTTTGCTTCGAGGATGAGACTGCAGTAAGGGAACACAAGGTGTTGGTTTTGAAGTAAATCTCTGAAATCATATAGCCAATTTGTATACCAGTCCACATTCTGGACCAGGGCGGGGAACCGATCCGAAAGACTCTCTAAAGGAATCTCTCCAGGAATCACAATGCCACTATGTGGTATAACAACAAGGAGTTCTTTTAGTTCCATTAGGATCTCTACTATTCAAACGGATCACTCAGTCGAACATTGTTTTTTATGAGTTCTTATAAAACCCCCGTGACCTACTGATCTTCAATAAATAACCCCGTTCTTTCGTTTGTGGAAACGGGGTAATATCAACCAGTGCATACTTCTTCCAGCCGGGTTACGCGGAGTGGCACTCGGTTAACTATATCTTTCCTATTGCATGATTATTATCACGATTTGCATTCGAAATCTACTACATCATTGTTTTTTAGAATCCGGAAGCCGCACTCCTGCATCCTCTGCGGTCTGTGCGGCGGAAACAATTACCGCCAGCACCTCACCGAAGCCGATACAATAGAACGCGATGGATACCGACTGGGCCAGAAACATGACAATGCCGATAGCGCCGCCGAATTCCAGGCCGAGGGTTCTGGATATCAGGTAGTAGATACCGCCGACCTTGACGTGGATGTTGGTTGAATTGGCCTAAAGCGAAAGGGATGTGAGGATCGATATGGCGTTTGCGATTAAGAGGATGACCAGTGCCTGGCCAAGGCCGGCACTGCCCACAACATAGCCGAGTCTCGAAAAAAGGATAATACCGAGAATGGTCAGGATACTGGGGGTAAATACCCCGCCGAAAGTTCCAAGGGTGCCGGCTGAAGGCGGCAACCGGTTTTTTTGATCGGGATTGTTTTTCATGGTCCTTTTCAAAACTTCAGGGAAGCTGTCATCGATCAACGGAACACGTCCTTCAGAAACAGTATAACATGTACTACAAATTTGAAAAATAATTATAGGCCATAGAGTATTATTCCCCCCGTAGGATTTCTTGCCTACTGCATATAATGGCAGTTGAAAGACAACATTGTTGATCGCTTATCGTCATCGCCTGGTTCGGTAGTATATCTCCTCCAGCGACTTTTTCTTCTTTGCTTTCTTCGGCAAAGTCAAGGCTAATAACCTGCCAATATCAAGCCACTTAACCATTTCCTTCTTGTCTTGCCAGGCATCTTTTTCTACCATCACCCAACCTTTCATCGGCTTTCCTGTTATATTAAATTCTTTTACATTTCGATCCTTGAGTTTTTCAACGGCCAGCTCTGGTGCCATTCTCACAATCAGATTATCCTTCCATATTCCAAAGCACATATTACCGTTGATCAGGTAACAGATACCGCCGAACATCTTTTTCTTTTCAAGACCATCCCATTGCAAAGTAACGTCCTCGATTTTCTTTTCCAGTGTTGTGTCGTATGGCATTGTATCCCCTCCCCATGAAAAATGTCTTAATACCGGTAAGATCAGGTTTTAATCATTGCTTGCTTTCTCTAATCAGCATGAGAGCAAGTGTCGCAGTGATAGAACAGGCGCCATAACTTAACCAGAGAGGGCCCTGACAGACAGTGTCAAAAGAAGCTGCAAATCCGGAAGGAGAGGGGGGATCATCGTTCATTCTTACTTTTCCGCCATCACACTTTTTACCGATTTCCGGAAAATCCAGGAGACCGAAAAGCCGCTCATGACGGAAGCTCTGGTTTTTACCAGGGGGCTGTCTTCTATCACGGCGCCATGGAGAAAATCCATACTGACAAAAAGGTTAAAGACCAGTTGCTTATATCCTTTATTCATGCCGAGAGTAAGGGAGGACCCGCTGTATCCTCCCCCTGCGGAATAGGCAGGACGGGAGGCGCCGGCATAAGCGGGCTCGACCGAATAATAATAACTGTTATAGGCGCTGTCGGCAAAGATCGGTCCGAAAGACATGCCCAGATTCACACCGGTCTTGGGAATCAGGTCGTTTTTTTGGAAAACTAATCGCGGACTGAATACCCAGCCTTCGTGACGCAGAGAGTAAAAATCCGTGGAGAAACCGGCGCGGATAGGCAAGGTGAGATTCAGTTTATAATCGTCTTGGCGGTTATCCAGCAGCGTTATATTTAACGAAGGGCCTGCTTCAAAAGTCGGATCCAGGTCCGGCATGCCTCGCCGGGCATCATTATCCGAACTCTTGACGGGCACCTGACCAAAAAAGCTGAAATCCAATACAAGGCGATCCGTCTTAAACAGTCGTCCAGAGATGCGTTCCCGATCGATTTTTAACACATCGCCTCGGTAGATGAAGTAAGGATAGGGCAGTACATACAGCCTGTTTTTATCGGAACCTCGGTAATCGGGCATCTGGAGAAGCGCCAGTCCTGCGCCTAACTCCCAGAGCGGTTTTTCCGCACAGGCGGCGGTTTTGGGCAACAAGAAAATCAAGATGAATAACACGACTCTTTGCCAAGGACCCATACGCATGGTTACCTCGTGATCGTTGATTACAGATGAAGTTTTGCTTACAGCGGGCCGTTCTTTTCGCTGTGGATGATGAGGGCGTTTTCGATCAGCCGGCTGATGATCGTCGCGGGGAGCATCCCCGCGCAGGCCGCCTGCTCGAAGAAGAACGAGGAGGGGGCCATGCCCGAAGCGGAATTGGGGTCCGTGATGAGGATCTGGCCGTCGTTCAGGTAGAATCCATCGATCCGGCCGTAGGACCTAAAACCCAGAGCTTTAAAGGCGCGGACCGCCTCCTGCTTGATCGCTTCCGCGATTTCCGGCGCGATGTTCTTGGGTGGCGTGAACTTGCGGCAGCGGCCGGGCATGTACTTGTCGTCGTAGGTGAAGTATTCGCTTTGGGGGGTGATCTCCGTAAGCTCCAGGGCCTGCGGCTCCCCGTCCTCTTCCAGAATGAT
>Ga0180732_1002031_pt1 | contig 11369 bp, 12 predicted proteins | sample KR11_01MetaG_FD_148674 | JGI IMG/M metagenome (GOLD analysis project Ga0180732, IMG submission 148674) | Groundwater microbial communities from the Olkiluoto Island deep subsurface site, Finland - KR11_0.1 MetaG | ecosystem: Environmental > Aquatic > Deep subsurface > Groundwater | place...
GTTTTCACGGCTTTTGAGCGGGGAACTTTCTCACCCAGGCTTATCATTTTTTGCTTGAAGAGATCACGATCTTCTGAATCCTTGATCGCCTGCAGTGATGTGCCAAGAAGCTCGACCCCGTATTTTTCAAATACTCCCATCTCTGCAAGTTCAGATGTGATATTAAGTCCGGTCTGGCCGCCCAATCCTGCAATAATGCCGTCAGGTCTTTCTTTTTCTATGATCTTTTCGATTATTTCAGGTTCAAGAGGCTCGATATAAATAGCGTCCGCCATGTCGGTGTCAGTCATTATAGTCGCGGGATTGCTGTTGACAAGCACGACTTTTATTCCTTCTTCGCGCAGAGACCGGCATGCCTGGCTTCCGGAAAAGTCAAACTCTGCTGCCTGACCTATCATTATGGGACCTGAACCTATCAGAAGGACTTTCTTGATATCTGCTCTTATTGGCATTTTACCTCTTATCTACCTGTTTTTCATTCTATCTCTGCAAGGTATTCCTGCAGCGACTTCACCTCGATGCGATTTTCCCTGGCTGCCCTGATCCCTCTTGCAGCCGCCCGCCCTGCATCCGTTGTAGTGAAGTACGGGATCTTGAATTTGATGGCGGATTTTCTTATGTAACTGTCATCATAGGCACTCTGTTTACCCACAGGCGTGTTCAGAACGAACTGTATATCCCCGTTTTTCATCATATCGACGATATTGGGTCTGCCCTCATTTAATTTCTTGACAGCCTCACAGTCTATCCCGTTCTCTATAAGGAAATCTGCCGTGCCTTCCGTAGCAATTATCTTGAATCCTGAATCTACCAGCTCTTTTGCGACCACAAGCGCGCCCTGCCTGTCCACCTTTGCCACAGTGATAAGAGCAGTTCCGTTCAACGGCGGAGTAAATCCGGCTGCGACCTGGGATTTATAGAAAGCCATTGCAAAGGAATCTGCAAGTCCCAGCACTTCGCCTGTTGAGCGCATCTCAGGTCCCAGTACAGGATCGACTTCAGGGAACATGTTGAACGGGAATACCGCCTCTTTGACGCCAAAATGCGAGTATTTGCGCCTGTGCGTATCTATATCTTTTAGTTTTACACCAAGCAAGACCTGTGTCGCGATGCGCGCCATTGATACTCCTGTGACCTTGGATACAAGAGGCACAGTGCGTGAAGCGCGCGGGTTCGCTTCCAGGATGTAAACCTTCCCTTTCTGGATAGCATACTGTATATTTATCAGCCCAACAACTTTTAATTCGATCGCGATGCGCCTTGTATATTCTTCGAGTGTTTTGAGTTCTTCCTCTTTGATCCCAATGGGCGGCAGAACACATGCACTATCACCAGAGTGGATACCTGCAAGTTCTATGTGTTCCATGATCGACGGGATAAATACATCATCACCGTCTGAAATGGCGTCCACTTCGCATTCGAGCGCATCTTCAAGGAACTTATCAAGGAGCATGGGTTTTTCCGGTGTTATCTCTATTGCTCCTTCAACATATTTTTTGAGCATGCTTGCGTCGTACACTATTTCCATCCCGCGACCTCCGAGAACGTACGAAGGGCGGACAACGAGCGGGTAACCAATGCGAGCCGCTACTTTTATCGCTTCCTCAAGCGATATGGCAGTTCCGTGGTCTGGCGCAGGGATCCTGAGTTTTTCGATGACCTTCCCGAACCTATCCCTGTCTTCTGCAAGATCGATACTGTCGACAGAAGTACCCATTATCTTAACTCCTGCCTCTTCAAGTTCATTTGCTATGTTAAGTGGAGTCTGTCCTCCGAACTGAACAATGGCACCCTGCGGCTTTTCTTTTTCATAAATGCTTAGCACGTCCTCTACTGTGACAGGTTCAAAGTACAGCTTGTCCGAGGTATCGTAGTCTGTGGAAACAGTCTCAGGGTTGCAATTGACCATGATGGATTCAGATCCCATCTCTCGAAGCGTAAAAGCGGCATGCACGCAGGTGTAGTCGAATTCAATACCCTGTCCTATCCTGTTTGGTCCGCCGCCGATTATCATGACCTTCTTCTTATCTGATACAGGCACTTCATCGGGAGCATTGTATGTAGAATAGTAGTACGCTGCGTTCTTTGCGCCGCTTACAGGTACTATATTCCATGCCTGGCGCAATCCGAGTGATATACGCCGCGTTCTTATTTCTTTTTCAGGCACACCGAGTATCTTTCCGAGGTACCTGTCGGAAAAACCGTCTTTTTTAGCATTTATGAGAAGGTCATCAGGCGGCATCCTGCCTTTTAATTTAAGAATTTTCTCTTCAAGTTCTACAAGCTCCTTCATTTGCGTAATGAACCATGCCTTTATATGTGTTAATTTATTTAATTCATCAACTTGCATCCCTTTCCGAAGAGCTTCATACATTATGAACTGGCGCTCAGAGGACGGTTCCTTCAAAAGCTGGCGCAATTCCTCAAGTGAGAGTTTATTGAAATTCTTGGCAAAGCCAAGTCCATAGCGTCCTGTTTCAAGTGATCGGATGGCTTTCTGGAACGCTTCCTTGTAATTTTTTCCAATGCTCATCGCTTCGCCAACAGCGCGCATCTGTGTGCCAAGTTTGTCGATCGATCCAGGAAATTTCTCAAAAGCCCATCGTGCGAACTTTACGACTACGTAGTCACCAGATGGCGTATATTTGTCAAGAGTTCCATCGCGCCAATAGGGAATTTCAGAAAGTAAGAACCCTGCTGCAAGCTTTGCAGATACAAGGGCTATTGGGAAGCCCGTAGCCTTTGAAGCAAGAGCTGATGATCGTGATGTTCTCGGGTTGATCTCAATAACGACAACGCGATCGCTTATTGGGTCATGGGCGAACTGGATGTTCGTTCCTCCTATCACGCCTATGGCTTCGACTATACGGTGTGAATATTCCTGCAGCCTCTCCTGAAGTTCTTTTTTGATAGTGAGCATCGGCGCGGTACAGAAACTGTCGCCTGTGTGAACACCCATTGCATCAACATTCTCTATAAAGCAAACGGTTATTTTTTTGTTACTGGTGTCCCGGACTACTTCAAGTTCGAGTTCCTCCCAGCCAAGCACTGATTCTTCGATAAGCACCTGTCCAATAAGACTTGCCGCGATGCCGCGTGCAGCTATGGTGCGCAGTTCATCAACATTATAGACTATCCCGCCGCCAGTCCCTCCCATCGTATAGGCGGGACGAACAACAACAGGATATCCCAGTTCTTTTGCGATCTTTTCAGCGCCTTCCACGGTCAGGGTCGCTTCACTGCGAGGTACTTCCAGACCCAGTTGATTCATTGTTTCCTTGAAAATTATGCGGTCTTCACCTTTCTCGATCGCGTCTGCCTGTACCCCTATTATCTTCACGCCATATTTTTCAAGCACACCTTTTTTATGAAGCTCTAACGTCAGGTTAAGCCCGTTCTGACCTCCGAGGTTCGGAAGTACAGCATCAGGTCGCTCTTTTTCAATGATCTTTTCAAGCATCTGGGAATTAAGCGGCTCAATATATGTCCTGTCAGCCATTCCAGGATCTGTCATGATGGTAGCCGGGTTGGAATTTACAAGTACGATCTCATAACCCATCTGTCGAAGCGCCTTGCATGCCTGTGTGCCTGAATAATCGAATTCTGCTGCCTGACCTATAAGTATAGGGCCTGATCCTATAATCAGTACTTTTTTTATGTCCCGTCTTTGTGGCATACTACCTCGTAATTTTAACCCTAAATGTCATGACGTGTTATTAATTCTATCCTTTGGATGAGGTGTTAAGATATATAATGGGAGCCAGTATTGGAAATACCAGGATCCTTCTCTCGCAGGGGGACGTAACGGAACAGGGAACAGACGCCATAGTGAACGCCACGAACAGCAGCCTCATGGGCGGGGGCGGAGTGGACGGCGCGATACATAGCAAAGGCGGAGTGCAGATACTGGAAGAATGCAGACTCATACGGTGCTCACTGCCTGCCGGTCTTCCCACCGGGGATGCAGTAGCGACAACAGGAGGACATCTTATGTCGAAAAAGGTGATCCATACTGTTGGTCCGATCTGGAGCGGCGGGAATAATGGAGAGCCTGAAAAGCTTTCGCGCGCTTACAGGAATAGCCTTGCGCTTGCCCTGAAGATGGGAATAAAGACCATATCATTTCCTTCTATAAGCACAGGTGCGTACGGATATCCTGTTGAGAAAGCAAGCAGGGTGGCACTTCGGACTGTTGTTGATTTCCTTGTGGAAAATGAAGGGATCGTTGAGGTTAGGTTCGTGCTGCACAATGGGAATGATCTGAAGGTGTATGAGAAAGCGCTTGTGGAGATTAGGAATTAAAAATCCAGAATAGAAATGTTAAGGTATTCTCACCATCACATCCGCCACCGTAAAAACCAGCATGCTCATACTCACCGCAGCATTCACATTAAAGAACGCCACAGGTATGCTCGTAAAATTATCAGCCTTAACAAGCGTGTGCTCATACCATATCAGCGCTGCGATAACCACAAGCCCGATCTTGAAAACCAGCCCCAGATCCAGCACGAACATCAATCCAACAAGGAGCGCCAGCATCAGTATGTGCGATGCGAACGAAAATAACAGCGCATTCTTAACACCAAAAAACGTGGGCACTGAATATAGCCCCTCTTTTTTATCAAAATCAAAATCCAGCAGCGAGTATATTATATCAAATCCCCCTACCCAGAACGTGACCGCAAAAAGCAGCAGCAGCATTGCGAACTCAGGCGCCTGGAAGGGAAAGTTTATCGTCCCTGCAACAGCAAGCCAGCCCCCGACAGGCGCATAACCCAGGTTCAACCCGAGCACGAAATGAGATATGGGACTGAATCGCTTGAGGTATGGATATACGATCGAAGTAATGGGGATTATGGGCGCAAGCAGGAAGCAGAGCCAGTTCAATTGATATGCTGAATAGAACAGCAGGAAATAGGATACAATTATAATTGCCCATACCTCTTTCATTGTGATCTTCCCTGACGGGAGTTCGCGCTGCGCTGTCCTTGGATTCTTCGCATCTATGTCCTTATCCACAAGATTGTTAAGCGCCATTGCCGCACTCCTGGCTCCGAGGAAAGCAAGCCCGACCCAGAACAATATGACTGGTTCCGGCACAACACCGCTGGTAATGAGGCTTGCAAGGAAAGCCCCAAGGTAAGCAAATGGAATGGCGAACAGGGTATGCTTCAATACAACGAAATTCGAATACAATTTGATTTTATCTAACATCACAACTCTTTTCTCTTAGCACCGATATTATTCACCAGATACAAATGATTAACCTTTACTTTATCGGCTCGGCAGGAAGCGGCAAGTCAACGCTCACAGGCGCCTTCCTGGGATGGATGCAGAGACAGGGATATGATGCTGTAACAGTGAACCTCGATCCAGGCATCGAAAATGCGCCATACGTTCCTGATGTGGATATCAGGGATTGGATAAAACTGAAGGATGTTATGGAAGACTACGACGTTGGACCAAATGGCGCGCAGATAATCGCGGCTGACATGCTGGCTCTGAACATTACTGAGATGAAAGAAATAATAGATAGCTTTGAAACTGACTACATCATTTTTGACACACCAGGTCAGATGGAACTGTTTACCCTCAGGCAGTCGGGAAAAGTGCTTGTCGATTCTTTCGGCGCTGAGAGATCCATTATCGGCTACCTCTACGATCCAGTCATATCAAAAACACCTTCGGGCTTTATCACGCTGATGCTCCAGGCAGCTTCCGTGCAGGTCAGGTTCAATGTACCTTTCATGAGCATCCTTACAAAATCTGACCTCCTGAAAGATAAGGAACGTGAAGATATATTGAAATGGAGCCAAGACTTCATGGAACTTGACAATGCGATACATGACGAGATGCCAACACTGCGCAACCAGTTGAACATCGAATTTCTTTCGGCTCTTAAGTCATTCGGCGCAGGTCAGAAGTTATTACCTGTCTCATCCACTTACGGATCGGGTATGGAGGACATTTATAATTCGGTCCAGCAAATATACTATGGTGGAGAGGATTTGAGCAGGGATTAAATATATAAGCTGTAAAGACATAAATTTCAATATGACTGGTTATGAGCTTATGTGGGAGCTTTACCCTGAGTGGTACCCGGAAAATCCTTTAAATCCAATGCTGAAGATATTTCTTGTAATTGCCTTATTGCTCATTATCCCCTATATATATATTAATTTTTTTGAAAATAGGATTAAGAATATATTAAAGAAATTCCCTCATCTACTGTGGCAAAGGCTTTTCAATATATAATATTTTATCAAAGTAAATCTCATAATAATGATAGAGAGAAACATTATATAATATCATGTTTATTCATTAATTTACTGCAGTACGATACTACCTGCAGATGGAGGAAACGTATGAATATTAGACCTGTATCCGGTTGTGTTATTGGCAAAGGTATTTTCGCCTCATTTGCCCATTATGAGCAGACCGATGTCCTGCCGCTTCGCCTTGTGACCGAGTGTAGACATAAGTACTCAAGGAATTGCAGTATTGATCTCTGTCCGAGATTCAAGACTGGCATGATGGGTTCCCATACGGTATCATGGCGGAACGAAGGCGCGAGAATGTAATATTCTCCGCCCACATTTTTTTATAGGATAACAGCATCATGCGCTATAATATATTTAATGGAGCAATAGCTATGGATATATTGAAAACAAAACCCGGGATCCATAAATCAAGAGGCGGACTTATAAGGTCGTTCGTGATACTGGAAAATGGTAAGATAAGTGACATAACTATATCAGGGGATTTTTTTCTTTTCCCTGAAGAAGCGGTTTTCAGGATACTTGAGAACCTGAAAGGAACGCCGGCAAAGCGTGAGGAACTCTTGAAAAATATCGAGGAAACTTATGCAAAAGAGAACATCCAGTCCCCCGGGACGGCGCCGGTTGATTTCACAGAATCCATAATGAAAGCTCTGGAGGCATAATAATGGAAGAATGGCGGTTCATTGATTTCGGGCTTGTGGACATACGCGACATGATGGCGATGGATGAGGCGATACTGAAAGGCGACGAAGGCAACACCTTTTTTTTCTGGACTCCAAAGAAGTCCATCATACTTGGGTTCTTCCAGAAGGCTCAGGTAGAACTTGACCTTCCGAAGTGCAAGGACTACACGATCACGAGGCGGATAAGTGGTGGAGGGATAGCGTTCTCAGATGACAGGTGCAGGCAGATAAACTATGGCGTTGTGGGAACGATAGATAACGACCTTTTTCCTCTTGACATCATAGAATCGTATAAACAGGTATGCGGCGTCCTCATAGACACGCTTGTTCATTATGGTCTGAATGCCGCGTTCCGACCCATCAACGATGTCACTGTGGATAACAAGAAAATATCTGGCAACGCCCAGACGCGCTGGGAAGGCAAACTGCTCCAGAATGGGACGCTTCTGCTTGATTTTGATATCGAGGAAATGCTTCGTATATCCAATATACCAAAGGAAAAGTTCCTTGATAAGAAGATAGCATCCATCAGGGAAGGTCTGACATGGCTTGACAGGGAACTGGGGCAACAGCGCGACATGGAAGAAGTCAGGAATGTCATGAAGGATAAATTCGAAGAGCACTTCCATGTAAAATTAAAAAATGGGACTCTTAGCAAGAAGGAAAAAGAGCTTACCAAAAACCTGATCCCTAAATATTACTCCCCTGAGTGGGTATATCGCTGATGGAATATGACGTGATCGTCATTGGGGCAGGACCTGCCGGGTCTGTTACTGCGGCAGTGGTAGCTCAGGCCGGCTACCGCGTACTTATGCTTGAGAAAGACTCTTCCTGCAGGTCGCCATGCGCCGGATACGTGAGCAATACTATAAACCTGGAGCTGCCTGATAATTCTGTAATCCAGTCAAGAATAACAAAAATGCGCACGTATTTCCCTGACTTCTCATATCACGATTTTGAATTGAACGGGCTTGTTGTGGACAGAGCTTCATTCGATATGGCGCTTGCACAGAAAGCAAAAGACACGGGCGCACAGATAAGATGGGATTCGCCTCTTCTGGACGTTGTTGCGGGAAGTGTAAAATTTCGCGACGGGATTTCAAATGGTAAAATGATCGTGGGCGCAGATGGCGTTTTTTCAAAAACCGCCTCCCTTTTCGGATTTGAAAAGCAAAAATTCGCGGTTTGCTCGCAGTACCACTTGTTAGGGATAGAACTGCTTTCTCAAACCTGCGAGATATTTTTTAATTCGGATTATGCTCCAGGAGGATATGTCTGGATATACCCCACAGGGAAAGATTCTGCAAAAGTCGGAGTGGGGGTTACGGAAGGTAATCCGCGCGCTTATCTTGAAAAATTTATCGCCAGATCATTCCTTTCACAGCGTCTTAATGGAATAAAAACTGAATACGTCGCGGGCGCCCTGCCGATAAGCGGGCTGCGTGAGAAGCTTTTCCGCGGCAATGTCCTGCTCGTGGGTGACAGTGCGGGTATGGCCGATCCTGTAACTGGCGCGGGCATCAACAATGCCATGCTTGCTGGAGAGATCGCAGGAAATACAATGGTGAAGGCACTTGAAAACGATGACCTTGGAATAATATCAGAATACGATACAAAAACCAGGCGCCTATTGGGAAAGCCGCTTGGAAGGGCGCTTGAGAAAAGAAAAAGGCTTGATGCCTGCTATGCTTCAAATGAGCTTTTGCAGGAACATCTACCGCAGCTCTGGGTTACCTTCAGGCAGTACTGGGAAATTTAATACTTATATGAATCAGATTCTTCGGTTAATTTTCGATCTTTCTTAAGAGGTTCATCTTTTACGTCAATATCAAGGCTGACTTCATCTTCCAGTTCCCTGACCTTACCCACACCCTTTGCGATTTTATTGAGAGACTTAACAGTTTCTTTTGAGGGCTTTCTCCGAGGAGCTTTTCTCTCGGTTTTTCTCAATCGATAACCTGCCGTGGGCAATCCTGATTTCATCAGACCCAGCTCAACTTTTCTTTTGTTGATGAGGTCGCGTATTGGCTGTCTAGCGGTTTCCGGCATGTTCTCAAGCATATTTTCAAGTTTTTCTAGAACTTCATCCTTCACAGGAGGAATTTCCGTCAATGTTTCATCAGTCATTATTCAAGTTAATAACAGTTGATATAATAAAAGTTACGGAGGGATACAACCTCATCAAAAAATATCAACAGGTTGATAAAGCGTATTGCGCTGCCGGGGTATCCGGTTTATCCCACGTATAAGGCTCTCGAATTCATGCGGAGCCATGTATTCACCGTTTGACGCTCCTGCACTTTTTGAGATGTTTTCCTCCATTAGCGTTCCGCCCATATCATTGGCTCCGAAGTTAAGGGCGGACTGTGCCATTTTTTTCCCCATTTTTACCCAGCTTACCTGGATGTTCCTTATATATGGATGTAATATAACCCTTGCAAGCGCGTGCATTTTCAGGTCGTCATGTTCGCGGGAAAGCTTTTCATCATGACCAAGGCTGTTATTCAAATGCATAAATGGAAGCGGGACGAATTCAGTGAATCCGCCTGTTTTCTTCTGTATTTCGCGGATTATGAACATGTGTTCGATCCTCTCTTCCAGCGTCTCGATATGACCATACATCATGGTAGATGTGGTTGGGATCCCTGTCATGTGTGCGGTCATGACGACGTCGATCCATTCATGCGTCGTAAGTTTGTCAGGACATATCTCTTCCCTCACCCTGTCAGAAAGTATCTCTGCTGCGGTTCCGGGCATCGAGCCAAGACCCGACTTTCTAAGCATAGATAGCGTCTCTTTAATGCTGATATTGCTGTTATTCGCTGCATGGAACACCTCCATCGGGGAAAAAGCATGGATATGAATTTGAGGGAAATCCTGTTTTATCGCTTCAAGTATCTCGCAGTAGTTATTGATATCCCAGTCTGGAAGGAGCCCGCCCTGGATGCAGACTTCTGTGGCATTTATATTAACAGCTTCATATATCTTGTCTAAAATTTCAGGGATAGATAAGAGAAACCCGTCCTGTTTGCGAAACGCACAGAATTTGCATGTACCTGTGCACCTGTTCGTGAAATTGATGTTCCTGTTGATCACATAAGTAACCACGTCACCAACTGCCTTTTTTCGCAGCGATTCGGCAAGCGGAAAAAGAAGAGTTGGACTATTATAAAGCGTCAGCGCGTCTTCCGTCGTGCATTTTCCGACTTCGACCCGTCTGAGAATTTCGTCCTGGATGCTCTGCAATTTTTGTATATTACCACCTGAAGTTTGAAGTAATAATGCAACACCCATTAATAAATTTTGCGAAATCCTTCTGTGTCTGAAAGAGACCTCAAAAGATGGGCGATCTCAGTGCTGTACCATTCTTTTTTAACATAATGCGGATATATAGGCAGCCTCTCTTTAAGCTGAGCGCCTGCCATTGCACGGAGTTCCATAAGTGTTGGCCATGCGGATTCAGGATTTATGTAGTCAATTGTTTCAGGCGAGATGCCGCCAAGGTCGCTGGCGCCGCATTTGAGCAATTCTCCAGGGGAAATCAGGTTCGGGGATACCTGAACAGCCACGTCTTCAGGAAGAATTCTCCTTGCCAATGATACGGTCTCTTTCATCGTTTTCATGTCCGGGGGCGGGTATGATGACATACCTGTTCCGGGTTTGGGGATAAAATTCTGGATTATCACTTCCTGGATATGCCCGAATTCTTCATGTATTTCCCTTATCATCTGTATCGAGCGCACCCTGTCTGAAGGGTTTTCTCCTATGCCCACAAGGATGCCTGTTGTGAAAGGTATCCGCAGTTGACCGGCTGTCCTGATCGTTTTAAGCCGTGCTTCCGGAGTTTTTCCCGCACATCCGTTGTGGGCTTCAATAATGCCTGTAGTTTCAAGCATTAGCCCCATGCTTGCGTTGCATGATCTTAATTTTTCAAGTTCGTCTTTTTCAAGTGTGCCGGGATTGCTGTGAGGCAGCAGTCCTTTCTGTATCGACAGCTTGCACATGTCAGCAAGGTAATCTATTATGGAATGATACCCAAGCTCATTAAGCAGCGGAATAAAGCCTTCCACTTCCTCTGCATGTTCACCGAAGGTGAAAAGCGCTTCTGAGCAGCCTGCTTGAACCCCCCTATCCAGTATGTCCGCTACTTCGGACGGGGTCAGGAGTCTTGCCTCAGGGTGACCTATATCCCGGCGAAAGCCGCAGTATCCGCACCTGTTCCTGCAGATGTTGGTAAGTGGGATGAACACGTTGCGGGAGAAGGTTACAAATGTGGGTGTCATTATCATGGAATTGTATCGGCTCGTACATAACCATGTCGAATATGCGTTAGCTTAATGTAATGCAAGGGCTATTAGACGTGTCCCCATGCGGGGGTTACCGAGCGGCCAAAGGTGCAGGACTT
>Ga0180732_1002032_pt1 | contig 11369 bp, 9 predicted proteins | sample KR11_01MetaG_FD_148674 | JGI IMG/M metagenome (GOLD analysis project Ga0180732, IMG submission 148674) | Groundwater microbial communities from the Olkiluoto Island deep subsurface site, Finland - KR11_0.1 MetaG | ecosystem: Environmental > Aquatic > Deep subsurface > Groundwater | place...
TATGCCATATCGTTTCTCCTTAAAATATGCTATATCATATTGATATGACAATGTAAATATCTTTTTGGCTTTTTCTATTATTTTATTGTTAAAGAACAAATTGTATACTGAATTATGACACAGTCTGTTCGCCGGAAACCAGTAATTCCATTGGGTTCTGGATACCGGATCAGGTCCGGCATGACGGTTTGGGTGTTTCACAAAATTATTAAATGGCATATTAATTCCAAATGCGGTTACCCTGGGGCGTCGGCAGCAAAGCCTTGACAAGAGTACGCCAGATGTGGTTTACTGAAAAACACTTCCCAAGAAAGAGACAATAACTTGAAAAGCAGCTTATCACTAAAAAGCACTTTTTACTGTTCAAATAATCCCGACCACTTATCGGAACGGCTGAGAGATTTCGAACAAGATTTTATAAGAATCATGGGTATAAAAAACGTTATCTTATTTCCTTATGTGAATGGTAGTATAGTCTTAAAAGATGCTGAATAGTTATATAAAATCTTTGTAAAGGCCATAAATGCCGGTAATGAAACAGAATTCGTCAGCCTATATTTTTCGCCGCAGTATTTATCTCTTTTTCAGCATATTCATGCTAACCGGTGCGGTGATCAGCGGGTTGATGATGATCTTCTACCGGTCGGAGATAAAAACTCGCCTGTCACAGCTGAAAACCTATGAGGAATTTTCCGTTAATCTGCAAAGTAAAGCTATCGAAAATCTTTTTGATTCCATTGCCGGGGATCTGTTTTTTTTGAGTCGCCAAAATGAGCTGCAAGAATATCTGTTAAAAGGCGATCCTTCCTATCTGGACGAAATTGCCAGTGAGTATATCAACCTTTGTGCTCAGAAAAAAATCTATGATCAAATTCGTTTTCTTGACACAAATGGGATGGAAATGGTCCGGATTAATTATAATCAGGGAAAGCCAGCCCGAATCGCTTCAGACAAACTGCAATCCAAACAAAAACGCTATTACTTCAAAGATTGTTATCAGCTTGACCAGGGAGAAGTGTTCATCTCTCCCTTTGACCTTAATATAGAACATGATCGGATCGAACAGCCTCTAAAGCCTATGATCAGGCTGGGAACCCCGGTTTTTGATTCCAACGGCCTGAAACGGGGAATCGTGCTGCTCAACTATCTGGGCTCTGATCTGCTCAATAGATTGATCGAATCGGAACAGGTTTCGACGGGCCGGACCATGTTGCTCAATGCAGACGGCTACTGGCTGCTCAGCCCTGATTCCAGTCAGGAATGGGGCTTCATGTTCGAAGGCGAAAACCGTTCTTTTTCCTATCTGTATCCGGATATTTGGGGCCAAATCAAGAACCGGAAGAATGGGCAGATTCTTACATCGGTCGGCTTATTTACTTACAGGATTATCTATCCACTTAAGGAAGGGCATTCCTCGAGCAGCGGTAACAAAGATGCCTTCGGAGCAAGTCAGGCAAAAGTCAATTGCCGGGAGTATCACTGGTATCTTGTTTCTTTTACTCCCAAAGAAATTCTCGATAATTTTGCCGTGGATTTGATGATGAAACTGTTTGGCTTTGGCGCCGGAATATTTCTAATTATCGCCTCCGGTTCCTGGTTTTTGGCCTTTGCCATTACCAGGAGGCGAATCTCTCAGGACCAAATGAAGACCATGGCTCTCTATGATGCTCTGACCGATCTGCCCAACCGGCGCCTGTTTTATGACAGGCTGAGTACCGTCATAAAACAGAGCAGGAGATATAAAGCCCAATTTGGCATCTTGTATATCGACTTGGACGGTTTCAAGAAAATCAATGATTCTCTGGGCCATGAGGCCGGTGATGCCTTGCTCTGTAAAGTTGCTGACCGGCTAAGGCAATGTGTTAGAGAGTCCGATACCGTGGCGCGTTTAGGAGGTGATGAGTTTGCGGTGATTGTTGATCGTTTGAATACCGATGACGGGGCCCAATTGGCTGCCGGTAAAATCATTAATATTCTTTCTAAACCCATTACACTGCCACAAGGCGATGCCCGGATTGGAGCCAGTGTTGGCATCAGTCTGTTTCCCATCAACAGCGAAGACGGTGAGGAGTTACTCAGACAAGCGGACAGGGCCATGTATCATTCCAAACGCAGTGGGAAGAATATGTTCTCACTCTTTTCTACAGAGCTTCCTATAGAACACGAATAGATGCCCCGTTAATTGTAAAAATATACTTTATATGTGAACGGTACTTATTTATTGATATTTTAAAAAATAATAAATATTTAGCTTGCTATTATGCATAAACAGGCATAACATGCATTATCAATTAAACTCATTCGTAGTTTACGAGAGGGTTTCTTGCTGCAGGAATTATCCGGTTTTTAGACGCTATTATCCTTCAGTTTGTAACGTTGAAATTTTTGGAAAGGAGGGTAATATCATGGTAAATGGAACTGTTAAGTGGTTTAATGACCAAAAAGGTTTTGGGTTCATCGAACAGGAAAACGGTCCGGATGTATTTGTGCATCATAGCGCAATCAATGCGGTCGGTTTTAAATCTCTCAGTGAAGGTTCGCATGTTACTTTTGACATCGAGCAAGGACCAAAAGGTCCGGCTGCTGCAAATGTGAACATAGCCTAACCTGTTTTTTTAAAGCAATTAAAGGCATCTCCTATGAAACGGGGGATGCCTTTTTTAATAATTGCTTGCATCAAACCGCAATTGTGCAGGCTGATATTATTTTCCCTGTTATCAGTCCATTATCGATTCGGTAACCGACTGGAAAGGAAACGTAATGGCAAGAACTAATTACCAGTTCAAAAAATTTCAGAAAGAGGCGGACAAGAAAAAAAAGAAAGAGGAAAAAAGGCAGAACAAGCTGGAAAACAAGGCGGTTCAAACCGATAAAACTGAAAATGACCTAATTCCTTTAACGGAAGACCCGCAAGAATAGGGACAGAACGGCACCAGATTATTAATTCATAGTTCCTTTCGCGGTTAAATACATTTCTTATTCCGTATTTTTATGCTGCCTCACATGATAAAAAGCACCTGGAAATTTCACGTCTTAAACCATGACGATTTTTCAAGCTTTATTTTATATGCTTTAAGGGCATACTTTTTCGCAAAATCCTTTTCAGAAAAATACGGCAGGGTGCTCGCCAGGAAATCATCTATGAGACCGTTCAACATGGCATCCTTTTTATTTTCGTCGATATAATGGCGGTCGCGCTTCTGTTCAAACAAAACGGTTTCACCCAGCACATCTTTCATCTTTTCTATATCAAGTTCAGATAAATCGGCACAGTCTGCAAGAAAAATTATGGGTATTTCAACACGTACAATAAAACCAACATACCATCTGTCACCGGCCAGTTTTCTCGAAACGTCATAAATCTTCAACTCCAGGCCGCTTTTCAGATCGATTTTTCTCAATAATGATGTGTCCATTATATCCCCTGAACTTAAATTATTGTAATATTTTCATGTAAAACAGGCCACCAAAACAGGTCAAAGCGTAAAAGCATTATATAGCCTCTATTGCCGGATGGCGATAACCAGGATTGCTTTGGGACCTTTCTGTATTATTATACTTCTGTCAACACTTAATTAAAGCGTGGCAACCAACATGGAATATCTATTGAAAACCATGCGTGCTCTTTAGTTTATAAATTTATTAGTTTAATCCCTGCGTGAGTTTGTCCAGGTTTGTTATTTTTCCAATTCCTGCTTAATAGCGAGACCTATCTTTTGTAATGTTAACGGTTTCTTTATATATTGACCGGCACCTAATTTTTGAGCTGCCTTCATCTCATCTGTTTCGGAAAACCCACTGACAATAACAGCCTTTTGTTTCGGATGAATTTCTATTATTCTCTTGTATGTTTCACGACCATTTATACCCGGGTCCATAATCATATCAAGCAATATTAAATCCACTGTATTTTCTTTCAAATATAAAACGGCTTCCTCTCCGCTGCATACGGCTTTAGTTTTATATCCAAGTGCATCCAGCATCTTGCAGGATATCGCTCTCTGGCTTTCCACATCATCAACAACCAAAATCGTCTCCCCGTGTCCTTTGTACTCTTTGATAGGTATAGGCAATGTTTTATCCGGTATTTCATCTCTTGTTATCGGAAAGTACAACTCAAATGTCGTGCCATTTTTGTTACTTGTCACATCTATGTAGCCTTCATGATCTTGAATAATGTTCCATACGACTGCCAGACCTAAACCCGTACCGCTTCTGCCCATTACCTTTTTTGTGAAAAACGGTTCAAATATCCTTTCAAGGTAATCCGGTAATATTCCCGGGCCATCGTCCGCTACAGTTAGAACAGTATATTCGCCTGTGTTTACGTCTTCATATCCCTTTATTGGCCTGTCTACATAGCAGTTTCTGGTCGATACAATAACATTGCCGCTGCCTTCAATTGCTTCTGCAGCATTTGACACAAGATTCATTATAACCTTTCTGATATGAACAAGAGAGCCGCCAATATTAAATAATTCAGTATCAAAATCGGTTTTGATTATAACTGCTGGATGAAACTGCTTAAGTTTTATAAACTCGGGAGAACCTAAGTATTCTCTAACTATATCATTTAAGTTCAGTGGTTCTTTAGTGGATGCCACTCCTCTTGCTATAGTCAACAGCTCCTGAACAATAGAAACCGCCTTGTCTCCTGACTCCTGTATGGTCTCTATAGGTTTTCTTAGCTTGCTATCTTCCGGCAAATCAAATAATAGCAATTCAGGATAGCTGACAATCCCCGACAATACGTTATTCAGGTCGTGGGCGACACCACCTGCCAAAAGCCCAAGCGATTCCATCTTCCTGGATCTTGCGAGCTTTTCTTCACTCTCTCGCAACCTGTCTTCTGCTCGTTTGCGCTCGGTAATATCCTGGTTCACTCCATAAGTCTTTACCATCTGACCGTGGGCATCTTTGATAATAGAATATCGGACAGTGATATAACCGACTGTTCCATCGGCGTAAAGCATCCGATGTTCCAGTGTTTGGATAAATTGGGGATCGGTTGCTTCCATTGCTTTTTGAGTTTCTTTTCCAACACAAGAGATGTCATCAGGATGGACAAAACGCCGGTTATATTCTTCCGATGACATTGTATACCCGCCAACTTGCATAGCTGTTGTACGAAAGATCTTATAGAAATGGTCGTTGAACGTGAAGAGGTCATTGGCAACATCGTACTCCCATGGACCGAGATGAGCCATTTCTATAGCATTAGTCAGCTGTGTTTGAAGATTCTCCTGATCTTTCTCAGCCCGCTTGCGCTCAATGGCATTGGTAAATATTTCACCAACGAGACGCAAGAAGGCTTGGTCATCATCTGTCCAGATTTGGCGTCCTCGAACAGCATCGACCCCGAGAAAACCAACCATGCGATTACCCATCCTCATGGGCACGACAATAAGCGACTTGATTTCTTGGGCCTCAAAGTGATCCCGTTCGAGCTTTGCTTCAAGTGGCAAATCCGCCACATCGGGCACATGGAAGACTTCGCGCTTTCGGATTTGTTCGGTAAACCAGGGCAGTTGCTCAGCAACCGGGATATCCTTGAGATCTTCTATTTGCGGCTCAACACCATCGGCGCACCACTCATGAGTATTGTCTGCCAGGTTATCGTTGTGGTGAAACAAAAAAACATAAGCGCGGTCTGCTCCGGATAAAACACCAACTGAATCAAGGGCACGATCTATCCCCGCATTTAAATCATCCGAGTTCAGCCCTACGAATTCCGAAGATATTTTGCTGATCAACCTTTCTAATTCCAGACGCCGTGCCAAGGTTTCTTCAGCCTTTTTGCGTTTGGTGATATCTTCAACGATACCAACACCACCAATATAATCACCATCCTGAATAACAGGAACCCAGACAGCTTTTACGTTTATTGTTTTCCCCCCAGTATAAGAAGTATATTCTCCTTTATAATATCCACGCTCGCCATTAAGAGATTTGCGAATTTCACTTGTCATCATTTTATTCGGCAGATCAATCATATTCAGCCCGATAAGTTTTTCACGAGATGCGCCTAAAATAGTAATCAGCTCTTCATTAACAACAGTGATTATGCCTTTTTTGCCATAGTGAATGATTCCAATTGGTGCGTTTTCAAAGAATAATCTGTGTTTTTTCTCACTCTCTCTGAGGGCTTTAACAACCCGTCTCCTAGAATCCATCAATACTATAGAAACTGCAAACAACAGCATTACCACAAACGGTATAGAACTCCGGCCGATTATTTCTCTATTCCAATCTTTAGCGTCAATGTCCATACCGAGAACAGCAACAAGATTTTCTGTATGGGGATCTCTTAGCGGAATCAAGGCCGTAACCAGAGTACCCCATCTATCGGTAACCGGTCCGACAACTGACTCATATTTGGTGTCAAAAATACGGCGGTAGGAATCTGAAACTTCTTCATAAATCAATCCTGGCGGCGCATAATCCTTAGAATCTTCAGGCAGGGAATCCACGAAAAAGAAAACCACACCATCCGGACGACGTCCCATCAGGTAAAGAAACCTGCATTTATATCCGGCATTGCGCATCGATGCCAGCTGAAGCTTAATACGCTGATAAGCCGACGTATTCAGATCATTTTCCGAACCGGAAAGGGAGATAATTTGCTTGATGCTAATGGCATGCGCAGCGATTCTTGCCTGTACGAGCAACTCATCCCGCATTCGTTTATCGGTCGAGTACGCCACCCACCACATGAACGTAACTCCAACAGCCAAAACAAACAGGAGCAAAATGATCAGTCTGCGATTTATTATTTTATTCATAATTGATCCGGTAACAACTATTTGGAGTCGAAGTTAAGCCGCATTTGTGTTATTCCACCATTTACAGTCCTGCCTGGTTCCTCAAACAAACTAACCGCATTACGATTATAATCAGGACAGCATTTCCTGCTTTGTTGCATGCTCACATCATCATTCTGTCATTGTTTCCAACAACAACTCAAGCAAGAGCCCAGTTTATCGAAGCAATGATCATGCCACATATAATTTTTATACTCGACAGGATCGGATCTCTCTGTCTGCAGCGCCGATTGCAACAATGATTCTGTTAGCTTCCTAAAAAGTTCCTGATCTCCAATGAGACCGTCTATGTTCTTGCATTCCTTGAAAAACTTGTTTATTATTTCCCATTTTATTGATATAGTTGCGTTCATTTTGATCGTGCTTTGATCTTTGCTGCAATACGGAAGAGCAGAAAAAACTTCAAGAGTTCATACTTTTTAAAGACAAAGAGTTATTTAAGGAGATGAAATATTTTCCGAAACTAATACTGCCGAATCAGAAAATTCAAACGGATAACTAACGGCGCTGAAAGATTTGATAGTTAGATCGAGACCATGAACAAAAATTATTCGGAAGAAAAAATCTCCCTTTGGACAAGAAAGGTCTGTAGTTGATATATACGAGGGGAAGGGAATAGTTCAAGGAAGTAAAGCCTAACAAAGCTAATACAAAAACTGAACACCTGATTAGCAACATTAAATTTCTTAATAAGCGCAAAGGGAGGAAACGGATGTTGAAAAAAACCTGTCGGCCGGTCAATGCTACAATGTTTGGAAGTAAAACAGCCTTTATAATAATTGGTGTTATGCTTTTACTTAATCTGGCATATAGCAATGCAGAGGCAAAAAGTATTGTTTTATATGATAAACCAATTATAAAAGGGGTTCCCACTATTATTGTGCCATATGGAGAAAGCAAGACAATTAAGTTAAAGAATATGGGTGGATCGAAAGGCACACTTTATGTGTTTGCGGTGAAAGGCAAGGTTAATCCATACTCAATGATGCCCGGAGAACAAAAAGATAATACAACCTATAATACTTCATCAAACGTATTAAATATTGACTTTGCCTTTAAGTAATGGAGATGTTAAAAGCAAAGCCATAAAACCCTGTCATTCGCTCAAACGGATTTTCCGGAATTGAGATTATGAGAAATATCTCGGCTAACCTTAATGCAGCACAGTTTTTATTTATGAGGATTTGAAATATGTGGGATTTATTGAATCAGCTATATAAGCGCTTTGGTCTATGGGCGCTTCTATTCGTGGCTCTGGCGTTTGGAAGCGTGTGGTTGGTTGCACATATAGTTGCTCCGCCTTGTGAGAAAGTCTCTGTCTATTTTGGTTTGATCGAGTATAAAAAAGCCTGCGGAAATCCACCAGGAACAAAATGCCAAGAGCTTCGGCAGCATCTCCAGATGAATGGTGCACAACAGGCTGACCTTAGGCACAAGATTATTCGCCTTGAATCGGAAGTAAACAAAGGAAATTCCGATGCACAAAAGGCACTTGAGGAGTCTTTGGGGCAGCTCAATGCATTAAAAGAAGACGGACAGAATATTGAAGCGCAGATACAAAGCCAGTGTCCCCATTAACAATATTGAGATATTGGAATGAGTTGTTTGATTTTGCATAGCTTGATGGATTCAAGATTGCAGAATTATAAGTTTTTGTTTCGAGAATGTTGTGGGGAGTGATAATAAAATATGACTGGATTTCTGTCACAGCTAAGCAGCTTTGTTTGGGGTCTTCCGTTAATTATACTTCTGATCGGAACCGGATTATTTTTAACAATTCGGTTGAAAGGAATTCAATTTTCAGGATTCCGGGAAGGCCTTAAAGTATTAAGAGGAGTCTATGATAACCCGGATGATCCGGGAGAAATATCTCATTTTCGTGCTTTATCTACTGCTTTATCTGCGACAATAGGGACTGGGAATATTATCGGCGTTTCAGTAGCCGTTTTAGCCGGAGGACCGGGTGCCGTATTCTGGATGTGGATCACAGCATGTGTTGGCATGGCAACCAAATTTACAAGCTGTACATTGGCAGTGCATTTCCGTAAAATAGACCAAGATGGTGAGGCTCATGGTGGGCCCATGCATTTTATTGAAATCGGTATGGGAAGTTCATATAAATGGCTGGCTGTGTGTTTTGCCGTATTTACAGCACTGGCCAGTTTCGGTATCGGGAACATGTTTCAGATAAACAGCATGGTTTCAGCAGTTAATACATTATTATTTAAAGAGGTAGTAGAGCCCGGTATTGCATTGCGTCTTGTGGTTGGTGTTTTTACGGCTGCAATAGTGGCTAGTGTAATTCTGGGCGGAATCAAGCGCATTGCTCATGTGGCCGGTGTTCTGGTTCCTTTTATGTGCGCTGTTTATATTGGTACAGGAATAGTAATTCTAGTAAAAAATGCGCACCTGGTATTGCCCGGGCTTCAATTGATTTTTGAACAGGCCTTTCATGCGCCTGAATCAGTTTCCGGGGGATTGCTTGGAGGTGTTATACGTTCCGGAGTAGCGCGTGGCTTGTTTTCCAATGAGGCGGGTCTTGGAAGTGCGCCGATTGCACATGGCGCGGCCCGAACTAAGGAGCCGGTACGTGAAGGTCTTGTCGCCATGCTGGGGCCATTTATTGATACACTGATGGTGTGCAGTATAACAGGCCTCGTGGTTGTTTGCATGAAAACCTACGAAACGGTTCAGGTTAAGGGGATACTGACAAGCGTTGCTTTTGATCAGGGCTTATCAGGTGCAGGTTATATCGTGTCTTTTAGTGTTATCCTTTTTGCGTTTACAACTTTAATCGGTTGGTCATATTACGGAGACAGGGCAGTTGATTATTTGTTCGGGAAATCTTATGTTCCTGTTTACAAGTGGATATATGTTGGCTTTGTGATTATCGGAGCCTTAAACCCTCTTGAAGATGTAATAAATTTATGTGATGCTTTAAACGGCTTGATGGCTATTCCAAATCTGATTGCGCTAATAGTTCTTGCTCCTTTGGTGGCGGATCTTACACGAAAATATATGATTAGAGTCAAATCGTCAGGCAAATAAATTTCTATATAGCGAGCCTCTTCAAAAATGTTTCAGCCTGGTCAAGGTAAAGGCGGTTGAAAATTTTAATCATGGGAATCTATTTTTCCGGCTTTTATCAACCATTGCCATGCCTTAAAGAAAGTTTGCCGAACATTGCAACCATTCCGGCTATAAGACCATAGATCGCCTCAATATTGAGATTTTCCTCCACTGTTTTGTCATAAAATATTGTAAGAGTAGATTCGAGACCATCTTCCGGCCCGGAATAACAAATCAGTATCGGCACTTTGGGAAGTGGCTGCAAAACAATGGAAATCTCGGCGGGATAATGGTAATCGATACGTTTTCCGTTGAATATCTGAAGCATGTCGCTAAAAAGTTCGGTGTAAGTATCGGCAATTTTTTTTAACGGCTTTTCAGCTCGTTGGGAGTAGAGCGGATACCATTCCTCACCGCCTTTAAGTTCCCTGAAAGTAACCCATTCGCCCGATGGAGAAGCTCCGGCACCATATAAAATATAGTTTAAAATTGGTATTGTCACCTGTGGATTAACATGAATTTCCGTGACGATATTTCCCTTATCATCGACGCCAAAATTTTTTCCGAGACACTGAAGCGTAAGTTTGCCGGATTCATATTGTGCGCCCAGCCTCTTTGCAGCTGCGGCCAGATCAATTGCGGCAATTCTTTGCTTCAATTCTTTTATAGCTTCCTCCTGCTGCTGCGTACTCCCCTTTTTTGCATCGGTTTTTGTGTCAACCTGTTTGATTATATTGCTATCCAGCCTGGGGCAATCCTCAAGTTTCTTTTCCCTTTTGAAAACTGCTCCGGCAAATGCCAAACATGTTGGCTTCCCACATTCCCGGCAATTGGATTTTTCAAGTAATTTTAAAATTTCTATGGGATTATTAATATTGAGCATATAGTGATCTCCGATAATTTTGATAAACAGAGACCCTTGCATAACACCTGATCAAAAACGCATACAGAGGAGCCAATTGCAAAACGCCCCATTTTGGCCGATCTCTGCGTTGGGCGAAAATTTTGCACTTTAGTGAAGCTTTAGCGCTATCCTCGAAATACTCAATGTATTCCTGCGGTTAAAACTTTCACCCGCCTTGACCTTGACCAAACTGAAACGTTTTGAAAGTGGCTCAGAGGCCCATGTTTTTAGAAATTTTGTACTCCATATAATTATTATAGCTGCTTGTGCTTTTGCTCCATTATTTTAACAAATGTTTAAGCCTTAGACAAGGCCGTTTAACGATGCCTGCAGGGTAACCGCATTTGGAATTAATATGCCATTTAATAATTTTGTGAAACACCTAAACCGTCATGCCGGACTTGATCCGGTATCCAGAACCCAATGGAATTACTGGTTTCCGGCCTTCCAGACTGTGTCGTAATATTATTTGCAGTACAAAATTTAAACGTTCTTTGACAAAAAATATTAGAAATCAGTTTCTAAAGATAAATCGGGATAATTTCATATGTCATTGGTTCATGTTTCTTCCTTCA
>Ga0180732_1002033_pt1 | contig 11366 bp, 10 predicted proteins | sample KR11_01MetaG_FD_148674 | JGI IMG/M metagenome (GOLD analysis project Ga0180732, IMG submission 148674) | Groundwater microbial communities from the Olkiluoto Island deep subsurface site, Finland - KR11_0.1 MetaG | ecosystem: Environmental > Aquatic > Deep subsurface > Groundwater | place...
AATCGGTCCTTTCAAGCCATGGCCAGCCGGATCAACGAGTTCCAGCATTATCTACAAGATCAGAATATCAAATTTTGATCCCCGAAAAGAAAAAGCGAATATTTTCCCGAACCCTTCAGGATGTCTTTCGAACCGCTGCAGATTGCCCAACAGTTTCAAGTCGGCTTCAGTCGCCGGAAATCCCAGCTCGGTAACCACCCAATAATAGATCAGCATGCTTCTTGCTTTGACACGAAATTATATAGAGACGCCAAATTTCATGGGCCTGTTTCCCTCGTGTTTCCCGTTTCCAGAGTAGTTCAAGGCGTCCCGGTTTTAACGTTCTGAGTTTAAGGACATTGGCGGCTATGATGATATTTAGTAATGATAACGTGCTTGCACAAAATCGACTTTATCATGGCCAACAACATAAACCAGCCGATGTTCTTGCGTTATTCTACGGGACCAGACACCAGAACCCAAAAACTTAAGAGGTTCAGGTTTACCAATACCCTGAAAAGGGTCTATCATAATCGCATCAATCAGTTGAAAAATACGCAGGGCTGTCTTTCGATCAATCTCCACCCAGTACCGAAGATCCTCCCTGAATTCTGGCTGAAATACAGATTCCCTCAGTTTTTTTGTTACAGAGAGTTTCTTAGCCCTTTTACTCAATCCCAACCTCATTTCGAAGGTCATCAATCGTTTGAGAGGGGCCTGATCCTTTGCGGACTCTGTCAAGAGCTGTAAGGAGTCGTTTTGCATTCTTGGGTGACCGAAGAAGATGTGCCGTTTCAAGTACACCGGCCAGCTCGTCGGCGGTTATCATGGCGACATCTTCACACCCACGTCGCTGGATAATTACAACTTCTCGGTTCTTGGTGACTTCGTCCAACAATGAAGCCAAGCCTGCCCGAGCTTGAGTATATGTTGTTTGTATTGCCATATCTGCCTCCTATTTTTACGTACAGGTCTACAGTACATGTTCTATGCAGGCTTGTCAATATTAATGGCCTCACAGTTCGAACTGAGCACCCCGTTTGTCAGCCCCGGCTTCCTGCCCTCTGGAATCCCTTTTTTAATGAACGCGCAGAATGCTTTCTGGCGTAATCTCTCATAACAATTTTTTTTGGCAGAATAGAAACGCATAGTTACATGGGCGTGTCCATATAAATTACTCCATTGGACACGACATGGTACCGAATGATTTCTGGGGTCCGGCATACGGACCACGGGCCGCACATCACAGGCTCTAAGCATAATGTGCATCAGCCTTGAACCGGATGGGTGACTGGTGTGGATCATTTTCAATGATCCAAGAACCAAGAATAAGAGATGACGGGTGCGATCAAGTGCGGAAGCCGTGTCCATCGGCCGGGAGTAAAGGCCAAGTGAAAAAAAAGTTATTTTTTTACTCGGGAGAGGCGTTTTTTCTCTTGACCCGCCCTTTAATGGGTGACCCCTTTAGACCCCTTATTGAATCAATAAATTGGTTTTCAGTTATAAATTGGTTCATTGTATTACTGACACAGAACGAACTTCTCACTGAGTTCTGGCCGTGGAGTGGCCAGAATCCGGTGAAGAAGCCAGGTTATATTCATTTGATACATTAAAAGTCCCCAACTCAAAGCAACGAATGATTTATCACTGGAAAGATACATTTCAATCCAGAAGATTTAGTACAATTTGTCAACAATGTCCTCCCTATTACTATGGTGAGCATTTATTGGAGCGATCAGTCACCAAACCCTGGTGGCAGCTGAAAACTTCCGTGGATCTCCTCCAGATGACCGGCAAACTGGATCGGTGTATGATCTTCCAGATAGGGACCGATGATCTGTATTCCCACCGGAAGGCCTGCAGATGTGAATCCTATGGGAGCAACTGTTGCGGGCAGATAGGCCACCTGAGCAAGGGCATTCCAGGGCATGGTTGTTTCCCAATAATCATAGGTTTGGGCATTCACTTCAATCGTTCGGCTGAATTTGTCCGTATGGTCATGGGAGTGTGCGGGGATGGTGGTGACCGGACATAACAAGACATCAAATTTTCGGAAATAGTCTTCCCAGTTTTGCCGAATCAAAGCACGTGTCTGATTTTTAATATTCCACTCACGGTGATCACCCACCAACGTTCGAGCAATTATGGTTTTAAAGGATTTATCCTCTTTATTCAGTTGCTTTACGAGTTCGGAAATCTCATCAATACCCTCCTGGGGAGTCAAATGAGATTGCATTGCAACATCAAAATACCCCCGTAGATGATGGCACTGCAATAGGTCCACATCCGGCTTTTCATCAGTCAAACTAATCTTCTCTGAAACCAATCGATCGAGCAGATTCTGCAGACAAATACCTACCTCTATATCCATGGGGACACTTGGGTCATTTATCCAGAATCCGACGCGAAAGTCTTTCAGTTTTGTTTTTCGCGGTTCCGGCAAGTGAATATGAACAGCCTTTTGTTGGTAAGTGGGTGGCTTGGCGAGAATATTCATTGCCAGACTTAAATCTTGCGCGCTTCTAGCCATGGGACCGTTTACCACCAAATCCAAATCCACTGTATAATTCGTTTTGTTTCTAAATGAAGAACTGACTGACCCATGCAACGGGACGATACCGTAAGTTGGTTTATGCCCGTAAACTCCGCAGAAATGAGCAGGTTGCCGAATGGAACCTCCACCGTCATAGCCCATATCCAGTCCGGTCAAACCCGCTGCCAGAGCAGCTGCCGAACCGCCTGATGAGCCACCCGGCGTTTTGGTCACGTCCCACGGGTTGTTGGTTTGGCCATAGACGTCGTTAAAGGACTGCGTATCCATAGCAAAAAGGGACAGGTTGGTTTTTCCGAAAATAATCGCTCCGGCGTCAACCAATGCCTGAACAACCTCCCCGTTTTGAGCTGGTATGTAATTCTTAAAAAGAGGTGAACCAAAAGTCGTCGGAAATTCTGTGGTTTCAAAGCCGTCCTTCAGCGTCATGGGCAGACCATGGAGTGGTCCCCAATCCTCTCCTCTGGCAAGCGCCGTATCCGCCTCTTGCGCTTTTTTTAGTGCCGAGTCGAAATCCGTGGCGACAATGGCATTAATTTTTGGGTTCAAGCGGTAGTAGCGTTCCATGAAATACTGCACCAATTCACCAGAGCTAATCTGCTTTGTTTTGATGGTTTTAACCAGTTGAGTTGCAGAGCGCCTAGCAAGTTCTTCCATTTTGCCCTCTCTTATTTTACTTTACCTTAACGGTTACCTCAGCAGCCGCCGCGATCTATCAGCGGTCTGCTGAAGGTGAAAGCTAGTGCGACAGGTTGAAAAAGGCCTAAATCTAATCATCAAAACAATAACAAAGTGTAATTAAGGGAAAAATGCTCTAATTATAAAGTGTCTTGCCTGGGCGGTTCTGGCAGAAAATCATTTTGGAACAAACGAAGGCAATCTTACATCATAAAAATATTGATAAATCAAACAAAAAGACAATTAAGAAGGTAACAAATAGGGTTTAAATACAACCCTATCGGTTTTTTTTCAGCGGTAAAACCCCGGAAATGATCATTGTTCGCAAGCAGCGGTATAATACTGGAAAAAATGATGCGGTGAGAGGGAAGAAAATGAGGGAAAGGGGAAAACAAGAAAACCTGCCTCTGCAACCGGCGAAAGCTCCGGTTGCAGACCGGGGGGCACACAACCCAAATGACGGCGGAAGCCAGGGCCTCCACTTTACGCTATTTCCCGCTCAAAAAGCGTCTGGGATTGTCAATGGTCATGGTCTTGATCTGGTCGTCGCTGATGCCGGCCTTCTTGAGTGCCCGGATAATGTTGCGGAAGATGTTTATAAAGGACCAGTTGACGCCCATTTTTTTGGATTCTTGCATGGGCATTTGCCTTCATCAAATTATAAAATCCGCAAGGCGGGTTTGCCTTTCCACACCAGTCGCTCTTCCTGGCGGGGCTCATTTTCCACCCGGCAGGGCACATGAAACAACATGGTGGCCCGGGTTTCCGGATCATAGGCAGGCCAATGGGGGAGGCCCGGAACATTCGGGTTTCCAGTACGGGCGAAATTGACCCAGGATTGGCTCATGGAAGCGGCCAGTTCATACCGGTCCAGGCTGTCCCCCGTGAACGGGGCAATGTCCGGATTGTTGAACACAAAGGGGATCTCCATGGCATGGGAGGCTTTAAACAGGCCGCGCATGTAATTGCTCTCCCAGGTGAACAAATACATGTACACCGGGGCTCCGCCTGCTTGGTACTTGGCTTCGGCCAACTGAATGGACCGAAGGCGCATGCCTTCGCTGCTGATGCCGATCAGCAAGTCCCAGGGGGTGTCGTGAGGGCGGTGCTTGCGATAAACGGCCAGGATCTCGGCTTTACGCTCACCCAGGAGACGATCCAGTCTCTGGTTCAATTCTTCTTCCGTCAGTTTGCGCCGCCTGGGGTCTGCGGCTGAAAACAGGGCGGATTCATCCTTGTTGCTCCCCACAATCACGGGAATCTTCACTGATGTGGGCGCGGCATCGGGAGAAAAGGGATGCCGGGGGTAGATTTTACCGTCCACCACCGGGGAAATAAATAGAGATCCGCCGGGCCCCACGCCGGCGATTTTTTCCACGGCTTCCCTGAGCTGTTCGGCAGATACTTCTTGGAGTTGATGGATGGTTTCTTTCCCGAGGCCAAAATGATGAAGCACTTTTTTCGCAAAGGCCGTGGCTGTGGCAGGGGCCATGCCCATAATACCGGGCCCGCTCTGGATGATGGCTTTATGAAACAGTCCTTGCGCTTGGGGTAAAGCCAACAGGGTGCTCACCTTGGCACCACCGCCGGATTCGCCGAAAATGGTGACATTGTTGGGGTCGCCTCCGAAAGCTTCTATGTTATCCCTCACCCATTCAAGGGCCAGGACGGCATCCAGCATGCCGTTGACCCCGCTGGTGGCATGCTTTTCTCCGCCCAGTTCCGCGAGGTATAGATACCCGAAGATGTTGAGACGATGATTGATGGTCACCACCACCACATCGCCACTTGCAGCCAGCTTGGTTCCATTGTACCAGCCTTCGGAACCGGCCCCTTCATTAAAGCCCCGGCCGTGAAGCCAGAACAACACGGGGCGCTTTCCGGAATCACCCATGGCCGGGGCCCAGACATTCAAGTACAAACAATCCTCACTAAGAGGCAGGGAGGGCAGGGGGCCAATGGTGCTGGCATCGGAAAGTGCGTTTCCGGCCAAAGCACCGCCCTGGGGGCAGATGGGTCCGAACTCGACAGCAGGACGAATTCCGGTCCAGGGCTCCGGGAGCTCCGGGGGCATGAAGCGGCCTTTTCCCGCCGTGGACTTGCCGTATTGAATGCCTCGAAAGACCACCACGCCTTCTTCCAGGGTACCCTGCAACTTTCCCAGGGTAGTACTTGCAATTGGTTGTTTTTCCACCATTGTCATGCCTCCGTTCGTAGGGTCAACTCGCTTTTTATCGATTATGAAGTTACAAAGGATGTAAATGAATATGAATATGTCCTTTAAAAGTCAATAGGAAAGGACCGGTTCGCTCGGTCCTCTTGAGCCTACCCGGATAAACGGGACAAGATGTAAAAACCATTGCATCCAGGCCTTAGGACTGTTAGATTCCCGTTCATCATTTTCACACAGGGGAGACAACATCATGATCGACAAAGCCATACAAGATCTTTACCCGGAAGAATTCGCCCATTGTTACGGGTGTGGAAGACTCAATACCGATGGGATGCAAATCAAAAGCTACTGGAACGGTGAAGAAAGCATCTGCCATTATACCCCCCAGTCCCATTACACCGGGGGCTTTCCCGGAAACGCTTACGGCGGCTTAATTTCTTCCTTAATCGATTGCCATGGTGCAGCCACGGCTTCGGCCGCCAAGCTCCAGGACGACGGTTTTTCCCTCAACGATCGGCCACCCTACCGGTTTGTTACAGCGTCTTTAAAAGTCGACTACCTGAAGCCGACTCCTTTGGGAAAAGTTCTGGAACTGAAAGGGAGGGCCAAGGAAATTTCCAGGAGAAAAGTTATTGTGGCCGTGACCTTGTCCGCAGAGGGAGAGGTGTGCGCCAAAGGCGAATGCATCATGGTGCAACTGCCTGAAGACCAGGTAAAATAGTCAGGGCTTTGATGCCATGGCGAAACAATATTCGCCACAACAGGTTCATCAAACACGAAGGAGTAAAAAATGGAAACGAAGATGGAAAAGCAAAAGGTTCTGGTGGTTCTGGGCAGTCCCCGGAAGAAAGGCAACAGCGCTTCTCTGGCCGAAAAGATCATCCAGGGTGCTGAAGCTGCCGGAGCCATCACCGAAACGGTTTTTATTCAAGGTTTGAAGATTGCGCCCTGCCAGTCCTGTTACGCCTGCCAGGTCAAGGACAGCAAGGGTTGTGCCATCGAGGATGACATGCAGTCCATCTATCCCAAGCTTCTCGAGTCCCAAAGTTGGGTTCTGGCCTGCCCGGTGTACTGGTTTACCATGTCGGCCCAGATGAAAATCTTCATGGATCGGATGTTTGCCCTGGGGGCCTACGGACAGAATCCATTTCACCGCAAACGCATCGCCATCGCCATGAGTTACGGGGATATGGACCCGTTCAGGTCCGGATGCGTCAACGCCCTGCGTACCTTCCAGGACGCCTTTAACTACACGGGATCAAAGATTGTGGGCATGGTTTACGGCAGCGCCAACAAACCCGGCGAGATTGAAAGTGATGGGGCGCTCATGGCCCGGGCTGAGGAATTGGGCCGAAAGCTGGTTTCATAGTCCCTTTCACTCCGGCCCATGAACCAATCGGACATGATCCAGGAAGAGGGTCTTTTTTTCCGGGGGCTCCACGGTAAAAAGAATGAAAGCGTGAATCCGAGAAAGATCCAGGGGCCTGCCTTTTGGCGTTTTCATCTCGCCTGCAGGAATGTTGATTCGGTTCAAACCGGGTTTTAACAGGAAGGTTCCGTTATACCGGTCTTGATAAGGGGGTGTCTTCTCCCGGTCATCGATCCGAAGGGTTATCCGGCAGTCTCCCTTGTTTTCCGGCGGATTGAAAATATCCATGGCCAGGGCGTTGAACCGCAACCAGCTCTCGGGGTAGTCTTTGAAGGTCACTCCGGGGTAGGCGGTTGGATACATGTCCAGCTTCAGGCAGGACTTTCCATTGGAAGCATATTGGGTGGACAGGGAGTACAAGGTCCGACATTTCCAGACCAACCGATCCAGGTCTGCATCTGCTTCAAAGTCATTGATGACATAATCTTCCCGCCCGTGCCCGGTGCAGGAGATCAGGAAAGCCCCTGCCCATAGAACGAGGAGAGCGAAAAAACCGAGCTTTTTCATTGGCCGTCCCTCTCTATGGGTAGAAAATGGTAAACAACGATTTCCGGCGGACAGAACAAACGAAGGGGCAGATGGCTCCAGCCTATGCCCCGGCTGACATACATCTGCTTTTTGCCTTGTTTGAACAGGCCTGCATTATACCATCTGTTTTTCTCATACCCCAGAATTCTCCAAACCAAAGCCGGCAACGGAATCTGTCCGCCGTGGGTGTCCCCGGCCATCATGAATGTTTCTCGATGATCATCCAGGAGGTTGAATCGCATGGGATTGTGGCTGAGCACGATCAAACCCTCCTCTTGCGGAATGGCCGAAAGATGTTTTTGAATGATCTCATCGTCCTGATCCCCCTCGGACATGCCGTAGAGGTAAAAACCGGTTTTGCCTGACTGAATCCGCATCATGGTATTGTTGAGCATGTGCACCGAGTGGGCTTGGGTGGGATTTTTGCTGCCCTTTTCATGGCAGAAAAGGCAAGCCACCCGGGACCGGCTCATGTCATAGTCGCCGATCACGGCATAGGCCCCCATGGGTGGGTTGATCCGGTTTAAAAACGCCAGGGCCTCCTGCACAGCCCCTTCCCAGGCGATATAATCGCCGGTGAGAAAAACCAGATCCGGCTTCAAGGCTTCCAGTCGCTTCAAGACCTCTTTCTCGCGAATCCCCGGGTGGGTCATATGCAGATCCGTGAGATGAACCACCGTTTTTCCGAAAAGCGCCTGGCTTAATGCCTGGTTCTCAATGATCACGTCCGTGACTTTCAGATCAAACGTGTTCCAAAACCCCGGGGCTGCGATCAAACCAAGCAGGGCAAGGCCTGCCGTCCAAAGGAAGTGCTTGATTGTTTTTCGGTTTTTCATCAAGGGCAACGGGTTGTGATTCATAGGTTTCAGGCCGGTTGGATCTACCTTCCCATGATCTATACCATGGGTTGGGCAATATTCAAATGGATTCCATATCTTTTAAAGGGCCCATGGTTCGTTTTCACACGGGTCCAACTTCGGCACAGGCTCTTGTTTCAGGGTTTTATGCTTGACAAAAAAAGTTCCTCCTGCCATTTTCTGGGTCCCTATTATATGAGGTAGTATGATGGATCAACACGCAATTCCGGTTTTGGTGGGGGTGGGGCAGACAACCGATAAGGGGAGTACTTTTGAAGCTTGTTTATCCCCCCTTCAACTGCTCATGGAATCCGTGAAGCGGGCATTGGAGGATGCGGGGATTCATTTGAAACAAATCCAATCCCGAATAGACACTCTGGTGATCACCTCGGGATTTATCGATTATCTGAAAAATCCGCCCCAAGCTTTGTGCAATGCCCTGAATATTCATGCGAAAAACCAATACCTTTCCGGCGTCGGCGGGTGCAGCCCCCAGGCCGCTGTCAATCGACTGTCCGAAGATATCGCGAATTTAAAAATACAATGCGCCCTGTTGGGGGGCATGGAGGCCCAGGCAGCCATGGGTATGGCCCGAAAGGCGGGGATCCAACCGGATTGGGATCAGCCTTCGGATCAAGCGCCTGAATTATTTTTCCCCTATCGTGCCGGAGACGGTGCCTGCGAAACGGAAATGATCCACGGCATCGGCGTTCCGGTCAATGTCTACCCCATGTTTGAAAATGCCTTGCGTTCTTATCTTGGCCGAAGTTTTTCAGATCATCAGAGCAAAATTGCGGATTTGTTTTCAAGGTTTTCCCGAGTGGCGGAGAAAAATTCGTATGCCTGGTTTCCCAAAGCGCGATCCGCCCAAGAGATCATGACCGTGACCGGGAACAACCGTTATGTGGGGTTTCCTTATACCAAGCTCATGAACTCCATGCTGGGGGTAAACCAGTCGGCAGCCGTTTTGCTCATGTCCGAGGCCATGGCCGATGAATTGGGCGTCCGGCGAGAAAAACGGGTTTATCTGCATGGGTGCGCAGATGCGGCGGATCACTGGTATGTATTGAACCGCGTCAACTATTACTCCTCTCCGGCCATCAAATTATGCGGAAAAACCGCTCTGGACATGGCCGGGAAAACCATGGAAGACATGGACCACATCGATCTCTACAGCTGTTTTCCCTGTGCGGTCGAAATTGCCAGGGACATGCTGGGCATGGACGAAAATGATTCTCGACCCCTTACGGTCACAGGCGGATTGCCGTATTTCGGGGGACCGGGAAACAATTATGTGATGCATTCCCTGGCCGCTATGGTGGAAAAGTTGCGGGAGAATCCCGGTAAATTCGGGCTGCTCAACGGCAATTCCTATTATTTAAGCAAGCATTCCGTGGGGATTTATAATACCCTGCCCCTGGAGAAGCCCTGGCAGCGGACCCATCCCGATGTTTTGCAAAAACAAATCCATGCCACGAAAACCCCGGAAATCGAAAACCAACCCAAGGGCAGCGCGGCAGTGGAAACGTATACGGTGTTATTCAACCGGGAAGGCCAACCTGAAAAGGGTTTGATCATCGGAAGAACGGAAAACCAGCCTTTCAAAAGATTTGCGGCCATAACCCCCGCCGACCCGGGATTATGGCAGGAAATGATGACCGGCGATTTTGTCGGAACCCGGGGCATAGTCCGGAATCAGGGCCGATTCAATGTTTTTGAGCCCATTTAAATCGAATTATTCAAGACCTGAATCTTGCATGAAAATGAAAGATTCAGGGAAAAAAGGGAGGTCCCATGACTGAAGATGTGTATAAGCGGCTAAGGGTGTTTTTGGATCGACTGCCGGCAGGTTTTCCGGAAACCCCCACTGGTGTGGAAATCAAGCTGCTGATGAAGATGTTTACCCCCGAGCAGGCGGCGTTGACCCTGCAATTGAAAAGCGAACCGGAAACCGTGCCCGAGATTGCCGGCCGTACCGGTCTGGACCAAAAACAACTGGCCGAAGACCTGGAGCAGATGGCCAAGGACGGCCTGATCTTCCGAATTCGGGAAGATGAAGTGCGCAAATACATGGCCTTTCAATTTATCGTCGGTCTGTATGAATTTCAACTCCATCGGATGGATCGGGAATTCTGCGAACTGGTTGAGGAGTACATGCCCTTTATCGGCTTGTCCCTGGGGGCACTGGCCACCAGCCAGTTGCGCGTGATCCCCGTGGAATCGGCTCTTAAGGGAGATGCCACGGTGGCCCCCTATAACCGGGGTCGGGAATTGGTGGGCCAGGAGGAGATCATGGCCGTTGCCGATTGCATCTGTAAAAAAGAACAGGGCATTTTGGACAACCCCTGTTCCAAGCCCATTGAAGTGTGCATGATGTTCGGGAAGTTCGCGCAATATTATATGGACAACAACAACGCCCGCGCCATTGACAAGGAGGAAGCCTTCCGGATTCTGGATCTGGCCGAGGCCAACGGCCTGGTGCTGAATCCCTCCAACACTCAGAAGCTGGAGGCTGTTTGCTGCTGCTGTTCCTGCTGCTGCCCCACCTTGAAAAACATCAAGATGTTTCCCAACCCCGGGGAAATGGTGACCTCCTATTACCGGTCCGTCATTGACGGGGATTTGTGTACCGGGTGCGGGGAGTGCGCGGCCATTTGCCCCATGGATGCCATTGAGGAGAAGGACGGCATTTCCGTGGTGCTCACCAAACGCTGCATCGGCTGCGGCCTTTGTGTGGACCGATGCCCGGTTTTGGCCATCTCCATGGAAGCCCGTAAAGACAGGACCGATGCCCCGCCAAAAACCTTTGAAGAGGTCATGGGTCGCATGGCCGCGGAACGGGGTCTTTGACCCCTGAGGGGCGATCATGACGGATAACCCCATGGATTCCATTTTAAGCCGGTTTCCGAATTCAGTGGATAAGGCCGTGGACCTCTTAATCCAGGATCTGTCGTTTAAGGACAAAACCAAGCTGGCGAACCTGTCGGAAAAGGGCATGGTTCAATTCCATGCCCAATACGGTTTGTTTGTCCGGGCCCGGTTCAGGGTTCCTGGAAATGACCCCCTCGTCAAAGACTGCAAGAGAATCGCGGGTTTGCCGGCCCTGTCCCCGGAGCAGGCCTCCTATGTTATCTTCAAAGCCATGGTGGAAAAGCTGAAAACCGCCGGGGT
>Ga0180732_1002035_pt1 | contig 11361 bp, 9 predicted proteins | sample KR11_01MetaG_FD_148674 | JGI IMG/M metagenome (GOLD analysis project Ga0180732, IMG submission 148674) | Groundwater microbial communities from the Olkiluoto Island deep subsurface site, Finland - KR11_0.1 MetaG | ecosystem: Environmental > Aquatic > Deep subsurface > Groundwater | place...
GTCTTTGAAGATTCGTTTCTGCAATAATTTTGCTTTGCAATAAAACAACCTGCTTTTCAGCTCCGCCAACATTTAAAGGCGCTGGCATAAAAACCTGTTTTTGAACCTCTGAAATAATTTGCCCGATATCTGCTTTCTTTAAATCCTGAACTTGTTTATTAATCCGCCAGTTGGCGGAATCATAAAACTTTATGGCGTCATCTCTAAAATACACGCCTGCTCCAAACGCCGCAGTTATTAAAACAAAAATTATTATTGTTTTAAATTTCATCTTTCACTCGCAACCATCATATAAAAAATATATAAAAAGGTTGTTATTTTAGATATTTTCATTTTTGTGTCTTCAATTTTTTCGCTTTTCTGATAATTCCTTTGATAAACTTTTCCTTCTTCGCGGTGTAAATCTCTCTCTTGCCATAATATTTTTCAGCTAATTTCTCTTTTAATCCAGAATACTTTTTTGCTGCATCTTTGTGGCCGCAAAGATAATCTCTAAATAGAATCATGTCTTCAGCATAGCCGCTTTTGATTTCTCCAATATGGAGATAATGCGTCAATTTCTTTTCTGGTCCTTTCGTAAAAAACAATCTTTCTTTTTTTGTGTCGTTTTTATTTCTCTCATAACCTATCTCCTTTAACTTTTTTTCGTAGCATCCCGCTTTTTGCAGAGATGGAGCAATCAAAACAATATCAATGATTGGTTTAGCCAATATTCCTAAAATGGCAGTGCTTCCAATGTGTTGAATTTTAAGTGCATCCTTTCCAAAAATTTTCCACAACTTCTTTTCTTCATGTTCAAAGCTCTTCCGCCACTTCGGGTTATGCCTCACCAATTTAACTGTTCCTTTTTTTAGTCCAATCATAGATTTATTACTCCTACTTCCCATGGCATTTTTTAAAATTTCAGCCACTTCGACTTTTATTTTTTCAAACATTCTTCTGTGCCCCTCAGAATTGGGATGCAAACCATCTGTTAAATTTTCATTTTTAATAATACCATTCATTACTATAAATTTTATACTTTTATCAACACAAAAATCTTTTATCGCATTATCATATCGTTTTATATTTTTATTATTGTACAGCTTGTCTTTGTTTAGTTTAATTTTTGACTCATCAACATTAGTCAAACCAATAAAAATTACTTTTGCATAACTTATCGCCATTCCATATAATTCTTCAAGATTATTTTTAAAATAATCTAAAGCTACCCGATAGCTATTTTGGGAATATAAATATTGAGAATCATTAATCCCAATCGCAAATATAATTAAATTGGGTTTAAATTTTTTACATTCAGCTTCAATTCTTTTAAGTAAATCCTCCGTATCGTCGCCACTAACACCAAGATTATAAACATTTACATCTTTATTTTTTTCCTCAAAATAATCTTTAAACCGATTGGCCCAACCACCTCCTTCCGAATCGTGTGCGCCCCATGTTATACTATCGCCGAAAATACAAATATTTATTTTTTTATTTTCCATGACACTTTTTAATTTTATTTCTGCATTCGCAAGGATTAATTAAATCTTTGCCATTCTGTTTTCTCTTCCTTCCTTTTATTCTCAACCATTACCAGTTCATCATAGATTCCATCAAGAAGTTTATAGTTCTTTGCTTCTTCCAGATTAACCCATGCGAATTGATCATTTTCTTCGGCTTGAAGTTTGATTTCACCAGAAACATAATCTGCCACACAAGAAATTACTAATGACGGACTGCCGTCAGTATGAACTGTCGCTAAACTCGTTACATATTCAATGTTATCTATATCAATTCCAACTTCCTCCTTCACTTCGCGACGCAAAGTTCGCTCAAGAATATTATACCAATAGAATTCAGTGTCTTTCGGCAATTTCAGGTAATCGCTCGTTTCCATTTTCCCGCCTGGCACAGTCCACATCCCAGGAAATCGCTTTTTATTTGGCGATCGCCTCGTAATCAAATACTTCCCATCTTTCACAATAATGGCGGTGATTGCTACTTCGTGAAGATATTGGTTATTCGTTTTCATAAGCCTATTTTATCACTTCTAAGCTCCGTGACACCTTTTGATTTTATTTCTGTGTCCGCAGAAATATGAATTAATTTGAAACTACGTAGGCAAGTACATTAAATTCCGAATCATACAACTCAATCATTTCATAGTCTGGCCTTTTAATCAGCTTGAGGCTTTCTGGATACTTTAACAAATACTCACTTTTGAAAGTTTCGTAATCAGTTTCAAAATCGTTACATCCTACTTGTGGACGTTCGGAATCTGGCTTTCGGATACGAAGATGTGTGATACGATTTTTTCCAACTTCGATTGGTTCGTATAACTCCACCCTCGGCCCGTTATTATAGTTATAAAGTTTTCCAATTTTCGCCAGTATTACAGTCAGTAATTTAAATTCTGATTGCGAATGCGCGAATACTGTAAGCGATTTAATTGGGAAACTCTTGCCAACTATTTTTTGGACCATCTTCGTCGTCTCTGAAGCGATATACCTTACCACCTCTATCAATTCTTTTTGATTTTGAATTGATTTATTCATATTCCTACGCCCCATGACACCTTTTATATTTTTTACCCGATCCACACGGACATGGATCATTCCGACCGATTTTTTGTTTGCCAGATTCAACGGCGCGAGATTGTGGAATCTGTTTTTGCTGAACCTGTAAACCAGCCTTCAGAATATTTTCTGCAATATTGGCGTCTATGGTTGCCAATAATTGGCCGAATGCTTTGTGACCTTCATTTTTATATTCAACTAAGGGATCTCTTCCGCCATAAGCTCTTAAGCTTACGGAGTCTCTAATATGATCCATATAAGATAAGTGTTCCTGCCAAAGCATATCTAAAATCCGCAAACAAACAATTTTTTCCATTTGGCGCATATTTTCAGCGCCCAATTCTTTTTCTTTTTTAAAATAATCTTCCTCCGCCAAACCAGCTTTTTTAATAATCTCTAAAATATAATTTCGCAATCCGCCGTCACTTTTCGGATTTTGGTCATTTGAATTTTCATTGGAAATTGGTAATTGGCCATTGGAAATTTCAAGAAACGCTTTGCGTTTTTTGTATATTATCTCTCTGTGTTTGTTTAAAACATCATCATACTCTAATAAGTGATGTCGCGCGTCAAAATTAAATCCTTCAATTTTTTCCTGCGCCGATTCAATGGCTCCAGAAATCATTCCCGCCTGAATCGGCTCGTCTTCCGGAATTTTTAAAGCAGACATTAAAGATTTTATCCTGTCCCCGCCAAAAATCCGCATTAAATCATCTTCCAAAGAAACAAAAAATTGTGTTGACCCCGGATCTCCCTGTCTACCCGACCTTCCGCGAAGCTGGTTATCAATTCTTCTTGCATCATGCCTTTCAGTTCCCATAACATGCAGTCCGCCAAGTTTTTTCACTTCCTCTGTAGTTTCTATAACTGGAGGATTGCCTCCCAAAACAATATCCACTCCCCTGCCTGCCATATTTGTGGCAATTGTCACAGAACCCTTTTTTCCTGCCTGAGCAATAATTTCTCCTTCTCTTTCATGATTTTTCGCATTTAAAATGTTATGAGGAATACCTTTTGTCTCTAATAATTTTCCTAAATATTCATTTCTTTCAACAGACCTTGTGCCAACTAAAATTGGCTGGCCTTTTTTATAAAGTTCTTCAATCTCTTTTATGACCGCAGAAAATTTTCCATTTTCTGTTTTAAAAATTTTATCAGCAAAATCCTGTCTTGTTGTGGGTTTATTCGGGGGAATAGCAACGACATCCAACTTGTAAACTTTATCAAATTCTTCAGCGGAAGTAAGCGCGGTTCCTGTCATACCAGATAACTTTTTGTACATTCTAAAATAATTCTGGAAAGTAATCGTTGCCATTGTTATTGATTCCGGTCTTACAACAACACCCTCTTTCGCTTCCACTGCCTGATGCAACCCAGCGGACCATCTTCTGCCCGGCAACATTCTCCCTGTGAACTCATCAATAATCATTATTTCGCCATTTTTTACAACATAATCTCTGTCTTTCAAAAATAATGCTTTGGCTTTTAGCGCAGATTCTAATTGATGGGTTGTGATAATATCATTGTCTAACCAAGGATCAAATCCTAAACTTTTTACAACTCTATTTTGGCCCTGTTCTGTAAAAACAACTGATTTTGCTTTTTCGTCAATTTCATAATCCAAACCTGCTTGCCCTGAGGATTTTGAAGGGCTTCCTTCCAGCAATCCTACAACTTTTGCAAAAGTATAATATTTTTCAGTTGCTTCCTCCGCTTCACCGGAAATTATTAAGGGCACTCTTGCTTCATCAATTAAAATTGAATCAACTTCATCAACAATAATAAAATTTCCGCCGAAGGCGGATCCGCCGGAGGCGGAAAATCCCCCGCCTTCGCCAAGGCTTCGGTGGGCAGGTCTTTGAACTTCCTGATTTTTTTCATAAACCATATTGTCGCGCAAATAATCAAAACCAAATTCATTATTGGTCCCATAAGTAATGTCCGCCGCGTACGCCTCTTTTCTTGAGCATGGTTTCAAAAATTCTTGAATCACTTTAAAACTCCCCATTACATCGCGCTCTTTGTCCAGTTCGTTGTTCTTTAGATTTTGATCATTTGAATTTTCATTGGAAATTGGTAATTGGGATTTGGAAATTCCATTTTCTTGGTTTCTATAATTTTCATCGTATATATATCCGCTTTCATTAGTGATACATCCAACACTTAAACCAAGAAAATAGTATATCTGCCCCATCCAAATCATATCTCTTTTGGCCAGATAGTCGTTTACTGTCACAATGTGCACCCCGCGGCCTTCTATCGCGTTTAAATAGGCAGGCAGAGTTGCTGCCAATGTCTTACCCTCTCCTGTTTTCATCTCTGCAATTTTCCCCTGATGCAAAACAATTCCGCCAATCATTTGCACATCAAAATGCCGCTGATTTAAAGTTCTTTTGGAGGCCTCGCGGACCAACGCAAAAGCCTCTGGCAAAATATCTTCCAAAGTTTCCCCTCCGCCAGTTGGCGGAACCAATCTTTCTTTAAACTCTTTTGTTTTTTCTTTTAATTGCTCTTGCGAAAGTTTTTCGAATTCAGGTTCAAAAGAATTTATTTTATCAATAATCGGCTGGAGCCCTTTCATAAATTTTTCGTTAGGGTCCCCGAAAATTTTGCTTAAAATTGACATATTACTTTTTATATCTTTTTTAATGCCTTTTGTAAACTAAAAATGCCTCTTCGAGGACATTTTTAGTTTACATTTACGACTAAATTTCTATTTTCTCTTTTGACTTCCTTTGCTCTCTGCGATTTTTATCAAAAATTTTAATTTTATATTTTTCTATTTCCATTTTTAATTCATCTTTTGCTTTTATAACAGACCCATATAAATCATCTGTTACTGCCTGTGCAATGATTTCTCTTCCAGGTAAATAAACTCTAGATTTCACGCAAAAAATATCTCCTTTTCTATGATGTTTTGTTTCTTTTTCCACCTCAATAAAAACTTCTGCCAATGTTTTACCTATTTCATCTTCCCTTTTTAATATATTGATAAACTTCTTTAATCCGATAAACTTTTTCTCAATAAAGCTTTGTAAATCTTCTGTTAAATCTAAGTTTTTTGTTTTAATTATTATCTTCATGGAACATAAAACATGGAACATGAAACATGAAACAAATACGACGACGTTTTTCGTTTTTGTTATGTGTTCTATATTACATGTTACGTAATTTGAATCCGACCATTTGGACTTCTATTTCTAAATCTATACCGAAAGTTTTTTTAACTTTTTTCTTTGCTAAATTTATTAAAGATAAAACATCTTTGGCTTTGGCTCCTCCCAAGTTAATTATAAAATTTGCGTGTTTTTCTGAAATTTGGGCATTGCCAACTCTTTTGCCTTTTAATCCGCACTCCTCAATTAAAAATCCGGCGCGGATTATTTCTTTTTTATATTGCGGGTTTACAAACACAGACCCAGCAGATGAAAAATTTATCGGATGGTTTTTCTTTCTGTAATTTATATGCTCTTTAACTTTTTCACGAATTTCTTTTTTGGGATACCCATTGGGTCGTTTCTCAAATTTTAAAACTGCAGAAATTATCACCCATTTTTTCCGCCGGCTGGCGGATTTTTTGAATATGCTATTTTTTAAAGAAAACTGGCATTGCTCTTTTGTAAAATTCTTTATTTTTAAGGTTTTTGAATTTATTGCCTCAACGGTTTTAACTGAATCAGAAATTTTTGTTCCAAAGGCCTGCGCGTTTCCATATATAGCCCCGCCAACAGTTCCCGGAACACCAGCTGACCACTCTATTCCAAAAAGTCCCCTGTCGGCTGACAGATGAGCCAATTTTGTTAAATTCATTCCAGCCCCGACGACAACTTCGGGGTACCCTTTGGGTCGTAAAAATTTTATATCTGAAATATCTATTTTTATTACCAACCCATTAAATCCTTTTTCAGAAATTAAAAGATTACTTCCTCCACCTAAAATAAAAACAGGCAATTTAAAATTTTTAGCTAATCCTACTGCTTTAATTAAGTCTTCTTTTGTCTTAGCAATAAAAAAATATTTGGCAGGTCCACCAATTTTATAAGTAGTAAATTCTTTGAGCAGAACATTTTTTTTAACTCCGCACAATTTTTGTAAAATTTTATCCTCCATTTAAAATCTGGTTTATTTTCATCCTTGTTTGCGCGCCCACATAACCAGTTCCATTAGAAAGCCCGATTGGCGTTAAAATATCTGATACATATTTCTCTTGAAATTTTATCACTGCTTGTTTGGTTAAATTAGCAAAATTTCCAGTTACAAAACCTTCGGGATAAATATCTGCGCCTTGATTCTTTAAAAATTCCTGCAAGCATTTTACATCGCTGTTATTTGCCATGCCAAAATAAAGGTTTGAATCTAATTGCGAACAAAAATTTTGCGAATTAGAATTATTTTTCTGGCCTTGCAGTCTGGCTATTTCTTGCCTTAAAGCGGCGATTCTATCTAAAAGCTGCTGTATTAAATCTTGGTCGCCAACCGGAGTAAATCCTGTGACTGCTACCGTATAACTAAATGGATATGTCGGCTCTAAATCGTCTGATTTATAAATATCTGATTGTAAGGAAGGAATAATAATCAAAGATTTATAATCTGAACCGAATTTGTTTATATTAATTTCACCCTTTTCGTCTTTGTCTAGTACCAAGAATTTAACTGCATAACTTCCGGCCGAATCTTCCACAATATATGGCACTCGAAAGTTTAGCCCTTTTAGACTTGAAAAATCAAGCTTTAAATCTCCGTTTCCACCGATAAATTTTATCCAGTTTCCAGTCCAACTTTTTGTAACATTTGTGACAGACAAAGAAACGTTCCCAGTTAAAGGCAGAAAGTTAAGAGAAGGACCTAATCTGAAATTTTTTAAGTTCTGGTTTAAATAACAATACTTTTGGCCAATAGAACAATTATTTAAAACAGAGGCTATCGTCCAATTGGTAAAAATTTGCTCAAAATTATCTTTTGATCCTGATTTCTGTAAAACATAATTTATGCTATCTATACCAATATATTTTGATTTTAGAGAGTCGATTAAGATATCTATTCCATAATGGTCTATAAAATAATGCATAAATATGCTCGCGCTGGCATAGTCATATTTTGTGCCTATCCATTCGGTTATAGAATCCGATGGATTTTCTATAAAATTCTTAACTCTTTGCTGTAAATTTGAGCCCTCATATTTATCATCATATCCTAAAATTGTTGAAGAATAATCAGCCCTCGCTTCGTTGAGCCATGTGTCCTCTTCAATATTAAAATTTTTATTTTTCTGGTTGAAGGTTATTAAGTGTGTAAATTCATGCGCTAAAAAAATTTTCAATTTTGGATCGCTGAAATGATCTAAAGACAAATAAACCATCTCTCTTTCGTTTGAATCTGGCAATTGGAGTTTTATATATTCGTCAGTTGTGCGGAAATAGCCGCTTTCATTTGAATTCATCGCCTCAAACAAAACAGTGATTCTGTTGTCGCCATCTACTCCCGGCTTCCACTCTGAACCAAAAACAGAAGTTAAAATTGGATAAATTTTACTATCAAATTCATACGATAAATTATCCAAATAAGCTAAAACTTCTATTTGCTTTGCTTGTGGCTGAGAATCCCACCATGTTTTTTCAATATAGAAATAAAGATTGTTTGCGGTTTTAATCAGCGTGGCTGTTATTTTTGTTCTAGCTGACGCGTCAAAATTTTTGTCTACATTAAAATTTACGATATCTCCATAATTAGCGGCTCTGACAAGACCCAATGGGTACCCCACTGCAACTAAAAAGAATAGCGCAGCAACCAAAATTAACCCCCGTACCATAACGAACGAAAAAAAATCACGGGGCGATCGTTGCTCGTTTAGTGCGGCGGTTATTTTTTTATAACTAAAAAATTTCATAAATATATATTATTCTATCTTATCATAAAAGTAGGAATCTACCACAAAAAAACTTTGACTGCTTTCAAAATAATTTCTATATCCAACAACAATGAGTGATTTTTAATATAATATAGATCGTACTCAAATTTTTCCTTTGCCTCATCCAGCGATTTAGATGCGGGAAAATTTATTTGAGCCCAGCCGAAGAGCCCCGGTTTTATTAAATATCTCTGTTTGTAAAAAGGAATTTCTTTTTCAAAAACCATTGCTAATTCTGACCACTCTGCTCTTGGCCCGACGAAACTTAGATCCCCCCTAAAAATACTCCACGCCTGAGGTAATTCGTCTAAATGAAGCCGACGCAAAATTTCTCCGACTCTAGTAATATTGTCTTTGTTCCTTTCCCGCCAAGTTTCTTTATCTTGATTTTTATCCTCCTTCATTGTCCTAAATTTGCGGACTAAAAATAATTTGCCGTTCTTGCCAACTCTTTTTTGTGCATAAAAAATGCTTCCTTCGGAATCAATTTTAATCACAACGGCTATAAAAGGAAAAAAAATGACGAACAACAATAAACCCACTAAAGATAAAATAATATCAAATAATCTTTTAACAATCAACTCTAATTTGTCTTCTGATTTAGAAATTTTTTGCAAAAACCACGCCTCATTTAATTGCTCTAAAGAAACTTTTTTTGTTATAGATTCATACAAATCATTAAAATCAATGTAATTTAAAGTTAAAGGCAGGTTTGAAAAAACTATTTTTATCAGATCTTTTTCTGAGTGAATATCTGCAGCTAATAAGACTGACGTCGCTTTTTTTTGCAAAACTATACTTTTTAACTCTTCTATATCAGATGTAAAAATTTCTTTTGGGGAAAAAATTCCAATTCCAGAGTTATCAGTAGAAAAACAAGCCAAAACTTCATAACTTTTATTAACTTGGGACATTATCTCTTTTAACTTTAAATTGTTTCCGATTATGACAATCTTATCTTTCACTCCCCTTGCCTCTAAAAATAAATTGAACATATATCTCCAGCAAACAAATAAAATATCAAAAACCAAAACATTTAATATGAGAATTGTTTTGGGCGTTATATACAATTGCGGTCGAAAATAAAAATAAGCTACGCCAGACAAAAAAGCCAACGCAGAAAAGGTTACTAAACTGAAGAAAAAATCTATTGGTTTTTTGAAAAAGTGCAGGTCGTATAAATTTAAAATAAAAATTACAACAAGCCAGAAAATATACAACGCAAAAAAACTATAAAAAAATCCGTAAAACTGCGGGATAAGATTTTTATTTCTCACAGCTAAAGCCAAAAAAAGAGCGATATATATAACAAAAATATCGCCCAAAAAGAGAATTATTTTAAAAAATTTATTTTGTCCTCTCATATAATGCTATTGAGTTTGATTTGCTATCCATTTGTAAGTTTTTTCCAAACCCTCTTCTAAAGAAATTTTGGGCTCCCAATTTAAAACTTCTTTGCATAAAGTATTATCTGAATTTCTGCCCCTTACTCCCTGCGGTTTATTCAATAAATGTTTTTTGTTTATTTTTTTGCCAGCAATTTTTGCAATAATATCCGCCATATCATTAATTCTTATTGATCTGTCTGAACCAATATTTAACGGCTCTTTAAAATCTGAATGCATCAAATTGTAAAAACCATCAAGGCAATCATCAATATAGCAAAAAGACCGAGTTTGCATTCCATCTCCCCAAATTTCAATATAATCATTATCTTCAGCTAAAGCAACCTTTCTGCAAAGCGCAGCCGGCGCCTTTTCCCTGCCTCCGTCATAAGTCCCTTCAGGCCCGAAAATATTATGAAATCTTGCAATTCTCACTTCATAAAAATTTCCGTAACTCTTATATAATCTTTCTGAAAATAATTTTTCCCAGCCGTATTCGTTATCCGGATCAGCTGGATAGGCATCGCTCTCTTTTAGGGCAATTAAATTTGCTTCTTCTTGTTTATATGTCGGATAAATGCAAGCAGAAGAAGAATAAAACAACCTTTTAACTTTATTTTTTTTAGCGGCTTCGGCAGTATTAGCATTTATACAAACATTATCGTATAAAATATCTGAGTTATGAGAGCTTATAAAACCAATTCCTCCCATATTTGCCGCCAAAGCATAGACCTCATCAATACCTTCGGTTGCCTTCAAACAATTTTCAATGTATCTCAAATCCAACCGCAGAAATTCATCTGCCTCGTCTTTTGGAGAATATTCTGGCTCTTTAATATCAACCCCCCTTACCCAATACCCTCTTTGCTTCAAAAACCTGACTAAATGGTGTCCTATAAAGCCTCCTGCTCCAGTAACTAAAACTTTCTTTTGATTTTCCATTTTGTTTTAATATATATAATATTTTATTATTTATAGCGCTTTAAGCCGATTAATTCAAGTAAAACCAACCACAAAAAAATTGGGCCATCTAAAAAAACTCTGCGCCAAATTCTTTTTGGCTCATGTGAAAGACGCCACAGCCATTCAAACCCAAAATTCCTTATCCATCTCGGCGCCCTCTTGATCTTGCCCGAAAGAAATTTAAATGCTGCGCCAACCCCGATAACCACCGGGACTTGGAGTTTATGTCTATTGCGGTAAATCCACTCTTCTTGTTTCTTTAAATTAAAAGCCACCCACAAAACATCCGGCTTTTTTTTGTTAATTATTTCTATCATTTTTTTATCATCTTCTGCTGTAAATTCTCTAAAGGGAGGAGAATATACGCCAACCACCTTTGAATTTGGAAAGCTTGATAATATTTTTTTATTTAATTTTTCTAAGGTATCATCTGTGTCTCCTAAGAAAAAATTAGTATGTCCCCTTCCCTCTGCAAACCTAAAATATTCTTTCATTAAGTCTGGACCGGCAACGCGTTTTTTAATATGAAACCCCATCAACCGCC
>Ga0180732_1002036_pt1 | contig 11359 bp, 10 predicted proteins | sample KR11_01MetaG_FD_148674 | JGI IMG/M metagenome (GOLD analysis project Ga0180732, IMG submission 148674) | Groundwater microbial communities from the Olkiluoto Island deep subsurface site, Finland - KR11_0.1 MetaG | ecosystem: Environmental > Aquatic > Deep subsurface > Groundwater | place...
GGATATCCTAGGATATAAATCTTTCGGTCGGAAGATATTGTTTTGTTGAAAAAAGGGCTATTGAGAGTGAAATAAGGTGCTAAAAATTTTACTGTATTAATTTTTTAACATCTCTTCGGAGATACTGTTTATAATTAGTCCATCAATAATAAAATTGATTTCATAATTTCATTAGGATAATACTTATAATAAACCCATAATATTAATAACTTTCCTTTTAGCATGGCCCAATTTTACAAACTATTTATATATTCCCAAAACGTAAAGGGAAAAAGGAGAATATCCATGATCGAGATTACAGATGCTGCGGCATCAGAATTAAAACAACTGCTTGAAGAGCAAAATAAGACAGACCACGGACTGCGGATTTTCGCAGCCGGGCTAGGCTGCAGGGGAGTGCAGTATGGTCTCTCGCTTGAAAAATCCCCTGGAAATGAGGACGAGGTCCTTGAAAGCAAAGGCATCAAGATCATCGTCAGCAAAGACCTTCAGGAAGACATTGAAGAGTTGAAGATCGATTTTATTGATAATGATCACGGAAAAGGTTTTATCATTAATAATCCAGGTATGGAATGCGGTCCCGGGTGTGGAAGCTGCGAGTGATATAAATGTTCCCGGGTCTTGGTAAGGGTTTAAATCCCAGAAAGATGGCATCGATGATGAAGCAGATGGGGATAGATATCAATGAAATTGAGAATGTGGAGGAAGTGATCATCCGGACGCCTGAGAAGGATATAATCTTTAAGGACGCTGAAGTTTCGATCATGGATGCCAGGGGCACGAAGACATACCAGGTAGTAGGTACGCCTCATGAAGTGCCGCGCGAGATGAAAATCCCGGAAGATGACGTCAAACTCGTTATGGAGCAGACAAAGGCAAACGATGCTGATGCAAGGCGTGCGCTTATAGAACATAAAGGGGACATAGCTGCGGCGATCATGAAACTCACGAAAACCTGAATTTATTCCATAGATTCAGGATAATCTTTTTATCGATTCAGGCACTTTAAAGTATCGGACAGTGTTTCAATGGCAATAACAGCTAATAAAATCGGATTTATAGGCACAGGAAAGATGGGGGAAGCCCTTATTAAAGGCATACTGCATGCGAAACTGGTCGCACCGGATAAAGTTTATGCAAGCGACGCCGATACAGCTAAATTGAAATCACTTGAGAAGTCCCATAAGATCAACACATGCAGTAATAATTGCGACGTGGTGCAGAATTCAGACATAATTATAATAGCAGTAAAACCCCAGATAGTTCCGAAGGTTCTTGAGGAAATTAAGGGATCAATAAAGAAACATATCGTTATATCGATAGCAGCAGGCGTTCCAATCGAGACCTATGAAAACGCCCTTCCAAAAGGAACAAAAATAGTAAGGGTTATGCCCAATATAGCAGCAACCGTGCTTGAAGCTGCTTCAGCCGTGTGTTCAGGAAGCTCTGTTACTTTAGAGGATGAAGCAGTAGCGATAGGGATCTTTAATTCGATCGGGCGAACTGTTATATTGCCCGAACATCTCCTTGATGCTGTCACAGGGCTGTCAGGAAGCGGTCCTGCATACATTTTCCTGATAATCGAGGCGCTGGCTGATGGGGGTGTATTTGAGGGGCTTGACAGGAAAACCGCAAAGACACTTGCAGCACAAACCGTCCTGGGAGCCGCAAAAATGGTGCTTGAAGACGTGGTGCATACAGGGGAACTGCGGGATATGGTCACCTCACCTGGCGGGACGACTATACGCGGCATCAGGGTGCTTGAAGACCGCGGCGTTCGTATAGCTATGATGGATGCAGTTATCGAAGCCTGCGAGCGGTCCAAGGAACTGGGCAAAAAGAAATGATATGCACCTATTATGAACATAATTTCTAAGATCGAGAGAAAAGCAAAAAGCAGGCATGCAAGGATCGGTCTTGGCATAGGACAAGTTTCAGAAAAACTAATCAGGAGCGCAGAGGATGCGCAAGAGTACGCACAAGTTGTGCTCGTAGGCGATGAAGAACAGATACGTTCAACTGGTACTGAACTTGAGATAATTCATTCATCTGATCCTTCAAAAAAACTGGTTGAATTGCTTGTTGAAGGAGATATAGACGGCGCAGTAAGAGGAAATCTCAGTGCCACAAAAACACTTTCCGCGCTCAAAAGTTCGCTGGGAATGAAGAGATTATACAGGATAGCTTTAATGGAAACAGCAGACGGGACACCTTTTTTCCTGGCACCCGTGGGGATAGATGAGGGAAATTCAGTTGAAGATAAGACCGAACTGGTAAAACGTGGTGTAGAGCACCTGAAGCGCCTTGGTATAGAGGCTAATGTCGGGATACTTTCGGGCGGGAGGTTCGAGGATAAAGGCAGGGATAAGATCGTGGACAGAACCCTTGATGAGGCTGAAATAGTTACTAAAAGATTATTAGATCTTGGGGTTAATGCAAAGAATTATTCTATCCTGATAGAAGATTCGATAAAAGAGGCTAATTTTATCATCGCGCCTGACGGTATATCGGGAAATCTCATCTTCAGGACGCTTGTGTTCCTGGGCGGCGGGCACGGTTACGGCGCTGCGGTTCTGATGGATAAAGTGTTCGTGGACACATCGCGCGTGAAAGAAGATGCAATAAGGGCTATCATGCTTGCAAGCGCGCTTGTGGGATAGAATGCCAGATAAATTACCAGCGCTTGAGAAAGACCCGGCAATGAAGCCTCCGATCGACTGGGGAGTGAAAACAGATTCAAGTAGAATAGATGAATATATCTACACAGAGGATTGAAAAAAATCTGTTTGTACTGTCAAAATCCTTAACTGATCGCCGATGAATTGAAGTCCAGATGTCGCTACGGGAACTATTAAAAGATAAACTGCAGGAAGAAAAACTCTCGCTTCTGCCAAAGGGTTTTGAAGTCATAGGAGATATCGCTATAATAAATCTTCCGCCATCGCTTTATGATGAAAAACATCTTATTGCCCAGGCTCTTGTATCCCACAGCAAGAAGGTAAAAGTCGTCCTCCTGAAAAAGAACAAGCTTGCAGGTGAGAAGCGCATTGCGGAGTTTGAAATACTGCTGGGGGACAGGACGACCACGCTGCACAGAGAGAACGGCTGCGCCTTCAATTTGGATATCGCAAAAACCTACTTTTCCGGGAAGATGTATTTTGAGAGGGACAGGATAGTGCAGAAAGTGAATGATGGCGAGGATGTCCTTGTTTTGTTCTGCGGAGTAGGACCATTCCTGATACCGATCAGGAAAAAAAAGGATGTCAGGATAATAGGACTTGATAATAATGCGGCAGCGTGCAGCCTGTTTAGAAAGAACGCCAGGCTGAATAAAATTGATGCTGAGATCGTGCTTGGTGACGCGAATTCTATGGGCGCTCTTTTTAAGAAAGATTTTGACAGGATAGTAATGCCCACTCCATATGGACAGGATCACTTTTTAAAAATTGCCCGCCTCCTGTTGAAACCCGGTGGCACAGTACATTTCTATACCTTTAAAAAAGATTTCGAAATACCACATTTCCATAGGCTGCTTGAGGACATGGGCTGGCAGATCGAATATTACAGGGATTGCGGCGACGTGGCTCCGCGGGTAAAAAGATATGTCTTTGACCTGAAAGAAGAGTGAGACTTTTTAATTTATTCTGGAAAAGGAATCGCTGTAAAGCTGGTCAACCACAGAGTACACAGAGAGCACAGAGCCGTGCCGCATTTCTCTGTGTCCTCTGTGATCTCTGTGGTTTTTCAAACCAGAAGATCATAAAAAATCCCAGAATAGTAATCGATGCGTCTACGTGTTCATCCGCGGTTTACCTGTGCCAGAGCGCGCTCGGCTCCTCTCCGCCATGCCAGGATTTCCTTGGGCGCATTTTAACAAGGTGTGCAGCCTCGGATGTATCATCGATTATCAGCGCCGCCCCTTTCTCTATCCCCATCTTTTTCAGGTAATCGCTTATCCCCTCGCGCATATATGTCGGGTGTATCGCCTCAAGAGCCATAATATCATCCTGCGCTGTCAGGCGGTGGCATATTATGATATCGCTCTGGGACATCACGTCCGAGTGAAGCGCTGCAGGTCTCTGGGTCGCAAAGACCACAGAAAGACCGGGCTGCCGTCCCTGCCTCAGCCATTCGTTAACAAGAACTCCGGTCGCTGGAGTTTCGCCTTCCCGCGGCAGGAACATATGCGCTTCGTCGATGAACATCCAGACCATCGGTATTCCTTTTTCACCAGAAATATCTCCCATCTCCATCCTTTCGTATATCCGCCTTGCTTTTATGCGTTCCTCATATATCCTTTTACCCAGCATCTTGACAGCGATAGCCCTGACGCTCTGGTTTTCCAGCGAACTCAGGTCAAGTATGACCACATTGCCGCCCTTTAGCATGTCTGAAATACTGAGTTCTTTTTCGTCAAAGATGCCCCATGAACGAGCGGCGCGGAAATAGTTCTGCACCGCGTTCATGATCGTGGTATCAGCATTTTCATTCTTACCTGCTGCGTCCAGAATGTCAGAAAGGGAAAAATTAGCTCTTTTTTCTTTCAGTTCGTCTATGGTCTTGATCAGGATGACTCCTAAAGCGCTTACGGGAGTAACGCCGAACAAAGAGCACCAGTCATACCCTGAAAGTCCTGAGGCTGAAATGGAAAAAGGTTTGACGCTTATATGCTGGTCATCATACTGCTTTACGCTGCCTGCAGGAACGAACACTTCGACATCAAACCCCTTCGGCGCCATACCCCATCTTTCCAGAAGCGCGGCTTCTTTCCTGTTTTCATGGCGCATGGTCCAGAATACGCCCATAGTATCAATAACAAGAGCAGCGATATTCGTTTTTACTTCAGGAGAAAGCGAAGCAAGTTCCTCGATAATTGTGCCCATCGAATAGGATTTGCCATAACCGCGCTTGCCGCAGATAAGAACGACATGCGGTCTGAGAGCATCTATGAAGACATCAGCCCCAAGGGACTTATCCAGCGCCAGGTACCTCCCGATGTTGAGGGTGCCTGTCCTTGAGTCAGTATCCCTTCTTCCGAGCACGTATTGTTTAAGTGTGATGCCGGATCTTTTCAAATCCTGTGCTGTAATGTTTTCCATTAAGGTTACAATAGAATAGCTGAACTTAATTTTTTTGATATTATTGCCTCAACTATCCTCCCTCTCTCCACATCCACCAGCCCCATATCCGTGATCTTCAGCGAAGGAATAACAGGCAGCGCAAGGAACGACATCTGGATGAACGGCGCCTCAAGCATGCACCCCATCTTTTTTATCGCTGCATGCAGCTCTTTTAGTTTTCTATTGACATCGGATACGCCCTGCGTGTTGAGTAAACCGGCAAAGGGGAGAGTAAGTTCCTTCGTTACCCCATTATTCGAAAGCACTATCCCGCCCTGTATCTCTTTGATCTTATTCGCGCACAGCGCCATATCCTCGAAATTCGTACCAGCAACAATTACATTATGCGAATCGTGCGCTATGCTCTGCCCGAAAGCGCCCTCTTTCAAGCCAAAGCCGCGAACAAAACCCCTGCCGATGTTCCCGTTCTTGCCGTGACGCTCAATGACCGCTATGGAAAGGATGTCGTGGTCTATGTCTGGAAGAACGGTTTGTCCATCTGTGTTCAATTCCTCGATGCTTCTCTTGGTGATAAGCTTCCCGGGGACTATTTCTATGACATGAGCCTTAACCATTTTTTTCTCAGATTTTAGCTTCAGGTCATCCGGACTTATTCTTTTATACTTCACGGTTTTGAAGACATATTTTGGATATGCGATCCCTGTTATCTGCGGGTTAACCTCTCCGCGTATTATCACACTCTTTATCCTGAAATCCTCAAGGTCGTCCAGAATTACCAGGTTCGCCCTTCTTCCAATGCTTATCGAGCCCACGAGCTGGTCTATCCTGTAATGGCGCGCCGTATTGATGGTAGCCATTGAGATAGCCTCAACAGGTTCAACTCCAAGGCTGATCGATTTTCTCACAAGCGTATCAATGTGCCCCGTCAGGAGGTCGGCAGCATTCATGTCATCAGTAGCGAAGAAAAAGTTCTCAAACGATATGCCCTCACGCAGCAGTCCAGGAATGAAATCCTCAAAACACTTTGCGGCAGAGCCTTCCCGCAGCATTATTTTCATGCCGAGACGCGCTTTTTCAAGCATCTCGTCGTATGTTACAGATTCGTGGTCAGTGGAAATCCCGGCACTCATGTACCCGAACAACTCCTTACCGCGCATGCCAGGGCAATGACCATCCACTACAAGCTTTCTTTCAAGGGCAGCAGATATCATCTCAAGCTTCCCCGCATCGCCTCGCAGGACAGCAGGGCAGTCCATCACTTCTCCAAGACCAACCACGAATTTAGTATCAAGGAATTCTTTTATATCCTTGATGCCAAGCCTCGCGCCCGATGTCTCTAAAGGACTTGATGGCACGCAGGAAGACACGGTAACAAAAACGTCCACAGGAAGCCCTTTTGCTTCGCGAATGACCAGCCTTATGCCTTTTACTCCAAGGGCGTTGGCTATCTCATGTGGGTCTATCACGATGCCAGTTGTCCCGTGGATCATGGATTGCTTTGCGAAATGAGTGAGTGTAACCATGCTCGATTCGAAGTGCACATGACCGTCGATAAGCCCCGGACATACATGCGCGTTATTTACATCACGGATACGTGTTTTGGAGCCGATTAGTTCATCCACACCTCCCATGCCTGCTATGAACCCAGAGTGAATGGCTATATCGCCTTCTGTGACCTCTTTAGTGTTCACATTAACGATCCTGCAATTTTTCAATACCAGATCAGCTTTTATTTCTCCTTTCCCTGCCGCTATCTTCTCCCTCAATAACATAATACAAGGTTATTCGCCATGAATTAAAAATCTTTGTATCGACAACTCTAATGCAACTGCAAAAAAAAAAGAAAATAAGTACGTGCGATCGCACGCACTCAATTTATTCTATATTCAGGGTTTAAGAAGATAATATTTCAGTATCAGCCCTGCGAACAGTATCGCTACGATGTTCATCACTTTTATCAGTGGATTGATAGCAGGTCCTGCCGTATCCTTTGTCGGGTCGCCAACAGTATCGCCCACCACAGCTGCCGCATGTGTCGGGTTCTTGCTTCCATCTGGCAGTCTCTTACCGCCAAGGTTCCCTGACTCGATATATTTCTTGGCATTATCCCATGCTGCGCCGCCAGTTGTCATCATGATCGCAAGCATGAGCCCTGAGATTATTACGCCGATGAGCAATCCACCCAGCGCAACAGGACCGAAGATAAAGCCAACAATCAGAGGTGAAAGCACTGCAAGAACTCCAGGGATGATCATTTCCTTCTGTGCTGCAATTGTGACTATATCTACACAGCGCCCGTAATCCGGTTTTCCTGTTCCTTCCATGATGCCTTTTATTTCCCTGAACTGCCGCCTTATTTCTGTAACAATGGTAGTTGCAGCACGCCCCACGGCTCCCATCAGGAAGCTCGTGAAAAGGAATGGTATCATGCCTCCGATGAGCAGACCAACGAGCACCATCGGGTCAGAAAGGTTAAGCATCAGTTCTGGTTTACCTCCAACCATAACTACAGGCAAATTGCCTATCAGTTCAGGAGATTTTTCAAGCAGTTTGTTTACCTCACTGCTGTAAGCCGCATAAAGCGCAAGAGCGCCAAGTGCTGCTGATCCTATCGCATATCCTTTCGTGACCGCCTTTGTGGTATTTCCCACAGCATCGAGCGGGTCTGTTATATCCCTGACTTCCTTTGGCAGTTCTGCCATTTCAGCGATGCCGCCTGCATTATCTGTTATTGGACCATAAGCATCGATCGCGATGATAATTCCCGTGACAGAGAGCATGGCTGCTGCTGCTATTGCAATACCATACAATCCAAGTGCGGGGTTGGTCGCACCGCCCATTATTAAATATGAGGAAAGGATGCCTGCACATATTACCATCACAGGCAGCGCAGTGCTCTGCAGACCAACTGCAAGACCGGTAATTACATTTGTCCCCGGACCTGTCACCGAAGCATTGGCTATGTCTTTCACAGGTTTATGGGTTGTTGATGTGTAATATTCTGTGATCAATATCATTGCTGCAGTAACGCCAAGACCAATAAGTGCGCTGAAAAAGAGGCGGATATCGTTCATCATCACATCCGTGATCACATAGAACAATATCAGCGATATTATTCCTGCAACGATCGCGCCATTATACATCGCTCCCATGATATTGCCGGATTTTCCGAGCTTAACAAAGAAGATCCCGACGATGGATGCTATGATGGCTGCCGCGCCAAGTATCAGGGGATATATGACAGCATTTGGAAATTCATTCATTACAGTAACACCGATGAGCATAGCACCTAGCGCAGTGACAGCATAGGTCTCAAAAAGATCTGCCGCCATACCTGCACAGTCGCCCACATTGTCTCCCACGTTGTCAGCTATCACACCGGGATTCCGCGGGTCGTCTTCAGGAATTCCTGCTTCCACTTTTCCAACAAGGTCTGTACCCACATCTGCCGCTTTTGTAAATATGCCCCCGCCGATCCTTGCGAAAAGGCTGATAAGCGAAGCGCCAAATCCGAACCCAACCACTTTATCGACATCCTGGACATCCCCGCCAAATGCGATAAATAATCCACTTACACCCAGGAGAGCAAGACTTGCAACTGATATCCCGGTGACAGCGCCGCCTTTGAACGCCACATCAAGCGCCTTCGCCATGCCTTCCCTGGCTGCATTGGCGCAGCGCACATTGCTTCGCACCGAGATGTTCATGCCAAGATATCCGGCTGCGGCTGACATTACGGCGCCGAGAATGAATCCTGCGGCTGTTTCCCATCCGATAGCCCGCCATATCAATATGGCAAGTACGACCGCGATCACTGCCACGGTCTTATACTGCCTGTTAAGGTATGCCATTGCGCCTTCCTGTATGGCAGAGGCGATGGCTTTCATTTTCTCTGTACCTGCATCAAGTTTCATTATATACGAAACAAGATACACTGCGAAAACAAGTCCGATTATGCCCGCAAGCGGGGCTGAGTACAATAACTGTTCCATAATTTCCTCCATGTGATTGTGCCGCTTTGTTGGTGGTAAGTATATATATTATTTACCTTTGAAATTGATGTTAATTCGGGAGTAATTTTTCAGAAGATCACGAGAGAACTCTTGAAGAAAACGTGAAAACCATAAGATACATGCCGATCTGGAAGTGGCTTCTCATCCCAGCCGGAGACAAAACATGAGGCGCTTTGCGTTTGATGTGGTCGTAAGCCAACGGTCAGCAGAAACCAGGGATACCACCATCGCGGATATTTCGGTTGAGGATCGAGGAGGAACTGGGGAAGGCAGGACGGTTTGTGGGGATTTGAGTTAAGGATTTCAGTAAGTCACAGACCTATTTGACTGCTATGGAATTTGAAGAAACGGAACCGCAGATAAACGCAGATGAACGCAGATTTGCTGCATTGTATCTGCATTATTCTCGCTCTGAATCGCATGGCAAAGCCATAATTGAAAGTGCTCTCCAGAGACGCAACCCATGGCGCATTTCTCCACGGTTTCAAATTATAAAGTCGTTTCATAGTTAAATATTGGCGCCAGGAATTTAATATTTAATATGTGATAAATATGTGGCGCATTGCTCTTCAAAGAACGCAAAACCCGTTTGTCTTTTGAAAATATATTTGTGCGCCGCAGTTGGATTTTCTTATATCCGCGTTCATCATGCCGAAACCTAGCGGTTCTCGACTCCCAAACAACACGTATGCCCTGCGGGGCATACGTGGACACGCCCTCCAGAGGCGTGACTCTGGGCGCCTTTATCTGCGGTTTCAAAATCCTAAATCTGGTTGATGTTGCTGAAGCATCGGCGCCAATAATTTAATATTAAAAAAGTGATATATATGTGGCGCTTTACACCGCAAAGGGCGCAAAGAACGCAAAGCTAAGGCACATTTTGATAACATATTAATGCGCCGATGAGCAGCTTCATGTTACCCTCGACTGTGGTCGTAAGCCACAGGTCAGCAGAAACCGAGGATACCACCATCGCTGATATTTCAGTTGCTCTTGGCGCCGGGATGATTAAGACTGGAGAACCTGCGAGGAGTGAGAGGAATGCGAAGTATAACCAGTTGCTGAGGATCGAGGAGGAACTGGGGAAGGCGGGGAGGTTTGGGGGGATTTGAGTTAGGGATTTCAGTCACCGACCCCCAAATAGAATTCTGAGGGCATCAATGCGCAGGTGCATGAGGGTTTCTAAGGCATTTTGTTATTCTGGTATGTATAAGCAAGACGGGGGCACGGAACTGGTATGATGGAAGTCCCTATTTAGTCCTATGAGTTATTATATGTCGTAGAGTCAGTGCAAAGGTTTTTGCGAAGCAAAAAATCCCGAAGATTAAAATTATGGTTTTTAAAAGTATAGGAAAGTTTAAACGCATATCCCGATCTTCATACTGATTTTTATCCCGAAATATTTGATATTCTTGATATCTCTGGCATGTTATGTATAAGTCAATTAGTCATTTTTAAAGACCATACATCTTTAATAAATCCATAATAGTAGAGGTCGCCCATTCAACAAAAGGCATTACTGTACTAATAATCTCAACTATTGTTTCAACCATTATTATTAGACACAAGAGGACTACAGGGATAATGATGATTAAACCCATGACTGTGGCTGCAGCAATCAGAAGAAAACCTAGAATAACTATAATACCCCTCAAGAACTCAATTACCATTCCTAGTTTGGTGTCATGCTCTGGTATCCATCGCTCATTCTCCATGTGCCCTGGTATTGTATATCTGACTCCTCCAAAGAGCAGATAATTTAAATCAACGATCCATCGCTCATTCTCCGTGTGCCCAGGTATTGTACGCTTCCAATTACTCCACCCCTCCCTCCAAAACACAAGTCCCGATCTTATTTTAAAGATGGTGTTTTGAAATGGTGTTCTGTAGTGTGGTTGTTTTCTAGTAAGCAAATATATCACGGATACCCACCAGACGAAAGGTAGAGCTACAATTAATCCCAAAATACCCGCATCAACCAGTTTCATACCGACCATTAGGCTATACCAGAACGTAATGATAATCAATCCGCTTTTTAAAAGAATCATACTTATAAACAGTTGTGTATCAGACGGTACGCCCTGTATTAATTCTGCGAGTAGTTTGGCTAAAAACAGAGGTATAATTGAAATGGAAGCTATAGTCAAGTTCTTAAATAATCGTAAATTGGTATTTTGACAAAATCCTCCTTAAAAGCAGAGATAAGTTGCTCTTTCAAATCCTCTTTAGTGTTCCAATTTCTTATCGCCAGCCACCTTTTTGTTT
>Ga0180732_1002037_pt1 | contig 11357 bp, 14 predicted proteins | sample KR11_01MetaG_FD_148674 | JGI IMG/M metagenome (GOLD analysis project Ga0180732, IMG submission 148674) | Groundwater microbial communities from the Olkiluoto Island deep subsurface site, Finland - KR11_0.1 MetaG | ecosystem: Environmental > Aquatic > Deep subsurface > Groundwater | place...
GATAATGATGACTACAATAATCAACTCTAATAGCGTAAAGCCTCTCTTCATTGTCGCCTCCTAAAATGCAATTTCCTTAATATATCTTGACAATTTATAACGCTTATTTTTAATCAGACAGCTATGTTTATGATTGTGTTACTACCCCTGTAGCAATAAACATGGTATATGTGTACTTTGTCGAACCTTTTTTAGTTGCAACAATAGTAGTAAGTGTATTCGTGTAAGTGAAATTCGGGCTGGCTGGAACTACCATGGTCATATCTTTAACACCATCGTTATCCATGTCAATTGATAGCGTGGCACCATTTGTAACCCAGCCTACAGGCGCATAAGCAGCATTTACAGTATAATAAGCTTGCTCTAACTCCCTTATTGTAGTCATAGTCCCTACGGCCTCGGCCTTCCTTGCTTTTTCAATAGCATCGAAATAACGTGGTAAACCTATAGAAGCAAGGATACCGATAATGATGACTACAATAATCAACTCTAATAGCGTAAAGCCTCTCTTCATTGTCGCCTCCTAAAATGCAATTTCCTTAATATATCTTGACAATTTATAACGCTTATTTTTAATCAGACAGCTATCTTTCTTATATTTTAGCAAGAATAGCCTTGGTTTATAAAATCGGCACCTCCTTTTTTACAGTACTATGAGATTTTAATATAGCACATCAAGAAATCTTGTCAATAATTTTTTAGCCACTTACTCTTATATCAGCCTCCGCCAATTTGGGCGATCTGGAATATGGGCAAAAACATACCCACTACCATCACACCAATAACCATCCCCATAAATATCAGCATAATCGGCTCAAACATAGAAGCAAACCGCACCAAGAATGTCTCGGTATATTCTTCATAGAACGTATTTATGCGCTTAAACATCTGGGGTAATTCGCCAATTTCTTCTCCAATCGCTATCATTTGTACGACCATGGGTTCAAAAAATCCGCTCTTATCTAAACTCTTATTTAAAGGCTTGCCTTCACGCACTTCTTCTTTGATTTTTCGGACAATATCTGCCATAACGGAATTGCTTACGCTGTGTTCGGTTATTTCCAGCGAATATAAAAGGGGAACGCCGCTCTCAATTAATGTAGACATCTCTGAAGAAAACCTCTCGACGACCAAAGAACGAAAGAATTCACCGAACAAAGGTAATTTAAATTGTAACTGCTCAAATCTTCTTCTGCCTGTTTTTGTCTTAATATATCTTCTAAATATAAAAAATAGCACAATAATTATGCCTATTATACCAAAGATACCTTTTCTAATCAAATAGCTTACTTCGATAATCATCCGTGTCAAAAGAGGCAGCTCTACCTTGAATCCTTTAAATAACTCAGCAAAAGTAGGAATGATCTTTACGGTTAAAAAGAGAAGAGCGCCTAGGCCGACCATCATTAGTATAGCAGGATATATAATGGCGGATATAATCTTTCTTTTAAATACTGCTCTCCTTTCCAGGTAACTGGCCAAGCGGCTTAAAATCACCGCTAAATTTCCACTTGCCTCGCCACTCTCTATTAAATTAGTCCACAATTCTGAAAATATCTTTGGATATTTAGACATAGCTTCATGGAAGCTTAAGCCCGCCTCCATGTTCTTCTGCAATTCTTTCAACACATTATAAAATTTACGGCTGTATACCTGCTTGGAGATTATATCCAAACTTTTTAAAATAGTGACTCCTGCACCTAATAAAGTAGCTAATTGCCGGGAGAAAATTACTAAATCATCGCCAGTAATGCCATAACGCCGATATCTTCGTTGTCTATCTGGTGCCTGAAGCATAACGGCGACAGCCCCTTCTTTAAGTTCAGGAACAATATTTATTACCACCAAATTTCTTAACTGAAGCCGGCCGGTTAATTCATCCGCAGATGTAGCTTCTTCTGTGCCAGTAACCTTTGTGCCTTTATTATTTCTGACTGTATAAGCAAATTTCGGCATTACTCTACTCCTATGGTGATCGAAAGCGCTTCTTCTAAGGAGGTGGTCCCGTCTTCAGCTTTTTTCAATCCCGATTCGTAAAGCGTATTCATACCGGTTTCTTTAGCAGCATCTCTTATCTTTTGAAATGAAGCTCCCTGGCTAATCAAATCGCGTATCCGTTCATTTATTACCATAACCTCGGAAATGCAAATCCTTCCCCGATAACCAAGCTGGCCGCATTTAGCGCAGCCTTTCGGCCTGTAGATTAAATCCGCTTTAATTTTGACCGCCCCTGTTTGTTCAGCAGTAGGTTCGTATGCCTCTTTACAATCAGGGCATAATTTCCGAAGCAGGCGCTGTGCGACAACTAATACTAATGAAGGCGCAACCATATAAGGCTCAATGCCGATATCAATAAGTCGGCTTATTGCCGAAGGCGCATCATTGGTATGCAATGTGCTAAACACTAAATGGCCGGTTAAAGCCGCACGAATACAAATCTGCGCAGTCTCTAAATCTCTTATCTCCCCTACTAACATTATATCCGGGTCTTGTCTTAGGAAACTACGCAGGGCATTAGCAAAAGTAAGCCCTATATCCGGTTTTACCTGAACTTGATTAACGCTGTCTAATTTATATTCAACGGGATCTTCAACTGTAATGATATTTTTTGTGGGACTCTTTATCTCGTTTAATATGGCATATAATGTGGTTGTCTTTCCGCTACCCGTGGGCCCTGTTAATAGCACCTGGCCATAAGGCATATTTATAGCGTGGCGAATCTTTTCAAGTTGTTTAGCATCAAAACCCAGCTGGTCCAGATCTAAAACTACAACGCTTCTATCAAGTATTCTCATGACTATCTTCTCGCCATATATTGTAGGGACTGTAGATACTCTTATGTCTATAGGCCGGTCTTCTAACTTTACCAAGAACGCTCCGTCCTGCGGAAGACGCTTTTCAGCAATGTCTAATTTGCTCAATATCTTTATACGGGAAATAATCGGCAGATGCAATTGTTTGGCAGGCGGCGGTATTTCGTATAATCTGCCATCAATACGATATCTTAATGATATCCTATCTTTAAACGGCTCAATGTGAATATCTGAAGCGCGTTCATCAATAGCCTGGCGAATAATCAAATCAACCAGTTTAACCACCGGTGCCTCTTCAGCCCGGGCAATAAGCTTATCAAGACTCAATTCCTGGTCACCAACTTCTACCTCCTCAAAACCAGAGATGCCAGGGAGATTTACGTAAGAAGCCTCAACTGCTTCTTCGAACATTTTAGATTTGCCATAGAAATCTTCAATTGCCTTGGTAACGTCAGACTTTGCGGCGATTACCGGATTTATTTCGCAACCCGTCAGTTTTCTTAAATTGTCAACGAGGATAAGGTCTAACGGATCAGACATTGCCACTGTCAGCGATCTTAAAGTGCGCGATAAAGGAAGTACTGTATTTCTCAGTGCAAAATCTTTAGGAATGAGCTGCTCTAAGTTCTGGTCTGCTGCGGGTTTTAACTCAGTACCCAGGTTAAAATAGGGAATATTCAGCTGCTTACCTAAAATAGCTACTGCCTGGTCTTCTTTAAGTATGCCTAATTTAACCAGTATCTCGCCTAAACGGCCGCCCTCCTGCCTCTGAATATTGATCGCTTTTTCTAATTGGGCTTGAGTAATAATGCCTTCTTTGAGGAGCAATTCGCCTAATCTGAGATATTTTTCTCTAGGAGGCATATGTTTTACTTGATTTTCTCAAAGCCATTAAGGCTTGCATCTATGGCTAACTGGCGGTCAGGCGGCAAAATTGTAATCTGCTCTTTTGTCAGAAGGCCAGTTTTTTTTGCCTGAGCAAGCTCTACATTTGTATCTTTTATGATATGGGGCGTAATAAAAACGAGTAATTCGCGTTCTTTGTCTTTTGTCTTATTTCTGTGCCTGAATAAAGCACCTATAATGGGTATATCTCCTAAAATAGGCACTTTTTTGACCACCTGGGTAAATTCATTGCGGATCAGGCCTCCTATAATTATAGTTTGGTTGTCTTTTACTCTGACGCATGTTTTTGTGCTGCGTACTTCCGGGTCTCTAAATACGTAGCTCTGGTCTGCACTGGTTAAAGTATTACCCGCTGCCGCTTCACTAACCTGAGGGTAAATAAACATGGTAATTTCACCGGTATCCATATTAATCTGAGGGGTAATTCTTAACGATACACCTGTTTCCGACCGTTCGGGTTCGGCTCCGGCAATAGTACCCGCCACTGCGTCATTGGTCTTCACGCCCACTGATTCCTGGGTAGTAATCTTTATCTCTGCAGTCTCGTTATTTAAAGTAAGGAGCCGCGGCCGGGCTAAAAATTTCGTATCTGTGCGAGTGCGTAAAAAATCTAAAATTTCAGCGTAAGTACGACCAAAAACTATTGCACCTGCTGTGCTAGGTACAGTTAAGCCTCTATAAGTTAAATCACCTAGAAAAGCTTTTACGTGCGGGTTCCCAGGCACAATGAGAGTGAAAGGGTTATTGCTGAACTCGAACCCCATTTTGTCTACTGTGTTTTTACTCACATCTAACATCTCTACCTCAAGCATTACCTGAGGCGCACGCACATCCAGGGATGCGATTAATTTTTCAATAACAGCCATGCGGTTAGGTATATCTGTAACGATAAGGCTATTTGTGCGATAATCTTCGGTTACGGAACCATTCGCTGAAAGGTTCTTCTTTACTGCACTGGTAATTCCTACATCTTGTTCGGATGTCCATTTACCACTTTCTCCGCTACCACTTGACCCTTCAGAGCCACTGGTTTTTCCGGCAGAACTAATCTGATTAGACATCTCTTCTTTTAGGGAAGAAGATGAGACAGTAGCATGCTTAAGATAAAATACCTTGGTAATGGTTTCGATTTCAGGTTTTCCCCAGTCTTTGATAATAAAAATTTTTGCCTGCTCGTCTAATTCGTAAGTAAGATTATTCGCCTTAAATAATTTATCCATCGCTTCTTTTATGGGAACTTTGTCTAAATACAGGGTTATCATTCTGTCCTGCACTGCCTCCGAAGCAATAAAGTTCAGGCCTGCCTGGATGGAAAGTATTTTCACTACATCTTTCAGGTTGGCATCCTGAAAATCCATAGATATGGCTATCTTAGAGTCACCAAAAGATGAAGGGCCTTGCGCAGGTAATTTTAGGGGCAATAAGCAAAGGATGAGAAAAAATATAAATACTTTAAAATTCTTATTCATATTTACCTCCTTATGGATTCTTTTTACCAAGGTCCTGTGAACTAGCCGGTGAAGATACCGATAAAGTATGCTTTCGGTTCCCAAAAAATACAGTTACACCGTTCTTATTGATATCTGTAATCCGCACTCCTTCAATAGTATCTCCCACTCTCATAACCTTATTATTAATAATTGCCTGTGGAAAACCGCCTCCCCAAACTATTCCTTGTATTTGCACGGGCGGTAATGACTCTGTTCCAATTTGCGCCGCTGGCTCTTCTTCTATTTCTATCTCCTCTTCTTGAAAAGGATCTTTTAACCCTTCGGATTTATATTCTATTTTATTGGCTCCCTGGGAGTCCTCCGGAACCGTTGCTTCTGCTGCATTAACCGCTTCTTTAGGAAAAATAACCAAACTCATAAAAATTATAAATATGACAGCTATTGCCCTATGCTTCGGTTTTGTCATTGCTAACCCTTAAACTCGATTATGCTTAATGTTATATTGACAATGAGCTTGCTTGTCTGCCCGGGCGCCTGGTCCGCTGCCTCTTCCTGCAACCTTATGCTTATGGCATCGACGAAATAGACGTCGGAACTATTTTCTATCGAACTTATAAATTTTCCTATAGCGTGGTAGTTGTCGGCCCCGATAACTAAAGTAAACGGGTATTTGACATACAGAGGCTGTCTTTCTTCCCTTTCCGGTCTAATCGAAATCAATCTGACATTAGAATCTCTCACAATATCGCTAACCGCATCCATAACCAAGAACGCGTCTTTTTTGCTGAAAATATTTTTATATAATTTGATTGCCTTCTCTGACCGGCTAATCTCATTTAATGCCTCATTCTTTTTTTGTTCCGCATCTTTATTGACATGCAGCGATTCAATCTTTTTGATTTGGATTCTATAAATAATTAAAGTAGCGATTAGGGTAAATAGGATTATCCCGATACTTAAAACCCTTTTTCTGCCCTTGAGAAACAAATTCATTAATTTTTCCCCGAGATATCCCATTTTCATTCTGTTATTTTGCCTTTCTTATAATCTTGGCAAGAGATTATAAAATTAGTTATACTTATCTTTTCGATCTCTTTATGCCCTGTAGAAACAACAGACATCTCTTTAAAATATTTAGTAAGCGCTGGGTTTACTTTTAAACGCGAAAGAAATGCATTGACCAACTCTAACTCTTTATTGCTGTTACCTAAATAAGCAGTGCCTTCTAAGATAAGTTCAGTTTCTTTCTCTCCTTCTTTAAAAGAGAAACTTACTAACCGGATGCCTTTTGGTACAATGCGCGGTATAGCGTCAAGCACCGGCGTCAGGTATAATCGCTTCTTTATAATGTTATCCATAGCCTCTGCTTTTATCTTGTAATTGGAGTTTATATCGAGAAGTTCCTTGAAACTTAGTTCTCCTGATATAGTAGAAGTTGCTGTCCGTATATTTATTATATTATTCAGTTCTTTCTCTAAAGGCAATGTCCGATATATACCGGACAGAAAAATTACAATATATGTCAAAAGACATACTCCAGCTACTATAATATCCGATTTGAAACGCATAACCCAAGATAACGGCCTCAATGCCTCTTGGCCTATCTTTCTTGTAACTCTTTCTTTGGCCAATAATAGATCTATCTTTACCTCTATATTAATCTTGGATAAAGAGCTACTGTAGCCTTTAACGAAAGCTAACGAAAAAGGAATGGGCCTATCTATATACTTGTTAATATCAATAAAGTGAATACCTAAACCTAAATCCTTGATAAATGCATCTAAATCAGCCCGATAGTTTGGGTTCGTAATAAAAAATACTTTACTAATATTCTTGCCGGGAAATTTACGGTCGTAATAATCTAAAGATATCTGGATTTCTCTTTTTAATTTCTCTGAGATTATACTGGATTGCGCTTCCTCGTCCTTGGCAATTTCTTCATACCCGCCCGTTAAAATTATATCGCGGCTAAATAAGGGGAATCCATTGTCCAAAACAACAAAATTGGCCTCATCATCTTTTGTGATGTCAATATTAACCACCGCTATAATGCCTTTTTCTTTGATAACGGCTAATTTAAGTAATCTTAAAATGCTAAAAGCAGAGTATTCTATTGATTTTATTTTAATGCCTAATTGACTAAGAATATTAAGATAGTTATCCAGTGCTTCTTTCTTAATTCCTACAAATAAAACGCGCGTTTTCTGGATGGTTTTATCTAATTTGTACTGAAAATCTGAAATTAAATCCTCAATTTTAAAGGGGATGTATTTTTTGACTTCAAAATTTACAGCGGTATCTAATTCTTGGCGTGGCAGAATAGGCATTTCAAAGGTACGGACAATTAAATCCTTACCTGAAATACTAACGATAGCCTCATTGGCCTCAATATTGTTTTTCATTAACTCATCTTTAAGCAAAGTAATCAGTTTTACAGAAGCAGGCACTTTTTCTTCCAATAATTCGCCTGTTGAAACCGTTGACTGCGAGACCTGGATATGATTTATGAGCTTGCTGCCTTTAGTTTCAATAATAGTGATTAATTGCGGACCAAAATATACGCCTAATGTATTCATTGGCTTTCTCCCGAGGTTCTAGATTGGCGTTTTCTGCTTTTTAGCCAGGACTCAATATCGCGGCGGTCAAACCTCCAGACACCCCCTACTTTAATTCCTGAAATCTTTCTTTGGTGTAACCAATTATAAATAGTCTGTTTTCTTAGTTTTAGATAATCAGCTAATTCATCAATATCAATCAGTCTGGCCATATTTACTTGCTCTGTTCAACCTTAAACCTTATCAAAACTAACATATTTTACTTATTTCATTATAAACAACATGGAATTTAATTAAAACATAAAATACTTATTTTGTCAAGTGTTTTTTTATATAGACTTACTCATACTTACTTAGTGGTAAATTTTAATCTTAAATTAAGACATACAGGATTATAACCTATTTACCTAAATTATAATAAATTTACCCCGTTAGAGACTATAGGTAGATAAGAGAAAGATACGGTGTCTCTAACGGGGCTTACTTAGATTATAATAGATTTTAAGGGGTAGGATTAAGGTGCGGTGTAGGTATAATAGGTCCTGGCATTGACACAAGTAATACCTTGCGAAGGATAACATCCACCAGGCCACTCAGATGTGCCAGATGTATTACGAGCAGCAACTCTAATTTGAACGTATTGAATTGAACTGGGAAGATCTGATTCAATCACTGGAGCCGAATCAGATGCACATTGACTTACGCTATTATTTTGGCAAAGGTAATGATAATAATTATTTGCAGGTAAAGCCGGGAGCTGCCAGTTATTATCGTTTCCCAATCTTAACTTCTCCAAAGCATAATTTATACCTGCCATTGATGCATAATAAGCCTGTATGCGGCTTGTTTGATGGTGGGTAAGCCGGGCGTGGCTTAAGATAAAGCTCAACATAACAGTAACGAGGCTTACTACTACTAAAAGCATACCTAAAACGATAAGTAATACTACTCCTTTTTTCTCAAATCTAATCTTAAACATTATTTTTTTAGACTTATTTTATAATCCTCGCCCATTTGCTGCAGGATTATATGGCCTTCGCGGGAAAGCCAACCTAAACTCATCAATGTGATATCTCGCGGCCTATCAATACCTCTAACAAGAACAGACAGCATTACTTCTCCGTGTTCATCGAGAAAATGCCATATGTCACCGGCCACTATGCCTATCTCGGTAATCATTTTTCTACCTCCTCAAATGAGCCCCGCCGTAGGCGGGGCGAATTTGACCCCGCCGTCCCGCATTTTGCGGGACAAGAGGCGGGGTAAGTTCGACCATCAAACTTACGTTCACTTCGTTCCGTAAGTTTGGGTCTCAATTATTTTAAATCAACTAGGACTTATGTCAACTAGTTTTTTATTGTAACTGCCGCATCTGGGGCAGACCGAAATCATGTCTTCTTTAGTATTAATATAGGTATAAGTGCATACAGAGCAAAACCAGATAAATTTATCTTCCAAGGTTAAATCCTTATCCTTTTGTTTTTTATTAACTAACCAAATGATTAATATTGCATTTAAGAAAATAAGTATGTATAGGGATATGGCCAAAGAAAAATCTATACTAATCATTTTTAATGAGCCCCAAACTTACGGAACGACAGTGAACGTAAGTTTACTGGGCGAGATTCTTCACTTTGTTCAGAATCGTCCATCGAGTCCTGAGCAAAGCGAAGGACGAATTAATCCCCCCTGCTTTCTTGCGAAAGCAAGAAGGGGGGATAAGTTCGGACTTATAAGTTACGTCGCTTAGCCGATTAATAGCACGCTCCGTAACTTATGTCCTCACTTAATCATTTACTGTAGACAGGTCTATCTTTACTGTTTGCCATTTGTTGGGAACGAATCCTCTCTGTTGCATAAAAAGATAGCGGCTGATATAGCGCATACTTAAGAGATCGGCTTCTAAATTACCTGAGGAAACTTTTCTTTTAACCAATATAGAATTTCTTTTATCACCTGAAATCACCGCAAACGCAAGTTCAATATGTACGGTTTGCCTATCTTTAAAATATAGAGCGAAATAATAAGGGAGTCTTGGATAAAACATAATTGCTGATTCTCTTCTTCCTGACATAAGTAATATCGGCATTGATTCTCGCGTAAAGGCTATTTTTTCCTGATTAAATGTTAAGGAAACGGGCGGTTTTAAATAATCCCTGGAAGCTAAAAGATTTTCTCGATTTATTTTATCTAATACTGATATCTCGGACTTACCAAGAAGCCTTCCTGTTTTATATCCTGTATCAAACTTTCGGTTATTCATTAGATCGGGGCTGCGAAAAATAGCTCCCCAAAAACAAACACGAGCAAAATTTACCTCAGGAATCTTAGGCCCAAAGGAAAAACTGAGCATGCTGAATAAAGTTATATGCCCTAAAACTGAAATAAATATAGTCTGTCTTAAAATAGAGTTGGTCATCCCTGATTTGTAGCGATATTTATTTGGGTTATACCTAAATCCCGGCACATATCCCAAACCTCAACTATTCTGCCTAAAGATGCGCGTCTATCCGCTTTAATCAGAATCGATCCTTTCACTTTTGCCGTTTGCTTAAGTAACATTTTTAATTCCTGTATGGTTATGACTTTACTGTTTATATAAATTACGTTCTCGCTAGATATAACTACTTCAACGTTTTCATATTTAACCACTTCGCTGGTTACCGCCTTGGGTAGATTCACCTTTATACCTGGCTGCATAATAAAACTGGATGTGAGCATAAAAAATATCAATAACTGAAATACCATATCTATCAAAGGTGCGATATCTATCTGCCTAAGGCCGTGCTCCAACTCCATATGCCGCCTAAAGTGCATAGTTGCCTCCCTCCTTATTCAGTAAGAAAATTAACTAACTCTGTAGATGCTTTTTCCATTTCTAAAACAAAATTATTTATACGGCTAACCAAATAATTATAGATAATAAAGGTTGGTATGGCGACGATTAAGCCCGCTACTGTAGTAAGTAACGCCTCCCAAATGCCGCCTGCCAAATCGCCCGGCGAGACAGGATGAAAAGATGTGGCTTTGGCCTGAATAGTCTGAAAACACCTGACCATACCCGTAACCGTTCCCAGGAGGCCTAAGAGAGGAGAAATATGCGCTATAGTGGCGAGCATAGAAAGGTTTTTCTCTAATCTCGGTATCTCATATAAAGAGGCATCTTCGATTGCCTCTTTAATCTGGGGGCGCGGTCGGTCATATTTTAGAATCCCCGCCTTTAATATATGCGAAATAGGACTCTTTGTTTTTTCGCAAATTTCTAATGCCTCTTTTACCTGATGGTGTTTCATTTTATCTAAAACGCTGCCTAAAAACTGCTGCATATCTATGCTTATCTTATTGACATGCCAAAATTTCTCCAAGATTATTGCCATGGCAAAAATAGAACATAAAAGTATTGGCCACATTACCGGTCCCCCTGCTAAAAACATCTGCCATAAACTCATCTTGTATAGTTCCATCTTTATAACCTCCTTTTCAACAACAGGTTATAGGTAATAGGTCATAGGTTGTAGGTTACCTATCGCCTACTACCTAACACCTATAACCTTTACTATTATTTTACATGCATTCTTATCCAGTCTATCCGCTCTTTTGCATATTTTGCTTCTTGGACATTCATAGAGTTA
>Ga0180732_1002038_pt1 | contig 11355 bp, 23 predicted proteins | sample KR11_01MetaG_FD_148674 | JGI IMG/M metagenome (GOLD analysis project Ga0180732, IMG submission 148674) | Groundwater microbial communities from the Olkiluoto Island deep subsurface site, Finland - KR11_0.1 MetaG | ecosystem: Environmental > Aquatic > Deep subsurface > Groundwater | place...
GGTACTCCATTTCCACTATACGATTTTTCAAGATGTGTTCATAAAGTGAAGCTACAAATATGAAAAAAATACAAGTTGATAAATGTTTTCATTGTCCATTGATGAAACGTAGAGAAGGATGGGGAAACTTTTGTGAACATACAAGAATGAATCATAAAGAAATAAAATTAATTAATATAATTCCTGATTGGTGTCCACTTTTAGAAGACATATGATTCTAAGTACTACGAAGTTAAACAAAACCTCAGATTGAAATCGAAGGCATGACGCTATCAATAAATACATAAAGAGAAATAATATAAATGAATAAGAATAAAAGAGGTTAAAATGGATTTTAAAGAATTTTTAATAAATATAGGTTAATAAACAATTAACTTTATATAGAAGTATAGTCATATAGTAATACTAACATTATGAAATCAAAAGAAGTATTAAATTTATTGAGAATTTCAAGGCAAACACTTACACGTTATGTCAAAAACGGAACAATAAGGACTGAAATCCAACCTAATAAATATTACAATTACAATGATGAAGATGTTTATAAGATTTTGAATAAAGACATCAAACGCAAGATTGTAATTTATGCAAGGGTTTCAACACCAAAACAAAAAAAAGACCTTGAAAATCAAATAGACTTCTTAAAATCGTGGTGTTTTAGTAATGGGAATCAATTAAATGCTATTTATTCAGATGTAGCATCTGGAATTTCATTTGATAAAAGAAAAGACTTCTTTGTAATGTTGGATGAAATCATCAATCATAAAGTTGAAAAAGTAATTATTGCATATAAAGACAGATTAAGTCGTGTTGGATTTGAATTATTTTCACACTTATTTAAACAATATGGAACGGAAATTGTAATTGTTTCAGAAATTGGAAATACTAAACTCGACAGTGAAGAAATATTTGAAGAAATGGTGTCTTTGCTTCATTGTTACTCAATGAAACTTTATTCCAAGCGTAAAAATAATAAACACATTGAGGTTTCAACAGATGAACTTAGTTAGAACAGAGAGAATTTGGCAAAGTGGAACACCACAACTTAGTCATTTATGTCATCTTTCTAAAAATCTGTATAATGAAGCCAATTATGTCACAAGAGAAGCATATTTTAATAATGATAAACCTGTAAGATATAGCGAACTGAATGCTTGGTTTGTATTACATTCTGAAAATTACAAAACCTTGAATGCCCAATCTGCACAACAAACTTTAAGACTTTTAGAAAAAGATTGGAAATCTTTTGAAGCAAATAGTGCGGAATATAAAATTCACCCCTTAAAATTCAAAGGTAAGCCAAAACCACCTCATTATAAACCAAAAGATGGTGAAGCAATTCTTATATTCACGAATCAACAAGCACATATTAGAAATCATATACTTACACTCACAAAGAAATTACCATTAGAGATTAGAACGGAACTTTTGGGGCAGATAAATCAAGTTAGATTTATACCAAAAGGCACAGGTTATATTTGTGAAATAGTCTATGACAAAACAATAAAAAGAATGACAGAGAGACAAATAATTTGTCAAAGGTGGTATTCAAAAATAAAAAAACCAAATAATAATTATTTAGGAATTGATTATGGTGTTTCAAACATTGGAACTATTGGAGATAACATTGGACATACCCCAATTGTAATCAAGGACAATGGAATAGGCATCAAATCAATAAATCAATTCTACAACAAAAAGAAGGCAGAACTTCAAAGCATCTACGACAAGCAAGGCGTTAAGTATGGTAATAAAATGGACTTTCTTAATGAAAAACGCTATCATAAAATGGAAGATGCGATGCATAAAATTTCAAGATTCGTAATAAATGAATGTATTAGAAATGACATAGAGACCATTATCATTGGACATAATGATGGTTGGAAACAAAATGTTAATCTTGGAAAAGTAACAAATCAGAAATTTGTTTCAATTCCATACAATAGATTAACAGAAAAAATTCAATACAAGGCTCAAGAAGAAGGAATAGAAGTAATAATTCAAAATGAAAGTCATACTTCAAAATGTTCTTTCATTGACTCTGAACCGGTTTGTCATCATGATAACTACCTTGGAAAACGCATCACAAGAAGTTTTTTTAAAACTGCTAAAGGAATAATCATTCATGCTGATGTAAATGGTTATTTAAACATTATAAGAAAAGCGAAACCAGATGCTTTTAAAGCGGATGGCGTAGAAGGGTGTGTGCTACATCCAATTAGGTACAACCCCCTGATTTCAGGGAGTAATAACTAATGAATATCAAAATGAACACTGTTAACAGTTTTCATAGCATAGCGAAATTCAATTGGGGACTAGTTGCCTCCAATACATATCATCAACATGGCAAAGAGTATATATACATACTGATCGGAGAAAGAGAATGTACTGGTCAATTTGAGAAAAAAGAATTTGAAGTTGAGTATATGAACACAATACTAAACGAATGGTTTGAATCATTCGTTTAGTGAAGGCATGATGATAATGCATGATAAAATGAATGAAATATTATTTAGAGGACAAACAATAAATGGTGATTGGGTAGTTGGTAATCTATCTATAATAAAAACAAATACAATGAAAAGAATACAACGTGGAAGCTACATTTCAAATGAATTTGGAGCACCTTTTGCATATCAAGTAAAACCAGAATCTGTAGGACAATATATTGGATTCAAGGATAAGAACGGCAATAAAATATTTAAGGGGATGCTTTTGAAATACACAAGTCAAATCAAAGTCAATATCAGAACTGGAGAAGAAATCAAAGATCCGTCATGGCAAATATTCCGTATTGGATATGAACCTCCCGCATATAATATGATTACAATTAAGCAGTTCAATGCCGTTTCTGTGAATTGCCGTGTACCCACGACTTAAATATTTATATGTTGCCCAACAGTGAAATTATTACAGAAGATGTAATGGAACAGTCTAAGAGTGTTTGAAGATGCCCTCACAATAACCGACCTCGGATTGAAATCCGAGGCATGACTTAACATTTAGAAAAGGATGCGTAAATGAACATGAATAAAAAGGATAAGGTGATTTAAATGAGTTGTTCCCACAAGAGCAATGAAACCTGCCAAATCTGTGGAAAAAACGACATGGTTAAAGAAGAATATGATAGTGGTGGGTTTTGGTATTGGTGTGATAGATGTAAATATGAATGGAGTAATTAAAAAAAGGTGGTGGTTTTAGCTGAGAAAAGGATGATAACTTACGGCTCTGTTAAATGCCAAACAGATGGATGTGAGAATAAATTGAAATACTTAGGAGGTCATCTGTTTGGGGGAAAATTTATTAATGATAGTGTATATTGTTTCAAGTGTTTGCAAATTAAGAACAATCCTGATGCATGTAACACCATCACACCGAAATAACCGACTTTACATTAAAATACAAAGTTTTTCAATATAGATATATATTATCATAAAATTATATTTTTATTAGTTAGCAAACACTAATAAACTATTAGTGTATTCTATTACTAGCTTTTATGACTAATACTATTAGATGGTATAATAAACTTGATAAATGGTATAATCCTTATTGTTTTAAGCATGAATTGAAATTTATTAGAGTTAAAATACATAGAGCAATAAGACATCTCAATAGGCAAAATATACATTGTAGTCTGTTCGAAATAGAAAAGGAAACAAGAACAAATGGATGGATGAGTTATTAAGGTGATTAAAATTGCTTGATTTTATATATTCTCCTAAAAAAAGACAGGAATTAGAGAATATATTGAATCATTATCATCCTTCCCACGAAGAAAGACTTTTTCTGGTTGGGTTCGTAAATCACTGTGGCTTATCTAAAAGAAGTATAGATAAACTAATAAAAAATCATTCTAATTGGGATGATTATAATGAAATAGATACAGATATCCAAACTGCTTCTATTTGTAAAGAACCTAGATTTTTTAGTGAAGACTTTCCCTCAGTTAATCCGTCTAATATCAAATCACAATATAAACCGTGTCAGGATACAAGTATATTCAGTAAGTTGAATCATAATTTCTTTAACAAATCAAAAATAGTTGGATGGGAATATCAGGTTGGAATGTATAATTTGAATGGACGGATGAATTGGTCTCCACTTTCTCATCCTATATATCGAGGAACAGAAAACATAGATAATAGTCTTATGTTTTTTATTGATATAGACGGAACAGATTTGGATTTATGCTGGAATGTTGCTAAACAGATATATGATAGAGATAATTGGTCTACATTTAAATTTTCTGGAAGTCGTGGCTTTCATTTAGCAAAATCTACAAAAAATAAAAGTTATACAGACCTTCGTGAAGAATTGTCAGATATTTATTCATCTGTTCAGACAAATCTTATTTCTTATACAAAAAATAAGAATACTCAAAAACCAGTTAATATTGACCCTTCTTCTGTCAATCGAAATCATTTGATTCGTGGATTTTGTGTGAATTTAAAAAGTAATAAATATTCAATACCTGTAAATGAAGACCAAACTATAGAGGAAATATTGGATATATCTAGTAATATTAATAAAGTAGAACAATATTTAAAATGACAAAAACAATTACAAATATTCAAGCATATAAAATTGCATTAGATACACTTAAAACATTTGAAGATAAATGGAAAACGTATATTAAAGAAGAAGATAGACGAATGTCTGCTTTTGATGAATAGGAGATATACTAAATGAATAATTCTGAATCGTTTGAAATTCTTAAAAAGAATCTTAAAAAAATATCTACAAATGAAACAGCTATGAAATATGGTTTAGATAAAAATGTTAAAAGAACTTTAGAAGAATTGATTGGAGAAAAAATAGATACACCAACAGAAGAAGAAATCCAACAAAATAAAAGAGTGTTTAAAATGAAAGATTGCTCAGGATGGATATTTAAGAAACATGATTATGAAGAATGGGAAATGATATCTCAAGGAGATATAGCTCGTACTTCTTTTTTTAATAATACAGAATATACAGCTGGTTTCTGGATAAAGCAACAGAGAATATGTAAAAACTGTGGATATATTCAAACTAAAATAGATAAAGTAATGGGATGAAAATGACTGATTCAACTATTATTCTTTTTGCATTATTCATTATTGGAATACTTGTTATTTATATTGAATATAAATTAAAATATCCATGGGTATCTATGATGGATTAGTATGGATGTATATCCCTCCATTTCTGAAAAGAATACGTATATTTGGATATTGGATTGGATTTAGTAAAGAATGGAAGTTTATGTTTTTTAAGAAGGAATGAGATATGATTATAAAAGATACTAAAAAGTGTCCATATTGTTTTCATCTACCGGATATAGAACCATCAAAAAACTTTCAGCTTGTAATATGTAAAAACTGTGGAAAAGACTTTGAAGTTAGGAAAATTAAAATAATATCATATGAGTTTCAATAAAGAAGGAATGAAATATAATGAAGAGGAAGGCAAATTATAAAGAAGTTTAGCAAAATTCAAGAGGTATATAAATATGGTAAAACCAGGAAATATAAATATAAATGAAATATTATGTAAACCACCTTCTGTAGGATTTAAAGTTTTTAACGGTGATGGTAATGAATGTTCTACAACAGACGTTAGTAATCTAACATTACAAGACATGAGGAAACAATCATATAGAGAAGCTATAAAGCGTCAATTAAAAGTAATGGAAATTCTCAAAGCAAGAAATATAACTGGTAAATTAATGAGATTTGCAAAAGCATGGAGATGTAGTATTGGTTGGCATTCATGGTATTGTTTTTATGGACAATATTCTATATGCGATAAGTGTGGGTTGATGGAACAGAAATAAAGTAAACTATAAATAGTTTCAAAACCATGTAGTAATACTTTCATAGATGTAGATGTAGACTTTTTCAGTGAAGACTTTGTTTTGTAGATGTAGATGCAGGTTGTAGATGTAGAGAGATGGTTAATATGGTAAAGGTGATGATATTTGTCATTAATGGAAAAAATTATGAATGTCTGCAATCAACAAATGGCGTGCGCCGATGTATTTTGTCCATATCTTGCGTGTAGTTTTGGAGCACATATATTTAATTTGCATAATAATGTTGGAATAGATAAAAAGTATCCATCACAAGAAAATGATGGTGATGCAAATATATGTTCAAGTGGATTGAAACCAAGAAATGTTAAAATGAATGTTATACTAGTTAGTCCTCCTGGATTAAGTAAGAATGAAAGTATTAATCGATTTGTTGATAATAAGTATGGTATATTAACAGTATTAAATGAACAAATGGATATATTACCTGATGGAACAGAACCACAATTTTGTAGATTAAATGGTGAAATTACAAGTGCAGGATTTGTTGGAACTATAAAAGCACCATCAAAAGATGATAGTGATAATAATGAACAATATGGTGATGCTTTCATATTCAGAAAAGGAATACTTGCATATACTGAAATTGCTTCACTTTTTGGAAAAGCAGATCATAGTACCGATTTAATAAATCATGTTCTTAGAGTAATGGGAGATAATCAAATTATAAAACGGTTAGCTCATATTGATATATTTCATGATACATGGGTAACAATATGGGGTGGTATACAACCAGCAAGGATAGTAAATATAGATAATTCGGGTATGGATAGAAGAGCAGTATTTGTATTTCATGAATGGACAGATGAAGAAATACGAAAAATGCTGGATTTTAGAGCAAAGAAAAAGACCATATCTGAAATAGAACAATTAAAAAATGATTATAGTTCATTAAAAGAAGATATAAAAAACTTTGTTGAAGATGTTAAAGGTATAACAGATATTGAATGGATGTTTGATAGAAAACAATTTGCAACAATGCCAGCAGATTTAGATGTAATTGAAGGATTATGTATTGGATATAATTTATTAGTATCTGATTTGATTCTTGGAACTCTTGAAGTAAATTTGCATCCTGAATTAGAAAAAATGCTTAATGAAATGAAAAAGATGAAGGATAATTTAAGGATGTATGAAGGCATTATTGTTTCTATTAAAAAATTGAAGGAAAATAAAGGTATAACAACACGAGAAATATATCTTGGACATTTTAAAAATTTAGGTTATACATATGCGAAGTGTCAAGAACTATTAGAAAAGGCACATAATCTTGGTTTTATAGAACCTGTTAGAAAAACACGGGGAGGAGGAACCAAATGGAATGTTATAGAAGATATGGTATCTGGAGTATAATATTGAGTATACCTTGTGTTTTTTAGATATATTTTTTATCAAAAAAAAGCAATATTCATTGTGTAGAGACATTATCATATGAAATCGATAAAAATTTATAGGGGTTTAAACACAAATCGGGGCATTTCTTAGTGTGGTCTAACTGTGCGTAAGTGTGCGTAACTGTTTCTAACTGTCCTAAAAATACTTTCAATAGTTTAGTAACCTATATATACTATAGAATACATAAGTATGGTTTGGTGTTATAAATGACACAAAACCACATAATAAAAAAATATAGAAATATAAAGGTTGACATAGATACAATTGATTGTCTTGATAAATTGAAAATACATCCAAGACAATCGTATAATGAAATAATAAAAAAAAAATTATTGAAGGTAAAGTAAATGACTAATTCAAAACAAAACAGAACATCATTAGATGATAAAACATTAACAACTCCAGAACATGATAAAATGATTTTAGATTTGTTAGATAAAGAATATATATTAAAGTTGCCTATAAATACATTACATAATATAATTTCTGATAAAAGTATTTTTATGTATAGTGGAAATGAGAAACCATTGTTGGTAGAGTATCCTAATTTTAATATTGTATTTCCTTCAGGTATAACATCAATTAAAAGAAAAATAGTAGAGGATGTTTTTACTAAATACAGTACACAAATAGCAGAATTTAGAGATATTGATATAGAGATAAATATTTTATCAGAATCTCCTATTTTGAAAGGAAGTTCTATAATTGGTTATTGGGATATTGTATTAAATATAAAAAGACCACATATAACAATAAAAGACAATTCTGAGTATGGTAATCATCAATTATATAAAACTTCTACAGATTATTGGAGTACTCAAATAGGAAGTCATACTTTTTGTAATACTGGAAATAGATATACTACAAATTCTATAGATAATATATGTGGTGGAGGAAGAGATATATATAAATCAATTTGTATAGAAGTTAAACCAAAAATAAGTAGTTTTGGTACAACACTTCGTCAACTGAATAAATATGCAGAATATAGTCGTGTACCTAAGGATAATATATATCTCTATACTCCAGACACAACCTTCAAAAGCGCATTTGAAAACCAAGGATTTAAAATAATTACTCCATTGAAGTAATTACTTCTTTTTATGGATATCACAAAACTTATAAAACTGATGAACCTCACCACATCTACCTTCGATGGAGAAGCTCTCAATGCTATTCGTAAAGCAAATCTTCTTTTAGCTGAATCAAATATTAGCTGGGCAGAATTCATAAAAGAGAAGAATATTACAATTAATGTTAATGAAATAATTGTAAAGAAACCAAAAGACCCTAAAATAGAAGAAATGCTTCGTATCTGTAAGAAAAGTGTTCGCAGCGGCACAGGACAGATGTTTGTTCGTTCATTAGCAGACTGGTACAAAAAACACGGAGCACTTAGCGAAAAACAACTTATCGCATTAAAGAAGTGGTACGACAATGTCTAACAATACAGAAATCAATTGGTCTAATCTACAAAAAGAACGCACCGTATACATAACAGAAACAGCAACAAAACATCTTGGAGAAGGTATTTATTCCTGTCCTTATTGCGATGGTTCAGGAAGAGCTGTAATAGCACATCGTACATTTCCACCACACAAATATGGTAAATGTTATATGTGTGATGGCACTGGAGAAATAATAAAATGTGTTCATCCTAAATGCAATAAATCAGTTCCTAATAACCAGAATAGATATCCAACTCAATTGTGTGTTGAACACGAAGAAGAACGCATAGATAAATTATGTAAACAAGCATTAGAACAGAAGAAAAGTCTTCACTGAAAAAGGAGTAGTTCATGTTAAAAGATAGAATAATATGCTGTTAGTTAATAGAATATACTTACCTGTAATAAATGAGATATTCGGGGACCCTTTATTATTACCATTTAAAGAAATACATCCTGATGAGTTGTTGTATAGTACACTTCTGTTTCTGTTTATTGTTATTTGTGCATCATGGTGGTACTTCCCACTTAGATATTTAGTATACTATCCTGATATATGGATTATCAATAAATTTAAAAACTATTCAGAAGATATAGTATTTATATGTAAAAAAGAATAAAAGGTGATTTGTATTAATCTCGAAGACTTTATATTAGAATGTAAATTAGATAAACAACGAAAAGCAGATAGAATCAAATGTAATGAAGAGATGTATGCTTCTCTTCATAAACAAGCATGTCTACATGCAAGTTATGGAGAGATGTACAAACCAATTCCAATCATACTGTTAGGATATAAATGTCCTGTATGCAACAGTTGGCTTAAACGGGATTATTTTGATTTCAAAACATCTTCTGGTTTGATGCTTGTAATTGTATATACTTGTATAAAATGTAATTATAGATATGTTGTTGATATAGGATTATTTGGTATAGAACTAGAATCATGTAAAAATAAGGAATAGATATGAACAAAGATAAAGTAAAATGTCTTATATGTAAAAAAGAAATGTTAGCAGATAAGTTTGCTGAACATGCAATAAATATGCATGACGCTGAGGTTATGGATTTAATTTCAGATGATACTGTTATTGAAAGATTGTCTGAATATATAAATTGATAAAAAGAGGTAACATATGAAACTATTATGTTGTGGCGATAGAAATTGGACAAACAAGAATCGTATCCGGGAAATATTAATATCTTATCCTCCAGATACAATTATTATAGAAGGCGAAGCTAATGGGGCAGATAAACTATGCAAAGAAGTGGCTAAATCATTAGGTATGGTAGTAATACCTGTTCCTGCAGATTGGAATAAATATGGAAGAGCAGCAGGACCAATTAGGAATAAACTAATGCTTGATATGAAGCCTGAAATTGTAATAGCGTTTCATAACAATATTCAATCATCGAAAGGCACAAAAAACTGTTTAATGCAGGCACGACAACAAGGAATCAGAACATTGGTATTAACAGAAAAAGGAGATAAAATATGAGAAAAAGAATAATAATACCTTTCCATGAAACTATGCACAAAGCTATTATTGAAGGAAACAAAACATGTACAAGCAGAAATAAAAAATACGGTAATCCTAAAGATTATTTTATTTTAGGTGAAAATATATATAGATTAACTCTTGTTCTACGCTGTACATTAGAAGAAGTAGCATCAAACTATTATAAAGATGAAGGATTCATTTCCAGTGAAGACTTTGTTTCAATGTGGAATACATTGCATCCTATTCTTGGATATGTTCCAACTAAGAAGGTATATGTTCATCATTTTAAAAAATGTATAACAACTGAAAACTCGATACCTCAGTTGTAAAAAATGAAAATTACCTATCCTGAAAAATAAGAATTTGGTGAATTGCTTATGCAATTCAGAATAGGCAATATACTTATATATCTTAGTATCATATAAGTATATTGGTGAATTGTAAAATGCAAGAAAAAAGTATGTATAAAATATGATAATGTAGATGATGGTGGACATATATTATCTTTGTATCAGGAAGGAAATATAATGAAATATATACTAAATGTTTAAATGATGTAAAAGCAACAAATGCATTATATAAAAAGATTTATGCTTATTTGTAAATATTCTAGAAGATGTAGTAATGCTACATGTTTCCATAAAAAGCATCATATACCATGTGAATATCATTCATGTGAAAATGCCAGATGTGTTAGATATTCGAATGAAAGTGTTGTATGTATCGAAGTAAAGTATATAGGAAACAATAAATGAATGAAATAATTGATCATATTGTAAAAAAACGATTGGAACTTCAAGAATTGTATAACAAAGCTAGTCTTGAAGAAATGATAGATGCATATTTCGAAATTGAAAAACATGGTATTCATGCTTGAAATCAGGTACATATATGGTTAAAGAAAACTCTTCACTGAAAATGATATTACAATGCAAGTATCATGAATGTGGATGTTGTGCATATTGTTCAATAGATATAAGAGAAGACTGTGAAAAGAATGCAAAGAAGTACCAGATATATGTGATGGAGTTAAAGAATATGTTTGCATAGATGAGGAAACATGGGCAAGACAATTCGTTGGTGGAAAATAAAAGAACATGTAAAGAAACTAACAAAGAAAAGGAAGTTAGCAATCCATCCTTGGAAGCAATGGAAT